>Ga0306921_10000446_pt1 | contig 35860 bp, 34 predicted proteins | sample sta12Cox44000080_FD_203760 | JGI IMG/M metagenome (GOLD analysis project Ga0306921, IMG submission 203760) | Lab enrichment of tropical soil microbial communities from Luquillo Experimental Forest, Puerto Rico - statoxic.12C.oxic.44.000.080 (v2)... | ecosystem: Environmental > Terrestrial >... | reverse complement strand
GTCATCGAGGAGGAAGCGAAGCGGCAAGGACCGATCGAGCCAGGCGAAGCCGTGCTCACGGTGGCGGGCAACCTTCCCGCGACGCATGTGATCCACGCCGCTCTCGGCCCTGATCTCAAAACGAATCCTGAGCGCGTGGCCGCGGCCACCCGCTCCTCTCTGGAGCTTGCCGAGCGCCACAAGATCTCCTCCATCGCCTTCCCTGCTCTGGGCTCAGGCACCGGCGGCGTGCCGCCGGAGCAAACGGCAGAGGCCATGGTCTCCGCCATCGTCGAGCACGTGCGTAAGGGCAAGACGAGCCTGCGGAAGGTCGTGTTCGTCCTCTACCAGAAGGAAGCCTTCGGGGCCTTCTCGGACGCGCTGAAGCGCATCGCCGGGGCCGCCTAGGAGAGCACCCGAGACCTCATGGCCGACCCCAAGATCGGACAGCCCGTCAGTCGACGCCTCGGCGATCTCCTCGTTCGCGAGGGGCTGATCGATACCGAGCAGCTCGCGCGGGCGCTGCAGGAGCAGAAGGGCTCCAACGACAAGCTGGGTGGCATCCTCGTCAAGCTCAACTTCGTCACCGAAGAAAAGCTGATGGCCTTCCTGTCGCGCCAGTACGGTATCCAGTCGATCACCCTCTCCCAGCTTGACGTCGATCCCGAAGTGCTCAAGCTCGTGCCGGAGCAAATCGCGCGCAAGTACGAGGTGCTGCCCATCCGGCGGCAGGGCAACCAGGTCACCCTGGCCATGGCCGATCCCACCAACGTCTTCGCCCTGGACGACGTGGGCTTCATGACCAATCTCCAAGTGGTACCCGTGGTCGCCTCCCAGGCGGCCATCCGGGCGGCCATCGATCGCTCGTACGACAACAAGGGCGACATCGCCGACATCGTCTCGGAGATGGAAGGAGCCTCCGACGTCGAGCTGGTGGAAGGCGAGGAAGAGAGCCTGGCCAAGATCGACGTCTTCGAGCTCAAGGAGTCGGCGGACGAGGCGCCGGTGGTGCGCCTCATCAACATGATCCTCGTGGACGCCATCCGCCGCGGGGCCTCCGACATCCACCTCGAGCCCTACGAGAAAGTGTTCCGGGTGCGCTTCCGGGTGGACGGCGTGCTCCACGAGATCATGACACCGCCCAAGCGCCTGGAGGCCGCCCTCACCTCCCGCGTGAAGATCATGGCGAGCCTCGACATCGCGGAGCGCCGGCTGCCCCAGGACGGCCGCATCAAGCTCCGCTTCAACCAGCGCGAGATCGACTTCCGCGTCTCCACCTTGCCCACGATCTTCGGTGAGAAGACCGTCATGCGCATCCTGGACAAGGATTCGCTCCAGCTCGACCTGACCATGCTCGGCTTCGACTCCTGGAGCCTCGAGCAGTTCACCAAGGCCATCAACAGCCCCTACGGGATGATCCTCATCACGGGTCCCACGGGCTCCGGCAAGACCACGACGCTGTACTCGGCTATCCACACCATCAACTCGCCGGACATCAACATCATGACGGCCGAGGATCCCGTCGAGTACAACCTCAAGGGCGTCAACCAGGTTCAGGTCAACGAGGAGATCGGGCGCACCTTCGCGGGGGCCCTCCGCGCGTTCCTCCGCCAGGATCCCGACGTCATCCTCGTGGGTGAGACGCGCGACCTCGAAACCGCGCAGATTGGCATCCGGGCCGCCCTCACCGGCCACCTCGTGCTCACCACGTTGCACACCAACGACAGCCCGTCCACGGTGGCCCGCCTGCTCGACATGGGCATCCCGCCCTTCCTGGTGTCCTCTTCCCTCATGCTGATCCTTGCCCAGCGTTTGGGACGACGCGTCTGCAAGGACTGCAAGCAGCCCTTCGAGGCGGACGAGGAGACGCTGGTGCCCTATGGCCACATCCCGCAGGGGCTGGGCAAGCTCACCTTCTTCAAGGGCAAGGGCTGCTCCACCTGCAGCTTCACGGGGATGAAGGGCCGGGTAGCCATCTACGAAGTCATGCCGATCAGTCAGGAGATCCGCGATCTCGTGATCCACAATGCGCCTACTGCGCAGATCCGCGAGACGGCGCAGTCACAGGGCATGAAGACCCTCCGGCAGAACGCGCTACAGAAGGTGCTGGATGGCGTGATGACCGTGGAAGAAGTGCTACGGGTGACCTTGAGCTAGCAAGCTTCACCTTCAGAGAGGAGACGACGAACGCATGGCTGCGACGATGCATGACCTATTGACCATTATGATCGAGCGAGGCGCCTCCGATCTGCACATCACCACGGGAACCCCGCCTCAGATCCGGCTCCACGGCAAGCTGACGCCCTTGACTCAGTTCGAGCGGCTCACGCCCCAGGACACGCAGCGGCTCGCCTACAGCGTGCTCAACGAAGGACAGAAGCAGAAGTACGAAGAGGACAACGAGCTCGACCTGTCCTTCGGCATCCAGGGTCTCGCCCGCTTCCGCTGCAACGTGTACCGGCAGCGGGGAGCGGTGGGCGCGGCCATTCGCGTCATCCCCATCAAGATTCGCTCCTTCGAGGAGCTGGGCCTGCCCGCCGTCGTGGAGCAGCTCGCGGATCGCCCCAAGGGCCTCATCCTCGTCACCGGCCCTACGGGCTCCGGCAAGTCCACCACCCTCGCGGCCATGGTGGACAAGGTCAACAGCGAGCGCTCCGAGCACATCATGACCATCGAGGACCCCATCGAGTTCGTGCACAACCACAAGAAGTGCCTGGTCAACCAGCGCGAGGTCTTCTCGGACACGCAGTCGTTCAAGAACGCCCTCAAGTACATTCTCCGACAGGACCCCGACGTGGTACTGGTCGGTGAGATGCGCGATCTCGAGACGATCTCCGCCGCGCTGACCATCGCGGAGACGGGTCACCTCACGCTGGGCACGCTGCACACCAACTCCTGCGCCCAGACCATCAACCGCATCATCGACGTGTTCCCGACCAGCCAGCAGTCCCAGGTGCGCGCCCAGCTCTCGCTCGTGCTCGAGGGGGTCCTCTCCCAGCAGCTCATCCCCACCCACGACGGCCGCGGGCGCGTCATGGCGCTGGAAATCATGATCACCACCCCGGCCATCCGGAACCTGATCCGCGAGGAAAAGGTCCACCAGATCTACTCGGCCATGCAAGCGGGCCAGAAGTTCGGCATGCAGACGATGAACCAGTCCCTTCTCGAGCTGGTGCAAAAGCGTAAGATCACCCGCGAGGAGGCCCTCAACCGCAGCACCCTGCCCGAGGAGCTCACCCAGCTCACCGCTAACGTGAACGGCGGCGCCCAACCCGCGGCTAGCGCCTCGGGCGGCTCACCCTTCGGGCGCCACTAGCCGATACTGGTCGAGACGAAACCCGACTAGACAGGAGGCGGTGACATGGCGGTCTTCAGCTATCAGGGACGTGGATCCACCGGAGTGATGACGGGGGAAATCGAGGCGGCCGATCGCACCTCCGCGGTCGGCGAGCTTCGTCGGCGTGCCATCCTCGTCACCAAGATCAATGAGAAGGCAGGCGGTAAGAGCCCGGCCAAGGCGGGCGGCAAGGTCAAGGACCGGGAGATGGCCATCTTCACTCGCCAGTTCTCCACCATGATCGATGCCGGCCTGCCTCTCGTGCAGTGCCTCACCATCCTATCGGAGCAGAGCGAGTCCAAGAACCTCCGCGAGGTGACGGGCCGGGTCGCGCGCTCCGTGGAGCAAGGCTCGACCCTCGCCGACGCCCTGCGCCGCCACCCCCGCACCTTCGACGACCTCTTCACCAACCTCGTCGAGGTGGGAGAGACGGGCGGTATCCTCGACACCGTCTTCCAGCGCCTCGCCGCCTACATCGAGAAGGCGGCCGCCCTCAAGCGGAAGGTCAAATCGGCCATGATCTATCCCGCCAGCATCATCGGCGTGGCCTTTTTGGTCGTCGTGTTCATGCTGACCTTCGTCATCCCGACCTTCACCAAGATGTTCCGGGACCTCGGGGCGGATCTCCCCCTCCCCACCCAGGTCGTGGTGTGGCTCTCCGACTTCGTACGCAGTTACATCCTGCTCATCGTGGCGGGCGTGATCGGCTGCATGTTCGCTATCCGGGCCTACTACCGAACTGAAAAGGGCCGCTCCACTATCGACGCTCTCATGCTCAAGCTGCCTGTCATCGGGACGCTGATCCGCAAGGTGGCGGTGGCGCGCTTCACGCGGACCCTTGGCACCCTGGTGTCCTCGGGTGTGCCCATCCTGGAAGGCCTCCGCATCACCGCGCGCACGGCAGGCAATCGCGTCGTGGAGAAGGCGGTCATGCAGTGCCGCGCCGCCGTGACCGCGGGCAAGACCCTCGCCGAGCCCCTCAAGGCCTCCGGGGTGTTCCCCCCTATGGTCATCCAGATGATCTCGGTGGGTGAGCAGACGGGCGCCCTCGACGCCATGCTGTCGAAGATCGCCGACTTCTACGACGACGAGGTGGACACGGCGGTGGGCGCGCTCACCGCGCTCCTCGAGCCCATCATGATCGTGGTCCTCGGCGTGATCATCGGCGGCCTCGTCGTCGCCATGTACCTGCCGATCTTCAAGCTGGTCACCCTGGTCAAATAGCGGCAGCAGTGGAAGACCGGCAGCTCCTACGGACGACCCTGCGCGGGCTCGGCTGGGCGCGGCTCATCGCGGCCAGCCTCGTGCTGGTGGCGGGCGTCCTCCTCCGCTTCGCCGACGCCTTTTCCGCGGACTTTCTGCCCTTCGTGGTCACCGTCGCCACGGCGGGCTTCGTGGCCTGCCTGCTCCTCCTCGGCACCACCCGCAGCTCCGAGCTCCGCGGCTTCGCGTGGATGCAGATCTGCCTCGACGTCGCTCTGGTCACCGCCATTATCGCGGCGAGCGGCGGCTCGCGCTCCGTGTTCACCTTCCTCTACATCCTCACCGTGCTGGAGGGCAGCTTTCTCCACGCCCGGCCCGGCGGCTTGGTGGCCGCGGGTCTCGCCGCTCTCCTTTACAGCAATGTGGTGCTCGGCCGACATGTCCTCGCCCTCCTGCACCTAAGCGATCCCATCGACTGGACCACCCTCGACGGGCTTACCGTTCTCCTCAACGCCGGCGTGCTTTTCGCCATCGCCATGCTCGCGGGCTCGCTCGCCGACCGCTACCATCTCGCCCAGCGCAGCCTGGAGAGCCAGCGCAAGGACTTCTCGGACCTCCAGGCCTTTCGGGACTTGATCTTCCAGTCCGTCGGCTCGGGTCTCATCGCCGTCAATCCGGAGGGGCGGGTGACCGCCTTCAACCGCACGGCGGAAGCCATCACGGGGGTCCCGGAGCGGGACGCCCTCGGCCAGACCTGGGAGGCCCTCTTCGGGAGCGGGGTGGATCTCGAGGAGGTGCGCCTCGCCGTGGCCAGTCCCGCCGGAACCTCTCCGCGCTACGAGATCCGCCTCAAACGGCGAGACGGCCGCGAGGTGCCCCTCGGCGTCTCCTTCCGCTCGCTGCACTCCGGCGAAGGCGAGGCGGTGGGCCTCATCGGCGTCTGCCAGGACCTCTCGTCGATCAAGCGCATGGAGGAGCGCGTGCGGCAGGCCGACCGCCTGGCCACCATCGGGCGTCTCGCCGCCAACATCGCCCACGAAATCCGCAATCCTCTCGCCTCGCTCTCCGGCGCCATCGAGGCCCTGGTGCGCGAACTGCCGCCCGACACAGGTCGCGAGCGACTCGTGGAGATCGTGCTGCGCGAGTCCGATCGGCTCAACCAAATCATCCGCGACTTCCTGGAATACGCGCGCCCCGCTCCCGTCTCGCCTCACGCCATCAATCTTTCCGACCTCCTGGAAGAGGTCGTGCTCCTCCTCGAGCATCGTGCGTTGCCCGCCGAGCTCAAGGTGGTGCGGGAGTTCGGCGAGCGGCTGCCTGCGCGTGTCGATCCCCAGCAGCTCCGGCAGGCCGTGTGGAATCTCTGCATCAATGCCGTGCAGGCCATGCCGGAAGGGGGCGAGCTTCGGCTTGGTGGGCGAATTGTGCCGAGCGGCAATGCCGCCTCCTTGCAGCTCTGGGTTACCGACACGGGGCACGGCATCACGGACAACGACCTCCCCCACATTTTCGAGCCATTCTTCTCCACCAAGGCGGAGGGCAGTGGCATCGGCCTCGCCCTCGTCTATCGCGTGATGCAGGACCACGGCGGCCAGATCGAGGTGCGCAGTCAGCCGGGATCGGGCACGACCTTCCTTCTAACTCTTCCGTCCTCCGACGGCGCGGTGTAGCATCGAAGTGTCATGAGTAAAGCGCGCGTCCTCATCGTCGACGACGAAAAAAGCATGCGAGACCTCCTCTCCATCACCCTCGAGAAGGAGGGGTACGACGTGGAAACGGCGGCGGGCGGCGAGCTCGCCATCGAGATGCTCCATCGCGAGATGGTGGACGCCGTCATCACCGACCTGCGCATGCCCAAGGTCGACGGCCTCCAGGTCCTCCGCGCGGCCAAGGAGAGTTCTCCCGACATCGCGGTGATCGTCATCACCGCGGTGGCCTCCACGGAGACGGCGGTGGAGGCCATGAAGCTCGGGGCCTACGATTACATCACCAAGCCTTTCAAGCTCGACGAAGTGAACCTGATCGTCCGCAACGCGCTCGAGCGCAAGCGCTTGCGCGATGAGAACCTCTACCTTCGCCGTCAGCTGGAAACGCAGCACCGCTTCGAGAACATCATCGGCAAGAGCGCGCGCATCGCCGAGGTCTTCGACACCATTCGCAAGATCGCGGACAGTCCGTCCACCGCCATGATCACGGGCGAGAGCGGCACGGGCAAGGAGCTGGTGGCGCGCGCCATCCACTTCAACAGCTATCGCCGCGACAAGCCCTTCATGTCCGTCAACTGCGGAGCCATCCCGGAAGGGCTGATGGAATCCGAGCTCTTCGGGCACGTGCGCGGCGCCTTCACGGGCGCGGTCTCGAACAAGGTCGGTCTCTTCTCCGCGGCGGAGGGCGGCACCCTCTTCCTCGACGAGATCACGGAGATCCCGCCGCTCCTCCAGGTGAAGCTCCTGCGGGCCATCCAGCTCCGGGAGATCCGCCGGGTGGGCGACACGAAGGACATGAAGACGGACGTGCGATTGATCGCCGCCTCCAACCGCGACCTCGAGGGCGCGGTGCAGGAAGGCATCCTGCGCGAGGACCTCTTCTATCGGCTGAACGTGATCCCCATCCAGCTCCCACCCCTCCGCGAGCGCCGGGAAGACATCCCGCTCCTCATCGCCCATTTCCTGCAGAAGTTCAGCAAGGAACTGGGCAAGGACGTGCGTGCAGTGGCCCCGGAGGCCATGGCCGTGCTCGAGCGCTACCACTGGCCGGGTAACATCCGCGAGCTGGAGAACGTGCTGGAGCGGGCCATCGTGCTCGGCGGGGCCGACATGGTCGGCGTGGAATCACTGCCCGAGTCCGTGCGGCGCGAACGTCCGGTGAAGGGGTTGGAGAGCGTCGAGATCCCGGAGGATGGTCTCGATCTCGAGGCCACCCTCGACGCCATCGAGGGCCGGTACTTGCAACGAGCGCTCGATCGCACGGGGGGCGTGCAGACCAAGGCCGCCGAGCTCCTCAAGATGACCTTCCGGCAGTTCCGCTACAAGCTCCAAAAGCACCAGACGATGCGCAAAAGCCAGAGTATCGAGGCGTGACACTTTTGGGTTTCCCTGATAACAGTAACTGTCAGCCACGCAGCACGGCAATTCCCTCGTCAGGAATTTCCTGAGTGGCGCACGAATTGCCGCGCCCTTTGTTTTCAGTCACTTGATGACGCCGATGAGCGGCGGCTCGTGTCGTATTCCCGTTCTGACAGCTGTCATGGGGCTGAAGGGGGGTGGCACCGAACGTGCTGTTGTCAGTAGCCAAGAAGGCTAGCTTCCATAGCGGGGTCGAAGGCAACCGGCCCATACCTGACAAGGGGGAGACAACACAATGATCGGTCTGTGGCACAAGAAGCGGAAGATGCTGGGCAACCAGCGCGGCTTCACCCTCATCGAGCTCATGATCGTGGTGGCCATCATCGGCATTCTGGCCGCCATCGCTATCCCGCTGTACGCCAACGTCCAGACGCGTGCCCGCATCGCCAAGGCCCAGGCCGATACCCGGACCCTGGCCTCGGCCGTGAGCATATACAACGCTCACATGGGCCAACTGCCCGCAGGGCTCACCAACCTGACCAGCCCCGCCGTCAACGGTCTCAACCAGAGCGCCGGTCCATTCATGGCTTCCGTGCCTACGGCGCCGCCGGGTGGCTCGCCGGCCTGGGGTGCGTACACCTACACGTCGAGCACCGCCGGTACCTTCTCCATCACCGCGACCGGCGACGGCACGACCATCACCGTCCCGTAAGCAACCTGGCGCCTCCATCCGGAGGCGTGTCGTTCGAGCGGGAGGGGGCCCAGGCCTCCTCCCGCTCCGCTTTTTGTGATTCCTCCCGCCAACGATTCTCGTCAGTTGAACTCACAATTGTTGTCAAGCTGTCACCGCCGCCTACAAATTCTGAGGCTCCGGACGGCTCTTCACGATATGTAAGTTATTGGGAAACCTGTATTTCCCGGTATTCGAGGACTCTGGCATTCAGGATGCTTCCTTTCCCACAGAGGCATGGCAATCTATTTCATCCAGTCCGTCGCTCCATCAAGGGAGGAAGCGATGATCAGCTTCTGGCACAAGAAAAGAGAAACCTTGGGCAATCAGCGCGGCTTTACGCTGATCGAGCTCATGATCGTGGTCGCCATCATCGGCATCTTGGCGGCCATCGCGATTCCGCTGTATGCAAACGTTCAAAGCCGCGCCCGCGTCGCCAAGGCGCAAGCCGACTCGAGAACCCTCGCCTCGGCCGTCAGCTTGTACAACGCCCACATGGGCACGCTCCCTACCGCTCTCACCGATTTGACCACCACCGCCACCAACGGTCTCAACCAGGTGGCAGGTCCGTTCATGGCTTCCGTGCCTCAGCCGCCGCCGGGTGGCTCGCCGGCGTGGGGTACATACACCTACACGTCGAGCACCGCCGGCACGTTCACCATCACCGCAACCGGTGACAACACGACGGTCACGGTTCCGTAGGCAGCTTCGTCTTACACTTCACCAGCATGGACGAGGGAGGGGTGATGGTCCCCCTCCCTCGTCGACATTTTCGGGGCCGGCCGTCGACGGTGCCGCGAGCATAGCCCGTGTACGATCCCTCCCTATGGCCGCCCTGGTTCCTCGAGATCGCCTGCTTTCTCTTCGGGCTGGTCATCGGCAGCTTCCTCAACGTCGTCATCGGACGCCTCCCCACCGGACGCAGCGTCGTGCATCCGGGCTCGGCCTGTCCCCACTGCGGCGCGGCCATCCGCTGGTACGACAACGTGCCGGTGCTCTCCTGGCTGCGCCTGCGCGCCCGCTGCCGGAGCTGTGGAGGTGCGATCTCCTGGCGCTATCCCGCGGTGGAGCTCGTCACCGCCATCCTCTTCGCCCTGGCCGCGCATCGCTTCGGCCCCACTCTCGATCTCGGTCCGGCGCTGATCCTCCTGGCGGCCCTCATCGCCATCACGGGCATCGACGTGGATCATCAGATCATCCCGGACGTGATCACCCTCCCCGGCGTCATCGCGGGCGCGGCGTTGAGCATCGCCATCCATCCCACCCGCTGGCTCGACACGCTCCTCGGCATCGTCCTCGGCGGGGGGCTGTTCTTTCTCATCATCCTGGTCAGCGGCGGCGGGATGGGCGGGGGCGACATGAAGCTGGGCACTATGATGGGGGCCTTCCTCGGCTGGAAGCTCGTCTTGCTGGCCATCCTGCTGGGCGTCTTCGCGGGCGGGGCGGTCGCTGTCGTACTCCTCGCCACGGGCAACCGTGGCCGCAAGGATCCCGTGCCCTTCGGCCCGTTCCTGGCGCTGGGAGCCGTCCTCAGCCTGCTCTGGGGCAACGGCCTGCTCGGGTGGTATGTGGGCCGCTTCTTCGAATAGAGCACCGAGGGGAAGGCCTGGCGTTGGCTGGCCTTCTTCTTGCTACCGCGCGTAGGAACATTGAACCTATGCGCTTCAACGCAACCGGGAACGATCCCAGAGGCTTCAGCCTAGCGGAGCTTTGCGTGCTGCTCGCCGTGATCGGCAGCCTGTGCGGCCTCGCCCTGCCTGCATTTCTCAGCTATTACCAGACCGCGCAGGTGCGGGCCGCCGCGTACGACATCGCCTCCCAGCTCAACCTCGGACGCCAGATGGCGATACGGCGAAACCAGAGCGTGTGCGTGAGCATCGGAACCACGGCACCGCAGTACTATCTGGGCAGCTGCTCCGGCTCGCGCCTCACGGGCGTGACCACCGATGGCGACGGCAACGCCTCGTCCCACCCGGGCATCAGCCTCACGAGCAGCGCCAATCCCGTCTTCAGCAACCTGGGCGCCGCAGCGCCAGCTGCCACGATCACGGTGAGCCAGGGAGCTCAAGCGCTCACCGTCACCGTGTCGGCCTCTGGCCGCGTCGGCATCGGCCCCTGAGGCTCGATGCTGCTCGAGGCTATCGCTGCCGCCGGCATCGTCGCGCTCGGCCTCGTCGCCTTCCTGTCCGGCCTGCCCACGGCGACCATGGCGGTGAGTGAAGGGGCTCAGCTCTCCACCGCCACCTTCCTCGCCGCCTCGCGTCTCGAGGAAGTCCGCGGCCTCGCATGGAGCGGCGTCGCTCTCGATACCCGCGCGCTACCCGACGAGCCGGCCCTGGCAGAACCCTATGCGGGCTACTCTCGCCAAGTGCGGATCGCCGACTGCAGCGTGCCTCCGCGCTGCGGCGCCATCGCCTCGCCTCTGATTCGCCAGGTCACCGTCACGGTCGCTTATCGTCCTCTCACCGCCTCGGGACTGGCCGGAGAGAGCAAGGCCGTGACACTCACCACCCTCGTCGCCTCACGGTGAGGAAGGCTTCCATCACGCACGACGAGCACGGCGCAGCCTTGCCCTTGGCCATGATCACCCTGTCGCTTCTCGCCACCCTGCTCGTTGGCCTCGCGATGCTGACCGCGACCGAGCCTCTCATTGCCTCGAATCAGCTTCTGAGCGCCCAGGCTCAGAGTCTGGCCGAGGCAGGAGTGGAGCGTGCGCTCTGGGCCGTGCAGCGCCCGCAGGCCGACACGGGAATCCCGCGGACTCTCTCCACGCCCGCTCCCGCTCCCTACGACGGCAGCCATCTCGTCCCCCTCTCGAGCGACCTGGCCAACGGCGGATTCCGCCTCACCATTCTGCCGGGCACCATCTCCAACGAGCGTCAGGTCGTATCGGTCGGCTGGATGCCCACCGACGATCCGGCCGATCTCCGGCCCAAGGCTCAGCGGCGCATCACGGCCACGCTGTGGCGAGTGCGGGTGCCCGCGGAGCTCGCGCCTTGCGCCGTGTGCACTCTCGGCGACCTCGTCCTCGAGGAGTCGGCTGCGGTCGATGCGCGTGTCGATCTCACCTGCGGCGCCAAGGTCGGCGCGTGGGCGAGCGGCGCGGTGAGCCTCGCCGCCACCGCGCGGATCCTCGGCGCGGATGGCGACGACGCGCCCAATGGGTCCGCCGACTATCGCTCGGGCCAGCCGGCGGAGACCGCCGAGGCGTGGAAGCTCGGCGAGGCCGATCTCGCCGCACTCAAGCGCATGGCCCGCGCTCGCGGCACGTACTTCCAGGGCACAGTTGTCTTCGACGCCGCCCATCCCGCTCCCGAGGGCCTGATCTTCGTCGACTCGATGAGCGGAGCGCCCATCTCCCCGACGACACCTCCCGAAGAGCTCGCCCGGGTGGAGCTGCGCGGCGGCGCCCTCCGCGGATGGCTTGTCGTCGCGGGCAGCATCGAGGTCGCTGGGGATGCGCGACTACGCGGATTGGCGTACGCGCAGGACAGCTTCACGTATCGCGGATCGTCGCCCGGCGGCATCGAGGGCCAGATAGTCGCGGCGGGCCAGCGAGGTGGCGGTGCGCGGCTCTCCAGAACGGGAGACGGTCCCACGCTCGCCTTCGACTGTGCGGCCGCGACGGACGGCGATGGCACCGTACCGGCCGGATGGAGACTCAAGCCCGGCTCCTATCGAGAGCCGGCGAATTTCTAGAAAACACCACAGGAGGGGTCTAGGAGGGCGGCATCCCCTCTATTTCGTAGCGTCAAAGTGTTGACACCAATCTTGGGGCGTCGTTATAAGGTTGTACTTGCGTCGGTGCTTTTTACTGACGAGCAGGTCAACTCGTAGATCGGGGAGCCAGCATGAAGGGGTTCGGACTGGGAAAGAAGCCTTCGACCTTCGGACTCGACATCGGGTCCAGCGCGATCAAAGTCATCGAGCTGAAGGAGGGCAAAGGTAGCGCCTGGGGGCTGACCGCATTCGCTCAGGTTCCACTCCCGCACGATGTAATCAGCGAGGGCTCGATCAAGGAACCCGCGCTCGTGAGCGACGCGGTGAAGGAGTGCGTGCAGAAAGCGGGCGTCAAGGGCACGGCGGCCGTGATCTCCGTCTCCGGACGTGAGGCGATCATGAAGCGAGTGCCGCTGCCCAAGGTGACCGCGAAGGAGCTGGCGGACGCCATCACCCTCGAGGCCGAGCACCACATCCCCTTCGCCGTCGACGACGTGTTTCTCGACTATCAGGTCGTCGGTGAGTCCGCCAACTCCATGTCCGTGGTCCTGGTGGCGGTGAAGAAGGTCAAGATCCTCGAGTACGTGGCCGTGGTGGAACAGGCGGGACTCGAGGCGCTCGTGGTGGATCTCGACGCCTTCGCCATCCAGAATCAGTTCGAGCTCAACCATCCCACGGTCTCGGAAGAAGCGGTGGCTCTCATCGACATCGGCGCCAGCGTCATGAAGACCAACGTGGTGCGCGGCGGAGCCTCCATCTTCGCGCGCGACGTCCCCTTCGGCGGTCATCACTACACCCAGGCCATCGCCCAGCGCCTCGACATTCCCTTCGAGAAGGCGGAAGCGGCCAAGCACGGCCAGGACGTGGGGGTGGCCTGGGACGATCTCGTGCCCGCTCTGGAAGCCGTCTCCCGCGACCTCTCTCTCGAGGTGCAGCGCACCTTCGACTACTTCGCTTCTACCGCAGAGTCGGAGCGTATCGGACGCATCGTGCTCTCCGGCGGCTGCGCCCGCCTTTCGGGCATCGACGAGTTCCTCGCCTCGTCGTGGGGGGTGCCGGTGGAGATTGCCCGACCATTGGAACGCGTAGAGCAGGAGGCCGGTCAGTTCTCGGCTGAAGAGCTCGAGCAGGCCGCCCCGCTGCTTGCCGTGGGAGTAGGGCTCGGGCTGCGCCGCACGGGGGACAAGAACGCATGATCCGGATCAATCTCGCGCCCGCGTCCACGACGAAGAGCAGCAGCTTCACCCTCCCCGGCTTCAATCTCGGCCTCCTCTTCGGAGGCCTTGCCCTCCTCCTGGTCCTCGTGCTGGGGGGATGGTGGTGGAGCCTCTCCTCGGAGATCAAGCGGCTGAACACCGAGATCGCCGAGAACAAGAAACAGGAGGAGCAGCTCAAGGTCGTCATCGCCGAAGGTGAGCGCTACCGCCGGGACAAGGAAGCCCTGGAGCGGCGAGTCAACGCCATCGATCTGGTGGCGCGCCAACAGGCGCGGCCCGTCTATCTCATGGATGCGCTCCTCGACCAGCTCCCCAAGGACCTCTGGCTCACCCGCATGGAGGAGAAGGCGACGCAGCTCAAGTTCGCCGGCAACACCTATAGCTCCACCTCGCTGTCCGATTTCATGTCGAACCTCAAGGCGAGTGGCAAGTTCAAGGACGTGGACATCGTGGACGCCAAACAGGATCTGACCAAGTCGCCGCGGTTGATCACCTTCGAGGTGATCGCGCGGTTCGAGCCCTAAGCGTGGGTGCCCTCGACCCGATCGTCAACGCGCCGCCGCCGCAGAAAGTGCTCCTGGGCACCCTCGTGCTCGTCATCGTGGGCGCCCTCGGCTACTTTCTCCTGATCTCGAGTGCGCGCGTAGAACGCGACACCCTCTTCCAGGAGAACGAGGTCCACCGCGCCGCGGTGCTGAAGGCCAAGGCCGACGAGGCCAACCTGCGTCCCTTCCGCGCTCAGGCCGAGGCCCTCCGCCGCCGCCTCGAAGTTGCCAAGGAGCGGCTCCCCCAGGAGCGCGAGATCCCCCAGGTGTATCGTCAGGTCAACGACCTCGCCCTCCGGGCCGGTCTCGGCGTGGCGCTCTTCCAGCCCAAGCCGCCCGAGGACCGCGACGTGCTGACCGAGGTCCCCATCGCCGTCACCGCCGAAGGGACCTATCACCAGATGGGCACCTTCTTTCAGCACGTGAGCGAGATGCCCCGCATCGTCTCCCTGGGCGATTTCCGCATGCTCGGCGTCGACCGCGGGCCGGGCACGGTGCGCGCCGAGATGACGCTGGCCACCTACACGTTCAGGCCCGAAGGCGCGACGCCGCCCGCCAAGCCCGGGGCGCCGCCTACCGCTGCCGCGCCGCCCGCAGGCGCCGCGCCGCCTGCTCCCGCTCCGCCCGCCCCGCCGGCGCCTGGAGGGGCGACGCGATGAGCCCTCGCCTGATCGCCACGCGAGCAACGGTCGGCGCGTTCGCCCTCGCGGCATGGCTCGGCGGCTGCACCGGAGCCGAGTCTCCCGCCGTGCCACCCAAGCCGCCGACGCCGGCCGCAGCACCGGCGCCGCCGCCCGCGCCCAGCGCCACGACTGTGCGGCCGCTCGATCCCGGAGCTGGACGTGCGCTGCCGCCCCTCGTCTACGACGCCAGGGGGCGCCGCGACCCGTTTGCGCCCGTCTCGCTGGCCGGTGAGGGCAGGGCCATCAACATCGCCGCCGCCAAGCTGGTCGGTATCGTGCGTGGTCCCACGGGCGGGCTTGCCCTGGTCGAGGGACCAGACGGCGTCGGATACATCCTGAGGAACGGCGATGGTCTCGGCAACGGCCGGGTGACCAGTATCACGAATTCGACCGTGACCTTTGCAGTGGGAGCTCAACCGGGCCAGGGACCCTCAACGGTGACCCTGCGCCTGGTCATGGACTGACATGCGGATCGAGATCCGCAGAAGGGGTGACCGCCGGATGAAGCCTATTGTGCAAATCGTCGGAATGCTCTCACTGCTGGCCGCCGTCACCGCTGGCATCGGGACCGCTCAGATACCCGACGCCGCGGTGCAGGTCTCGTCGGTGAGCGTGGACAAGGTGGCGGAAGGTGTCGCCGTCCGGATCAAAACCAGCGGTCCGACGAAATACCAGTCGAGCTTCATCGACTCGCCCAACCGCCTCGTGATCGATCTCCAGGGCACCACCTATACGTGGAACCGGCCCATCCTCAAGTCCGACGCCGAGCCCGTACGGGAGATACGCAGCAGCCAGTTCCGGATCGGTATCACGCGCGTCGTTGTCGAGTTGACGCGAAAGGTCGGGTATCGCATCGACGAGGATCCCGACGGCCTGGCCGTGGTGCTCGAGCCAGCAGGCACGGCGCAGGCCGACAAGCCGGCCCAGAAGCCCGCCCAGGCCAAAGCCCGGCCGTCCACTCCGGCTCTCGCCACGCAAGACAGTCCCCTGATCGTGCCGGTGTCGCAGCCGGTCTCCGAGCCGGCGCCCCAGGCTTTAGAGCCCCGTCGCGAGACTCGCGTGGCCGCACCGGCCAAGGCCGAGCCCGTGGCTCAGGAAGCCATGGCCACGGTAACCTTGACGCCGTTCGCGCCGAGCGAGCCCGAGCCGGCTCCATTGCGGATCGCGCAAGCCCCGCCTCCCGGCCCGCCATCCGCGCCACGCCCCGCACCCGCACCAGCCCCGGCGCCGCCGTCGCTTCCGCCGCCTCCGCCGTCGGCGCCACCCGCTCCCGGCGCGCCCCCGCTGCCGAGCAGTAAGACCCCGGGAAGCAGCGGCAAGCTCATCTCCCTCGACTTCAAGGACGCAGACATCACCAACCTGCTGCGCATTCTCGCCGCGGAGAGCGGGCGCAATATCGTGGCGGGCGACGATGTCAAGGGCAAGGTCTCCGTCTCGCTCCACAATGTCACCTGGGAGCAGGCCCTCGACACCATTCTCGAGACGCGCGGTCTGCAGCGGCTTGATCGCGACGGCATCATCCGCATCGTCTCCACCGAGCAGTTGACGAAGGAGCGTGAAGCCCAGGCGCGCGTGCAGGACGCCCTTGTCAAGGCCGAGACGGATGCGCGCACGCGCCGGGCCGACGCGGAGTTCAAGGAAGCGGAGGCCGCAGCCAAGAAGCTTCAGTCCGACGCCGCCATCGCCGAGGCCAAAGCTCGTGGTCCCCTGAGAGAGGAAACGATCCGGCTCTCCTACGCCGACCCCGAGGACGTCGCCAGGACCCTCCAGGGCATCCTCGGCATCCCGCCTTCCGGGACCATCCCCGTGCCCACCGTGCCGATCGTGCAAGGTGTTCCAGCAAATCCGACGGTGGTCGGTTCCCAGGGCATGGGTGGGCCGCCGAATCCTGCCCTCGGCCGCCTGCCTGAGATCAATTCGCCCTTCCCGTCGCCTGTCGCGCCGAATCCTCAGGTCGTGTCGGTGAGCCAGGATGTGCTCGCCAAGGGCATCACCATCCAGGCCCACAAGCCGACCAACAGCATCTTCATCCGCCACTATGAGGCCGACCTCGAGCGCATCAAGAAGCTCATCCGCGAGCGCTTCGACGTGCCGTTGCCCCAGGTCAAGATCGAGGCGCGGATGGAAATTCTCGATCGCAGCGCTTACGAGGGCATCGGTGTCCAGTGGGGCGGCGCGGGCGCCACCAACATCAACAAGAACACCACCATGATCGGCCAGGGTTTCCAGAGCACGATCAACCCCAACAATGGCTTCATCGTGCCCGGCCAATCAGGCATCCTGACCCCGGGTGGAGGCATTCTGAACGATCCGACCAGCCCCCTGCTGACGCCGGCCAACCCCAATCTCAACCTGAACAACCTCCTTCCTGTCTCCACCAGCACGGGCCTGCCCCTCGGCGGCAACATCGTCAATCTGCCCTTCCAGGCCCTCCCGGGCGCCGCCGCTGCCGGCGCACCCGCGGGAGGCATTGCCTTCGGTTTCGTGTCGAGCCAGTTCAATATCAACCTGGCGCTTCAGGCGCTCGCGAACCAGGGCAAGACACGCACCTTGGCCCGGCCGGAGATCGTCACGGTGGAGAACTCCAAGGCCACGATCTCGCTCGGCGAAGAGATTCCGTACGCAACCGTGAGTTCGGCTGGGACACAGATCCAGTTCAAGGAGGCCGTGCTCAAGCTCGATGTCCTGCCGAGCGTGCTCCGGGAAAAGGTGGGCGATAAGATCGTCAACAAGATCAAGATGCTCGTGATGGTGGAGAACAACTCGCGCGGAGACTCCGTCCCCCTTGGCGTCGGCATCAGCGTCCCGATCATCAACAAGCGCAAAGCGGAGACCCAGGTGTTGATCAAGGAAGGCGACCGGCTCGTCATCGGCGGCGTCACCCAGAATCTCGCGAGCAACACCGTGCGCAAGGTCCCGATTTTCGGCGACATCCCCGTCCTGGGCTGGCTCTTCAAGCAGAAGGAGAGCAGCGAGACCGGACGCGAGCTCGTGGTCTTCGTGACCCCGTCGATCGTCGTGGGCCAGGGCACCGCTGGCATGTCCTTGACTCCCGTCGCTCCGAGGTAGTACCGTCCGGTGTGGCATTTCGCTTCCTCACCGCCGGAGAGTCCCATGGCGAGGCCCTCACCGCCGTCATAGATGGTGTGCCCGCCGGTCTTCGCTTGACCGAAGAGCACCTCAACGAGGACCTCGGCCGCCGCCAGCGCGGCTACGGCCGCGGCGGGCGCATGAAGATCGAGCGGGACCAGGCCCACCTCTCGTCCGGCGTGCGCTGGGGCACGACCCTCGGCAGCCCCATCACGCTGACCATCCAGAATCGCGACTGGGAGAACTGGAAGCAGACGATGGCCGTGGGCGAGGCGCCTGCCGGCGCGCCCGCCAAGGCGGTGACACGGCCACGTCCGGGCCACGCCGACCTCGCGGGGGCGATGAAGTACGGGCACCGCGACATCCGCAACGTCTTGGAGCGCTCGAGCGCGCGCGAGACCACGGCGCGCGTGGCGGTGGCGGGCGTGGCCAAGCGCATCCTCGGCGAGTTCGGCATCACCATCCTGAGCCACGTCACGGAGATCGGCGGGGTGCGCATCGGCGCTCTGGAAATCCCGTGGGAGGAGATCCGTTCCCGCGCCGAGGCCTCGGAGGTGCGCTGCGCCGATTCCGCGGCGGAGCGCGCCATGATCGAGGCCATCGATCGCGCCAAGGAGGCGGGCGACACCCTGGGTGGTGTCTTCGAAGTCGTCGGCCTCAACTGTCCCGTGGGCCTCGGATCCTACGTGCAGTGGGACCGCAAGCTCGACGGCCGCCTCGCGCGAGCCTTCTGCTCCATCCACGCCATCAAGGGCGCGGAGATCGGCATGGGCTTCGAAGCGGCGCGCCGCCCCGGCTCCGAGGTGCACGACGAGATCCTCTTCGACGCCGCCAGCGGCTTCGACCGGCGCTCGAACAGCGCGGGGGGCCTCGAGGGCGGCGTCACCAACGGGCAGCCCGTCATCGTACGCGCGGCCATGAAGCCCATCTCCACGCTGCGCAAGCCGCTCCGCTCGGTCGACATGGCGACCAAGGAAGCGGTGGAGGCCGTGGTCGAGCGTAGTGATGTGTGCGCGGTCCCCGCGGCGGGGGTGGTGGGCGAGGCCATGATGGCCCTCGTGCTCACCGAGGCCTTCCTGGAGAAGTTCGCGGGCGACAGCGTCGACGAGATCCGCCGCAACTACCAGGGCTATCTCGACTACCTCAAGAGCTGGTAGCCCCCGCGGTCAGGCCTCATGATCGAGATTCCCGTCAGCCTCGGCTCGCGCTCGTATCGCATCCTCGTGGGCACGGGCGTGCTCGCCCGCACCGGCGTCGAGCTCGAGCGACTCAAGGTCGGCCGCAAGGTCGCCCTCGTCACCGATCCCGGTATCTTGGCGCTTCACGGCGAGACGGTGGCCGCGAGCCTCCGGGCTGCCGGCTTCGAAGTCACCATCGTGCTCCTGCCCGAGGGGGAGCGCGCCAAGACCCTCGACGTGGCCGCCTCGACCTGGGATCGCTTCCTCGACGCGGGGCTCGATCGGAGCTCCACCGTGGTGGCAGTGGGCGGTGGAGCGGTGGGCGACCTCGCGGGCTTCACGGCGGCGACGTACATGCGCGGCGTCAACTTCGTCCAGGTGCCGACCACGCTCCTCGCTCAGGTCGACGCCTCCATCGGCGGCAAGACGGCCATCGATCACGCGCGGGGCAAGAACATGATCGGGGCCTTCCACCAGCCGCGCCTCGTGCTCGCCGACACCGCCACCCTCCTCACCCTGCCTGAGCGCGAGTACCGCTCGGGAATGGCCGAGGTGATCAAGCACGGCATCGTCCTCGACGCGGCCTACTTCACCGAGGTCGAGCGCGAGGCCGTCGCCCTCCGGGCCCGCGAGCCGGCCGTCCTCTCGCGAATCGTGGCGGGCTCGTGCCGTCTCAAGGGATCGGTGGTCGAGCGCGACGAGCAGGAGGCCGAGCTGCGTCACGTGCTGAACTACGGCCACACCATCGGACACGCCATCGAGGCGATCACAGGCTACGAGCGTTTCGCCCACGGCGAGGCCGTGTCCCTGGGCATCGCCGCCGAGGCGGGCATCGCCGAGCGGCTCGGTCTCGCCAAGCCGGGGACCCGTGAGCGCCAGGTCGCCGCCCTCGAGGCGGTGGGGCTCCCGGTGCGCGGCGCGGGCGAGCCGCCCGAGCGCGTCGTGGAAGCGTTGAGCCGCGACAAGAAGTCCAAGGATGGGCGCGTGCCCTTCGTCCTGGCGCCCGAGATCGGCGCCTTCCGCATCATCTACGACGTGTCCCGCGCCACCATCCTCGACGCCCTCGCCGACGTCGCCTGACTTTCCGATAGAGGCAAGGCCCGGGCGGGTCGCACTCCCTGGACCGTATCTTCTGCGCAGGGTCGACTTGCGAACGAGGCGGATTGAGAGTCAGCGTGGGCCAGGGAGGGCGCACCCTCCCCAGCCTCGCCGACGACGTGGCTGACGTCCCCAGACCTGATGGGACGGCGTCAGCGAAGCAGACGCTCGGCCTGGTCGAGGTTGCGGCGCGCCTGGAGGAAATCGGGATTGAGCGCGAGCGCGCGCTGAAACTCGACCGCAGCCTCGCGGACGCGGCCCTGGCCCGCCAGGGCTAAACCAAGATTGTTGCGTGCCTCTGCCGACGACGGATCGGCGACCGTCGCCTGAGCGAAGGCTACCAGCGCTCGCTCGGTCTCGCCCTGCGTGGCGAGAGCCACCCCCAGGTTGTTCCAGGCCTCCCCGAAGCGCGGTCGCACGGCGAGGGCGCGTCGAAACGCATCCGCGGCTTCGGGCAGCCGCCCCGCCTGAGGCGCCAGGGCGAGCCCGAGATTGTTCCACGCCTCGGCGTAGCCCGGCCGCAGCGCCACCGCCTGCTCCAGCTCCCTCGTCGCGTCCTCGTACCGGCGATCGGCCGTCAAGGCCGCCCCTAGGTTGGAACGCGCGACGCCCGAGGCGGCATCGAGGGCGACTGCGTGGCGCCACAGCGTCAGGTCACTCTGCCACGCTGGAATCTGCATCCAGCTGAGGGCGACGAGCGCCGTGAGCCCAAGCAACGCCGCGACGAGGGCAGGCCGTCCCCACCTCGTCACGAGCCCGCCCAAGAGCAGAGCCAGGCCCAGGCTCGCCAGGTACGTATAGCGGTCGGCGGCGAGCTGATAGCCGTTGTGGGCGACGCCCAGCACGGGAAGGAGGGTCAGGGCGAAGGCGAGCCAGGCGGCGAGGAGCGCGGGCCAGCGCCGCCGGAAGAGGAGCGCGGTCGCGGTGACCGCGACCACGCCGAGCGCGCCCAGCACGAAGCGCGCCTCCAGCGGTCGGACGGGCAGCACCAGCTCGTAAAGCGGCGAGAGATGAGCGGGCCAGAGCGTCTTTCCGAGATAGAAGGCGAGGGCATAGAGCGAGAGCGCGGCGCGGGCACCGAAGCTGAGGGTGCGGAGCGGCGTCAGCCCGCTTCCCTGCGCGAGGGCCCAAAAGGCCACGACGGCGGCCACCCCCGCGAGAGCGACGAAAGGGAGCTTCTCCCGCCACACGCGCAAGGCTTCCCGCGTGAGCCAGCCCGCGTGGCCGCCGAGCCGTCCGAGCGGGTAGACATCCAGGAGCAGGAGCACGGCGGGGAGACTCGCGGTGATCGACTTCGACATGAGAGCGAGAGCAAAGCAGCCGACAGACGCCCAATAGGCGCCCCGGGACCGCCGCTCCACGTACCGCAGATACGTCGAGATCGTCAGGAGGTAGAAGAGCCCCGAGAGGACGTCCCTCCGCTCGGTGATCCACGCCACCGACTCCACGCGCAGCGGATGAAAGCCGAAGGCCAGTGCGGCCACGAGAGCGCCCGCGCGCAGCCAGCCGTTGGTGGCCCGGCAGTCGGACAGCGCAACGCGAAGCACGCGCTTCGCCACCACGTACAGCACGGCGGCGGCCGCGGCGTGGAGCGCGACGTTGGTCAGGTGATAGCCGAGGGGATTCATGCCCCAGATCACGTAGTCGAGGCCGAACGAGAGCCAGTTGAGCGGCATCCAGTGGCCCATGCGGACCGTCGAGAACATCCAAGCGAGGTTCGCGAGCCCGAGACCACGGTACCAAGGGTTGCGCAAGAGGAGAGAGCCGTCGTCCCAGTCGATGAAGCCTCCGGCGAGGGCGGGCAGAAAGGCGAGCGCGGTCGCCACGAACGCGACCAGGGGCAGGACATCGGGGGGCGCGGCGGAGGCGCGGCCAGGGCCGGAGAGCTGATCGCTGTGGTCGTCCACCTAGACGAGTCTGTCACGAGGCGGCCGAGAGCTCCAAGCACCGGAACGCATTGACTCTCGGGGCTTTTGACGGCTATAAAGGAAGCGGATGGCGAACCCGAACTCCCAGGGTGGCCGGGCGGCAGTCGCCGAGGATCCCGTGGCCGCGGCCGCCATCAGACGATACGAGGAGCGCCTCATGCGGGATCCGACCTCCCTGGCCTTTGCCCCACTCGCCGATGCCTACCGCAAGGTCGGACGCACTCGCGAGGCGATCAATCTGTGCAGGGAAGGCCTGGCTCGCTTCCCGCACTACACAACGGCGCGGCTGATCCTCGCCAAGGCGCATCTGGACGACGGCAATCCCGAGGCGGCGCTTGCCGAGCTGGGGGTCATCCTGATGACGAGCCCGCGGGACGTGCAGGCGCACCGGATGGCTGCGGAGATCCACCGGAAAGCGGGGCGATGGGAAGAGGCGCGTCAGCACCTCGAGCGTGTGGTCAAGCTCGACGCCGCCGACCGTGAGGCCCGCCTGCTCCTGGAAGGTCTCGCCGGGGAGGGGCGGATGGAAGCAGGCTCGCCCCTCAGCCGCGTCCTCGCCGACGACACCTTCGTGACGGCGAGCATGGGCACGCTCTGCCTCCAGCAGGGACTGATCGACGATGCGACCTTGATATTCCTTCGCCTGAGTCGCAAGCACCCAGGCGACATGGAGGCTCGTGCGCGCCTCGACGAGGCACTGCGAGCCAAGACCCAGAGACGAAAGGGAACGTGACGCCATGCAGGTCTCGACGGCGGAGTTCAAGAAGGGCCTGAAAATCCAGTTCGACGGGCAGCCGTACAGCATCGTCGACTTCCAGCACGTCAAACCCGGCAAGGGCGGCGCCTTCGTGCGCACCAAGCTCAAGCACATGCGGCAGGGACGAGTCATCGACAACACCTTCCGCGCGGGGGAAAAGGTCGAGCTGGTGGACTTCGAGGAGAAGCACATGCAGTACCTGTACAAGGACGACCGCTATCACTTCATGGACATGGAGACCTACGATCAGATCTCCCTGTCCGCCGACGAGGTGGGCGACGCGCGCGACTTCCTCAAGGAGAACACCGAGGTCGACATCCTGTTCATCGACAGCAGCCCCGTCACCGTGGAGCTACCGAATTTCCTCGAGCTACAGATCGTGAAGACCGATCCGGGCATCCGCGGCGATACGGCCTCCGGCGGCAACAAGCCGGCCACCCTGGAGACGGGAGCGGTGATCCAGGTGCCGCTCTTCCTCAACGAGGGTGACGTCGTGAAGGTCGATACCCGGAGCTGGGACTACCTGGGCCGCGTGGCGGCGGCGGGCTAGCGCCGTGGCGCGGAAGGCGCGGGCGCGGCCGCCCTCGGCAGGAGTCTCGTGGACGCCCCAGCAGATCGTCGAGCTGGCCGTCGCCCACGACCTCACCGAGCTCGAGATCGAGAGCATGGGCCTGCGGGTGCGCGTGGTCCGCGGCCGTCCCTCCACTCCCGTGGTCGCATCCCATGTCCCCGCCCCCATGACCGTGACGCAACTGGAGACGGCGGGGCAGCCCGCGGAGCTGGCCCCGGGCACGGTAAGCATCGATGCCCCCATGGTCGGCACCTTCTACCGCGCGACGAGCCCCGACGCGGCGCCCTTCGTCAGCGAGGGCGATCTGGTGAAGGAAGGGCAAACCCTCTGCATCATCGAGGCGATGAAGCTGATGAACGAAATCGAGTCCAAGGTGGCGGGCCGCGTGGTCAAGATCCTCGTGGAGAACGCCCAGCCCGTGGAGTTCGGCCAGCACCTCTTCCTCGTGGAGCCGCGCCGCTAGCGGGTCGCACGCTCATGTTCCACAAGATCCTCATCGCCAATCGCGGCGAGATCGCTCTGCGCGTGCTGCGCACCTGCCGCGAGATGGGCATCCGCACCGTGGTCGCCCATTCCCAGGCCGACGCGGGCTCGCTTCCCGTGCGGCTGGCCGACGAGTCGATCTGCATCGGCCCTCCCGAGGCGCGCCAGAGCTATCTCAATATCCCGAGCATCATCTCGGCGGCGTCCATCACGGACAGCGAGGCGATCCATCCCGGCTATGGTCTCCTCTCCGAGAACGCGGCCTTCGGTGAGATCTGCCGCGCCTGCGGCATCACCTTCATCGGCCCCGCCCCTGAGGCGATCCGGCTCATGGGCGACAAGGCGCAGGCCCGCGCCATGGCCAAGCAGGCGGGCGCTCCCGTGGTCCCCGGCAGCGAGGGGCCGCTCGAGGGAGTGGACGAGGCCCAGGCCCTCGCCGACCGCATCGGCTACCCCGTCATCGTGAAGGCGGCGGCAGGTGGAGGCGGGCGCGGGATGCGCATCGTGCGTGCGCGCGACATGCTCGCCCAGGCTTTCGCGACCTGCCAGGCAGAGGCGGCCCAGGCCTTCGGCTCCTCCGAGCTCTACCTCGAGAAGTTCGTGGAGGAGGCGCGCCATGTCGAGGTGCAGGTGCTAGGTGACAAGAGCGGCATCCGCGTGCACCTGGGCGAACGCGACTGCTCGGTGCAGCGCCGGCACCAGAAGCTCCTCGAGGAGAGCCCGGCCGCCGCCATCTCCGACGAGACGCGGGCCGGCCTGTACAAAGCCGCCCTCACCGTGGCCAACGCCGTCAACTACGTCTCCGCGGGCACCGTGGAGTTCCTCGTGGCGAGCGACGGCTCCTTCTATTTCATCGAGATGAACACGCGCATCCAGGTCGAGCATCCCGTGACGGAGATGCTCACGGGCCTCGACATCGTGCGCGAGCAGATCCGCATCGCTTCCGGAGAGCCCCTCGGCTACAAGCAGAAGGACATCGAGTTCCGCGGGCATGCCATCGAGTGCCGCATCAACGCCGAGGATCCGGAGCATTTCATTCCCTCCCCCGGCACCGTCACGGCGTGGCGCCCCCCCGGTGGTCACGGCGTTCGTGTGGACAGCCACATGATGCCGGGCGCGGTGATCACTCCCTACTACGATTCCCTCATCGCGAAGATCATCGTGCACGGACGCGACCGCGCCGAGGCCATCAGCCGCATGTATCGCGCGCTGTTCGAGACGGTGGTGGAGGGCGTGAAGACCACTATTCCCTATCACCAGAAGCTCCTCGCCGACCCCGCGTTCCTCTCGGGGGACCATACCCTGCCCCACCTCGAAGTAGGCGCCTGACCCTGAGTCCCTCGCGCGCCCCCGCGCTCCCCACCCCGCTCTACGTCATCCTCGACCGCAGCGCCTCCCGTGGTCGGGAGCTGCCCGAGGTCCTCGAGGCCGTGCTCCAGGGCGGCGGCCGCGTGGTCCAGCTCCGCGACAAGGAACGCTCGCCCGTCGATCTCTACCCGCTCGCTCGGCAGCTCCGGAGCCGCTGTCGCGAGGCCGGCTGCCTCTTCATCGTCAACGATCGGGTGGATCTCGCTCTGGCCGTGGAAGCCGACGGGGTCCACGTAGGCCAGGACGACTTCCCCGCTCGCGCGGCGCGCCGCCTCTTAGGCCCCGGCATGATCCTCGGCGTCTCCACTCACGACCTCGGCCAGGCCCGCGCCGCGCGCGACGATGGCGCGGACTACGTGGCCGTGGGCAGCATGTTTCCCACGGGCTCCAAGCCGGGCTTTCAGCTCGTGGGACCCCAGCTCCTGCGCGCCGTGCGTCCGGAGATCGCGGTGCCGCTGGTCGCCATCGGCGGCATCACGGTGGATAACGTGGGCGAGGTCGTACGCGCGGGTGCGGATGCCGTGGCCATCATCTCCGCGGTGTGCGCGGCGCCCGATCCCGCAGAAGCGACGCGGAGCTTCCTCGAGCGCATCACGCGCGCGCGGAAGGACAGCTCACGGTGAGCGAGAAAGGCGCCCGGCTCCTCACCGCGGCCTTGGGCATCCTCATCTTCGCCGCGGCCGTCGTCACCTTCTGGCCCGGCATCTCCGGCGACTTCGTCAACTGGGACGATAAGGACAACGTCGTCAACAACCCCGGCGTACACGGGCTCGGACGCGCCCAGCTCCGCTGGATGTGGACGGGAGCCGTCCTCGGCCACTACATCCCGCTGACCTGGATGAGCTTCGGCCTCAACTACACGCTGGGCGGCCTCGATCCTCGCGGCTATCACCTGCTCAATCTTTGCCTGCACGGCGCCAACGCCCTCCTCTTCTATCTGATCGCGCGGCGGCTGCTTCGCCTCGCCCGCCCCGGCGGAGAGGAGCCGGGGCCGTGGCCGCTCGCCTTCGGCGCGACGCTGGCCGCCCTCCTCTTCGCCGTCCATCCGCTGCGCGTCGAGTCCGTGGTGTGGATCACCGAGCGCAAGGATGTCCTGTGCGGCTTCTTTTTCCTGAGCGCCGTGCTCGCCTATCTGCGGGCAGTGACCGCGGAAGGACTCGAGCGTTCCTGGCAGATCGTGTCGCTGGTCGCCTTCGCCGCCGCGCTCCTCGCCAAGGCGGCGGCCATGCCACTGCCCGCCATCCTGCTCCTCCTCGACGCCTACCCGCTGCGGCGGGCGCGCGAGGTCTCGGCGTGGCCGCGGCTGATCGTGGAGAAGATCCCCTGGGCGATTCTTGGCACCGTGGGCGCGCTGGTGGCCCTCCGCGCGGTGTATGCGGGCACCGGCGTCACCGACTACACGCGCTACGGGGCGGGGGCGCGGCTCGCCATGACCGCCTATACCTTCGTCTTCTATCCCGTCCGCTGGTTCTGGCCGGTGGAGCTGCTGCCCCTCTACGAGCTCCCGCCCGAGGTGCGCCTTACCGCGCCGCGCTTCCTCCTTCCGGCGATCGGCTTCCTGGTGGTGACGGCGATCCTCGTGGCGCTGCGCCGACGCTGGCCGGCGGGGCTCGCCGCCTGGACCGCCTCCGTGCTCATGCTGCTCCCCATCAGCGGCGCCGTGCACTCGGGGCATCAGCTTGCCCACGACCGCTATAGCTATCTCTCCGGGCTGAGCCTGGCCCTCCTCTTCGGCGGCGGGCTCTGCTGGGTGCTCACCGCGCGAAGCCGGGGGCGCGTGACGCCCGCCATCACCAGCACCGTGACCGTCGGAGCCGCCGCCATCGTGCTCGTGCTTGCCGGGGGAGCCTGGGATCAATCCAAGGTGTGGCGCGACTCCGAGACGCTCTGGAACTGGGCCACGAGCGTGGATCCGCAGTGCGCGATCTGCTGGAACAACCTCGGCAGCTCGCTCACCGAGCAGAAGCGCCATGCCGAGGCGGAGACCGCCTATCGCCGGGCCCTCGCCCTCCGCCCCAACCGCGCTACCGTGATCAACAACGTGGCCACCGCCCTCTACGGCCAGGGCAAGTATCGCGAGGCGGAGGAGATGCTCAAGCTCGCGCTCAAGCTCGATCCGAATCTCACGGGTGCCCTCATGAACATGGGTGCCCTCAAGGCCCAGGAAGGGCACTATACGGAGGCCCTCACGTACTTCCGGCCCGCCTACGCCCGCGATCCCAGCTTCGGTGATCTCGCGCGCAACCTCGCCCTCGCCCTCGTCTCCGAGGCGGGTGAACAAAAGAAGGCCGGCCGCCGTCTGCAAGCCATGGCGCTGTACCAGGAAGCGCTCGTCGTGAAGCCCGACGACGCCGAGGCGCGGCGTCAGCTCGATGCCCTGCGCGTCGAAGCGGCGAGCGCGGAGAGCCCGTCCAAGCGTTGACGGGCTCCGCAGAATCGCTATAATGACGCCGCCTTGCCCAACCCGCCCTACCCGCTTGGAGGAGGATACCGCATGAGCAATCTTCCGATTCGCCACGTGCTGAGCGCCCTCGCCCTGTTCGCGCTGTTCGCCGGGCTCACGCTGCAGGCCGCTCATCCCGTGGGTGCCCAGTCCAAGGGCACCATCAAAATCGCCTCCCAGAGCCCGCTCTCGGGCGGCCAGGCCGCGCTGGGTGAGGGCATCAAGCTCGGCGCTCAGCTCGCCGTCGAGAAGACGAAGGGCAACCTGGAGAAGATGGGCTACAAGGTCGAGTTCGTGCCCTTCGACGACCAGGCCAAGCCCGACGTGGGCGTGGCCAACGCCAAGAACATCATCGCGGACAAGGACATCATGGCGGTGATCGGGCACCTGAACTCGGGCGTGGCCATTCCCTCCTCCGAGGTCTACAAGGAAGTGGGCGTAGTCATGATTTCCCCCGCCAACACCAACCCCGTGGTCACCGACCGCGGCTATCCCAACGTGAATCGCGTGTGCGGGCGTGACGACGTGCAGGGCAAGGTGGGCGCGGAGTTCGCCCACGGCACCATGAAGATCAAGAGCGCCTACATCGTCCACGACAAGACGCAGTACGGTCAGAGCATCGCGGAGTTCTTCAAGGCCGACTCCGAATCCAAGGGCGTCAAGGTCCTCGGCTTCGAGGGCACGGAGGAGAAGTCGAACTTCGACTCCATCCTCACTCCCATCAAGGCCAAGAATCCCGACGTGATCTACTTTGGCGGCATCTACGATCAGGGCGCGCCCTTCTTCAAGCAGGCGCGCGAGAAGGGCATCAAGAGCAAGTTCATGGGCCCCGACGGCATGGACTCCTCCGATTTGACCAAGATCGCGGGCAAGGCCGTGGTGGGCATGAACTACACCTCGGCGGCCGGCCCTGCTTCCGCCCTGCCCAAGGCCAAGGCCTTCGTGGACGAGTACAAGAAGAAGTTCGGCAAGAACCCCGAGCCCTACGCGGCCGAGGCCTACGACGCGGCGACCATCGCCATCAAGGCCATCGAGGAGACGGCCAAGAAGGGCAAGGTCTCCCGCGAGGACGTGGCCACCGCCGTGCGCAAGGCCAAGCTGTCCGGCATCACGGGCGACATCGCCTTCAACGCCAACGGCGACCGCCTCAAGGCCCAGTACTTCGTGCTCACCGTGGAGAGCGACGACCCCGGGAAGTGGGGCGACAACAAGATCGTCAAGCAGCTCACCATCGCGCCCCCCGAACCCAAGAAGTAACGGCTCGCACGATGTCCTTCGGGAGGGGCGGCCCACCAGCCGCCCCTCCCGTGACTTCCGCCGGGGCGAGCGTCCATGGACCTTGAGCTCCTCCTCGGCATCTTTCCGCAGGTCCTCATCGACGGCATCACCCTGGGCTTCATGTACGCCTTGATCGCCCTCGGCTACACCATGGTGTACGGGGTGCTCGAGTTCATCAACTTCGCCCACTCCGAGATCTTCATCGTCGGGGCCTTCGTTGGCGTGGAGCTCCTTCTCGGCATGAAGGCCTCGGGCTGGCTCGACACGCTGCCCTGGGTGGTCGTGCTCCTGCTCATCCTCGCCGCGGGCATGGCCGTCTCGGGCGTCCTCGCGGTGATCGTGGAACGCACCGCCTACCGTCCCCTCCGCCACGCTCCTCGGCTCATTCCCCTGATCTCCGCCATCGGGGTGTCCTTCTTCCTTCAGGACCTGATCCGCCTCGTGGAGTCGCTGTGGCGGAACGCCTTCAATCTCGTGTACCCGACCATGGACGCGCTCAACCGGCGCTTCGACATCACCCCCACCATCGACGTGTCCGTGAAGTCGCTGGTGGTGATCGTGGCGGCGCTCCTCATGCTGTGGGGGCTGTACTCCCTCGTCAACAAGACGAAGATCGGCAAGGCCATCCGCGCGGTAGCCGAAGACCAGCCAGCCGCCTCCCTCATGGGGATCAACGTCAACCGCATGATCTCCCTCACCTTCCTCATCGGCGGCGCCATGGGAGGGGGAGCGGGCGTGCTCTTCGGGGTTCAGTACAGCCTCATCAATCCGTACACGGGCTTCACACCTGGCCTCAAGGCCTTCACCGCCGCCGTGCTGGGTGGCATCGGCAACATTCCCGGAGCCATGCTGGGCGGTCTCGTGCTGGGACTACTCGAGTCCTTCGCCGCCTCCTATCTCTCCCTGCTCACGGGCGGGGCGTTCGGGGCGGAGTACAAGGACATCCTCGCCTTCTCCATTCTCATCCTCATCCTGATCTTCCGCCCCAAGGGCCTCCTGGGCGAGGTCGTGCGGGAGCGCGCCTGATCGTGCTTCGCCTCAGGCGCCTGCTCGAGCAGCCGAGGGCGGCCACCGTCATCGCGGTGGCCGCCCTCGGCCTCACCGCGTGGGCGGTCTCGCGGTCGCCGCGCTCCGTCGTGCTCTTCATGCTCTTCCAGGCTTCGATCTTCCTCCTCTACTTCGCGCGCATGCCCCGCGCGCTCAAGATCCTGGTCACCGCGCTTGCCCTGGGTGTGCTCATGCCGGTGCTGGGCACGATCAACGCCTACTACATGGAGATCGCCATCCAGGTCGGCATCTTCGTGGCCCTCGCTCTCGGCCTCAACATCGTGGTGGGGCTGGCCGGGCTCCTCGATCTTGGTTACGTCGCCTTCTTCGCGGTAGGCGCCTACTCCTGGGCCATCTTCGGCTCGCCGCAGGCCAACCTGATCTTCGGCGGGGATCGCTTCCCGCTCTCGCCGTGGTGGTTCTTCGCCTTCCTCCTCGTGGGAGTGGCGGTAGCCGCGGGAGCGGGTATCCTCCTCGGCTTGCCCGTGCTGCGCCTGCACGGCGACTACCTCGCCCTCGTCACCCTGGGCTTCGGCGAGGTGATCCGCGTGCTCGCCAACAACCTCGACAAGCCCATTAACATCACCAACGGCCCCAAAGGGATTACGCCCATCGGCCGGCCGCCCATCTTCTTCGCGCCACTTCTGCGCGCCATCGGCATCGAGCCCAATCCCAACGTGATCTACCCGCTCTACCTCTACGCCCTCGTGCTCCTCATCGTGGGCGTCACCATCCTCGTCAACCGCCGTCTCGAGGACTCGCACATCGGCCGGGCCTGGGAGGCCATCCGCGAGGACCAGACGGCAGCCCAGGCCATGGGCGTGCCCCTCGTGCGAATGAAGCTCCTCGCCTTCGCCTGCGGCGCTTCCTTCGCGGGGGCGGTGGGCGTCCTCTTCTCCGCCAAGCAGATCTTCATCAACCCGGAGTCCTTCACCTTCATGGAGTCCATCGGCGTGCTCTCTATGATCATCCTGGGAGGCATGGGTTCCATCCCCGGGGCTATCCTCGGCGCCGCCGTGGTCACCGTGCTCAACCTCCAGGTCCTCAAGGGCTTTTCCCTCTGGCTCAACGAGCTGCGCAACGCAGGCACGGTGATCCTCGGATACAACCTCGCCAACCTGCCCACCCAGCTCGAGCCCGCCAAGTACGAGCGCATGGTCTTCGGCCTGATCCTCGTGCTCATGATGATCTTCCGGCCGCAGGGCATCCTCCCCGCGCGCCGCCGCACGCGCGAGCTGGGCGAGCCCTGAGATGGCCACCTTCCTCGAGACGCGCGGGGTGACCAAGCGATTCGGCGGCCTCGTCGCCCTGAACCGCGTCGACTTCGAACTCGAAGAGGGACGGATCGCCTCCATCATCGGGCCCAACGGCGCGGGCAAGACGACCTTCTTCAACGTCTTCACCGGCCTCTATGTGCCCGAGGAGGGCTCGGTCAAATTCCGCGGCCACTCGCTCACCGGGCTGCGCCCCGACGAGATCACCACCCTCGGCGTGTGCCGGACGTTTCAGAACATCCGGCTCTTCCGGAACATGACGGCGGTGGAGAACGTGTTGGTGGGTATGCACGCTCGGGTAAACGCGGGCTTCTGGGGCGCGGTGAGCCGCAACCCGCACTGGAAGCGCGAGGAGGGGCGGCTCTGGTCGCGGGCCGCGGAGCTCCTCGACGTGGTCGGCCTGCGCGACCGTGCCAATGAGATCGCGCGCAACCTGCCCTACGGCGATCAGCGACGGCTCGAGATCGGCCGCGCCCTCGCCTCTCAGCCCGCACTGCTCCTCCTCGACGAGCCCACCGCAGGCATGACCCAGGGAGAGGCGCGCAGCCTCATGGCGCTCCTGCGCAAGCTGGTGAACGATCTCGGCCTCACCATCCTCCTCATCGAGCACAACATGCGCGTGGTGATGGAGGTCTCCGACCACGTCACCGTGCTCGACCACGGGGAGAAGATCGCCGAGGGGCGGGCCACCGACGTCCAGAGGAACCCCCGCGTCATCGAGGCCTATCTCGGCCGCCGAAAGTGGACGCCGCGCGCGGAGGCCGAGCGTGCTTGAAGTCCGGAACCTTCAGGTGTCCTACGGCGAGATTCGCGCCTTGAAGGGCGTGACCTTCCGCGTGGGAGAGGGAGAGGTGGTCGCTCTCCTCGGCAACAATGGAGCGGGCAAGACCACCACCCTGCGGGCCATCTCGGGGCTCCTCGCTCCTCGCGACGGCGACGTCGTCTTCGAGGGCAGCTCGCTCGTGGGCATGGCCTCGCACGCCATCGTCCGGCGCGGGGTGACCCACGTGCCGGAAGGCCGGCGCATCTTCAACCGGCTGAGCGTGCTGGAGAATCTCGAGATGGGCGCCTTCACCCGCTCGGACGACGAGGTGCGGACGGACATCGACCGCGTCTTCGGCATCTTCACGCGGCTCCAGGAACGTCGCACGCAGGTGGCGGGGACGCTCTCGGGCGGCGAGCAGCAGATGCTCGCCATTGGCCGCGCCCTCATGGCCAAGCCGCGGCTGCTCCTTCTCGACGAGCCCTCCATGGGCCTGGCCCCCGTGCTGGTCGAGCAGATCTTCGAGACGGTCCAGACCATCAATCGTCAAGGCGTGACCATCCTGCTCGTCGAGCAGAACGCGGCCATGGCGCTGTCCATCGCCGGGCGCGGCTATGTGCTGGAGACGGGGGGCATCGTGCTGGAGGGCAGCGCGCGCGATCTCGCGGACAACCCCGAGGTGCGGCGGGCGTATCTGGGGGAGGCATGAACACTCCCCCTCACCCGGCCCTCTCCTCTTCCGGGGGCGAGGGTTCTTAGGCCCCTCTCCCCTCTGGGGAGAGGGTAGGGTGAGGGAGTGCCTCGAGGAGAGATGACATGATCAAGCAAGGACTGACCTACGAGGAGCACGAGGTCGGGGCGAAGTACGAAACGCTGGGCCGCACCGTGACCGAGGCGGACGTCTGCGCTTTCGTCAACCTGTGCGGCTTCACCGAGTCGCTGTTCTACGACATGGAGTACGTGACGACCTCCTCCGTCTTCAAGGGCAAGCCCGCGCCCGGCGCCTTCACCTTCTGCCTCTCCGAGGGGCTGGTGATCCAGACCGGCCTCATTCACGGCACGGGCATGTCGTATCTCGGCAGCGAGATCAAGATCGTGGCGCCCGTGCTCGTGGGCGACACCCTGCGCGTCCGCGTGGTCGTCACCGACAAGCGCGAGACCAAGAAACCCGATCGGGGTATCGTCACGTATCGCCACGAAGTCGTGAACCACCGCGGGGAGATCGTCCTGGAGGCGGTCATCAAGCGGATGATCAAGCGGAAAGCCGTCCCCGCCGCCTAATGCTCGTCCTGAGCCGCGCCGATCTCGAGCGGCTCCTCGACCCTCCGTCTGTCATCGCCGCCGTCGAGACGGCGTTCCGGGAAGCAGCGGCGGGACGCGCCACCGCGCTGCCCCGCGCCGTGCTGCCCATGGCCAAGGACAAGCTCTTCCTCGGCATGGTCTCTCTCCTGCCCCGGCGGCGGGCCCTCGGCGCCAAGCTCATCACGGTGATGGCCGGCAACCGCGCGCGAGGCCTCCCCACCGTGCACGCCTCCTACCTCTTGAGCGACCCGGAGACGGGCGCGCCGCTCGCCTTCATGGAGGCGGGCTTCCTCACCGCGCTGCGCACGGGCGCCGCCTCCGCCCTCGCCGCGCGCCTCCTCGCTCGACCCGATGCCCGGCGCATCACCTGCTTCGGCGCGGGCGTGCAGGCCGAGCAGCAGCTCCGCTGCCTCCACGCTGTCCTGCCCATGGAGCGCGTGCAGGTGGTCGGCCGCGATGCCGAGCGGGCGCGCGCCTTCGCCTCGCGGATGCGCGAGATGCTCGGCGTGCCCGTCGAGGCCACCACCGACCGACGTGTCGCCGTACGCCAGGCGGACGTGGTCACCTGTTCGACGACCGCCGCGCGCCCGGTCTTCGCGGGTCGCGATCTCCCCGCGGGTGTCCACGTGGATGCGGTGGGCGCGTTCCGCCCCGCCACGCGCGAGATCGACACGGAGGGTGTCCGACGCGCCTACGTGGTGGTGGACACCTACGAGGGCGCGTGGGAGGAGGCGGGCGATCTCCTCATCCCCATCAAGGCACGGGTCATCACGCGACGCCACGTCAAGGCAGAGCTCGGCGAGGTGGTGACGCGGAAGAAGCCGGGACGCGTGAGTACCGAGCAGATCACCCTCTTCAAGTCTGTGGGCTGGGCGCCCGAAGATGCGGTGACCGCGCGCCTCGCGTATGATCGCGCCATGGCCCAGGGCGTCGGCACGGAGGTGCCGCGGTGAGCGCGCGCGCCAGCATCGCGCACATCAACGTATCGCCCGAGGGTGGCGTGCCCAAGCGATCCGTGCCCTCGGCTACCGTGACCGAGCTCGGCCTCGCCGGCGACACGCAGCGCGACCGCCGATACCATGGCGGGCCCGAGCGCGCGGTCTGCCTGTTCGCCCTCGAGCAGATCCAGGCGCTCCAGGGCGAAGGACATACCATCACCCCTGGCTCCATTGGCGAGAACGTGACCGTGGTGGGCCTCGACTGGGCGCGCATCGTCCCCGGCTCGCGCCTGGAGCTGGGCGATCAGGTCGTGGTCGAGGTGACGCGCTACACGAGCCCCTGCTTCAACATCAAGTCGAGCTTCAGCGGCGGCGACTACTCGCGGGTCTCGCAGAAGACGTACCCCGGCTGGAGCCGCGTGTACGCGCGCGTGCTCCGGACGGGCGACATCCAGCAGGGCGACCGCGTCCGTCTCCTCGACACCCCATGAGCACGGCCGACGCCGTCATCGTGGGCGGCGGCGTCACCGGTTGCTCGCTCGCCTTCCAACTCGCCGGGCTCGGTCTTCGACACGTGCTGGTGCTGGAGCGCCGCTTCATCGGCGCGGGGGGCACGGGGCGCTCGGTGGGCATCATCCGTCAGCTCTATCCGACGCCGGAGACGACGCAGATGGTGACGCGCTCTCTCCGTGTCTTCGAGCGTTTCCACGAGGCGGTAGCCGGGGAGTCCGGCTTCGTCCGCTCCGGCGCGCTGATCGGGGTCAGCGCGGCCATGCGCCCGGCCCTCGAGAAGACCCTCGCCCTCCAGCGTGGTCTCGGCATAGAGGCAGAGATCCTGGCGCCGGCGGAGCTCGCCCGAGTCGAGCCCTCGATCGATGCCTCGTCACTGGGCTCCGTCCTCTACGAGCCCGGCTCGGGCTACGGCGATCCCACCGCCGTCACCGCGGGTTACGCAGAGGCGGCGAGGAAGCGCGGGGCCATCATCGAGCAGGGGCAGGAGGTAACGGCAATTCACCAGTCGCGCGGCCGCGTCATCGGCGTCACCACGGCGGCGGGCGACCGCATCGACACCCCCGTGGTGGTCAACGCGGCCGGGTTGTGGTCACCCGCGGTGGCGCGACTCGCTGGCGTCGAGCTGCCCATCATCATCGGGCGCCATCCCGTGTTCGTGATCGAGCGCGGTCCAGACTTCGGTCTGCCCCACATGGTCTATCTCGACCTGGCCGGCGGCAGCTACGTGCGACCGGAGACGGGCGGCTTCACCCTCACCGGCTCGCTCACCGACGACGAGACGCAGCATCCGATGGACCCCGAGCTCTTGGGCGCTGAGCCCGGCTTCGACGAGGCCGACGTCGCCCTCGAGCGCACGAGCCGCGCCCTGCCCGGCCTCGCCGAGGCGCGCTACGCGCGCGGCTGGGCGGGCGCCTTCGACATCACTCCGGACTGGATGCCCATCCTCGACGAGTCGCCGCTCTCTGGCTTCTTCGTCGCCGCGGGCATGTCGGGGCACGGCTTCAAGCTGGCGCCTGCGGTGGGCGAGATGATGGCCGCTCTCGTCACGGGCGCGACGCCGCCCGTGGATCGCGCGCCCTTCCGCCTCGCGCGCTTCGCAGGACGCGCGAGCGCGGGCACCTTCGTCTCCTCGTATCTGGGCAGCAAGTAGCACGAGTGCCGCACGTGCGATCGGGGCGGGTGGCGGCGGGGGGGGGGGGGGGGGGCCCCCGCGGGGGGGGCCCCCCCCCCCGGGGGCCCCCCCCCCACGGGTGGTCGCCCCCCCCCCCCCGGCGGGGGGGGGGGGGGCCGGGGGCGCGGCCCCCCCCCCCAACGGGCCCCCCCCCTCAACACCCCACCACACAAGCCGGC
>Ga0306921_10000443_pt1 | contig 35928 bp, 36 predicted proteins | sample sta12Cox44000080_FD_203760 | JGI IMG/M metagenome (GOLD analysis project Ga0306921, IMG submission 203760) | Lab enrichment of tropical soil microbial communities from Luquillo Experimental Forest, Puerto Rico - statoxic.12C.oxic.44.000.080 (v2)... | ecosystem: Environmental > Terrestrial >... | reverse complement strand
TCGCGGGTCTGGTGGCCGGCCTGCAGGGCTACTCGTTCGCCAAGTTCGGCGGCCGTTTTCCGTCGGCCGGTGGTCTGCTCGAGTACGTCCGGCGCGGCTACGGCGACGGCCACACCACGGGTATTACGGCCTGGCTGGTGCTCGCCACCAACGCCATCGTCACCGCCATGGTGGCCATCTCCTTCGGCAGCTACGCCAGCTCGGCGCTGACCGACTCGAACAAAACGTGGATCAAGATCTTCGCCGTCTTGTTGATATGCGTGATGTCGTTGCTCAACGTCCTCGGGTCCAAGGCGGTGGCCAACGCGCAGACCGTCGTCGTGGTGGTGGTAATCGGCAGCCTGACGGTGTTCGCCGTCTCGACCCTGACCAACCTGCATCCCCATTTGCTCGCCCCTTCGGACTATCCGAGCGCCAAGGACATCATCTCGAGCGTCGCGCTGACCTTCTTCGCCTTCTTGGGGTTCGGGGTGATCACCTTCACCGCCAAGGACCTGCCCAACCCCCGCCGCCAGCTACCCAGAGCGATGTTCTTGGCCCTCGGGATCGCGACGGTGATCTACGTGGCTGTCTCCATTGGCGTTTTCGGGACGCTGACGGTTGAGAAGGTCATCGACTCAGGCGGCACGGCACTGGCCGTGGCCGCCCAGCCGGTCCTCGGCCGGGCCGGGTACTGGCTGATGACCGTCACCGCACTCTTCGCCACCTCGGGCGCCACCAACGCCGGGCTCTTTCCTGCCGGCGGTCTGTCCGAGGAAATGGCTGCGCTTGGTCAGTTCCCCCCGACGCTCGGGCGCCGCCTTGGCGGCCGGGCACCGATGGGGTTGCTGCTCACGGCGGTGATCGCCATCGTGCTTGCGGCCGGGTTCGATCTCGACGCGGTGGCGTCCATCGGCAGCGCGGTGGCGCTCGTCGTCTTCACGCTCATCTCAATCGGACATCTGCGAGTAAGGGGTGAGACCGGTGCTCAGGCCTGGCTGCTCATTCTCGCCGTCTGTGCGACCACGATCGTGTTCGTGACCTTCGCCGTTACGACGCTGGTGCACGAACCGGCCACCCTCGTGGTAATCGCGGTGATCGTCGTGGTGAGTCTGATCGTCGACTTCTGGTGGAAGAGCGCCCGGGCCTCTCCCTCGCTCAGGTCCTAACCTCCGCGCTCGCAGCTCATCGGTGTACGGCCCGTGTGATGAGACGGGCGCCGGCGTGAGTGGATCGGTAGGCGGCGGTCCCGATCAACACGCCGAGTGCGATGGCCATGATGGCGCCGAACAAGTCGCGCATGGCGACGAGTGGGATCTGCCCGCCACTGCCGATGATCTGAGTCACACCGATCAGGCCGGTGGCGCCCGGGACGAGCAGCCAGAAAGCGGGGAGAAAGGTCACCAGCTTGGGTGGCCCGCGACGCAGGTGATCGATCCACAGTGCGAGCGGAGTCATGGCCAAAGCGCCGACGAACCCGCTCAGCACTCCGCCGAAGAGGGCCCAGCCCACACTCTGGGCCGCGAAGGCCACCGCCATGACCAGCAGCAGCCACGGCAAGGACGACGTCGGAGCCGAGAAGTGCAGATAGACGCCGAGCGTGAAGATCAAGACGCCGAGCCAGGCCGCCCAGTAGCCGAGGCCCGCCTCCTTGTGCACGAGAAGCTCGGCGTGATCGGCGCCGACGAGCGCAGCTCCCGCGAGGATCCCGAAGGCGAGCAGGGCCAGTTGGACCAGCCCGCTCACCAGCCGGCTCGACCCGGCCACCATCTGTCCGGCGGCGAGCTCCATGGTCGCGATGGCAAGCATGCCTCCGGGCAAGAAGGTCACGAGCGGCGCCACCAGGATACGGATCGGGTTGTCTAGGTGCAGCGCCTCGCTGATGGCGAGGACGACGGTCGAGATGACGAAGGCAGCCGCGATGGGGAAGATGAGGCGCAGCGTCGGCAGCTCTACCAGCTTCAGGAGCCCGATGCCGAGCCCCAAGACGAAGGCCACGCCCACTCCGGCTGGGGTGGGAGCGAGCAGGAGGGCCAGTCCGGCCGTCAGCACGGCGTGGCCGAACGTCCGGAGCGGCCAGCCGAAGTTGGGCCGACTCCGCTCGATTTCGTGTAGACGAGCGATGCCCCGGGCCGGGGTCAACCGTCCGGACTCGAGCACCTTGACCAACTCGTAGAGGTCCTCGATCTGGTCGAGGCGCAGCGGACGGGCGACTTCGGCGCTGAACTGGACGTGCGAGGACCCTCCCGTCCCCGTCTCGACGAACAGCGAGGTGGGCAACAACGCGATTTTGACGTCGGTGACTTTGTAACTGGCCACGATGGTGCGAAGCGCCTCCTCGACGTTGTCCACCGCGTCGCCGGCCGCCACCATGGCGGTACCGAGCTCGATGACGAGCTGGCGCAGATCCGCGGGGCTCGGGACTTCCACACCCCGGCGTTCGTCTGGTTCGCTGGGGCCGTCGGGCAGCTCGCTAGGTCCCATCAGGGTGATTCGGCGGGTTGGCCTGTGTGTCGAGTACTTCGAGCGCTCCGTGTGGGGCTGCCGAGCCTTGGCGAACGGCAATGTCGGCGTCGGCCGGCTTCGATCTGGCGCTACCTCGCGCTTGACGACTCTGACTGGCTCCGGTGTTCATGACCATCGAGTCGAAGGCCATCGTCACGGGAGTACTGCTCAGCTGCGACCGCAGTCGAGGACGCCGCAACCAGGAACCGGTGGCCGGTGTGGCACGAACACGGCATGGCTCCATCCGGTCGCGATGATCACGATGAAGAAGACGAGTGCTGCGAAGCAGGCAACCCAGATCGCAAGCTCGAGAGGTCGAATGTTCGTCACTCACACAGTTTGCCGCCCAGCACGGTCGGAAGCTCGCGCCCGACCCTTGGAGGAGACATTCTGCCCCTCACCTGCGGTTCGGCCGGGTTGTCCTTGCACAGGCGATCCTCGTCTGCGACCAGGCCGATGAGCAACAACCCCGCGACGACGAACGGTGGCCAGTCCTGCGCGGCCGGTGAGCGGCGGCCGTTGGGTGATGCAGAGAAGCAGCAACGTGTGCTCTGAGGCCGACCACCGCCAAGATCCAGCCGAGACCTCGACGATCATGTCTCGGGTCTTCGAGGTTCGACCCCGCTCCGACCGCGCGGCGATCCTCGACGGGTTAACGGTGAGCCGCGCACATAAGCATGGCCGCAAGTCACCGACGTGTGGTCGGACGCGTCACGAGCGCGGTGATCACCCTTGAGCAGGGCACTGCACAGCTAACGCCCTAGGCAGCACGTGGCACCACGACCGCTATTGAAGAGATCGACACAAATCGGCTGCTCACTCGCCGTGCGGGTCGCGCCACCTTGCACAGGGCATGCGTACGCAGAGTTGATGGGGCCCCGAGAAATCGCCCCGATACACCTGTGGATATCGACGGGCCCTCGAACTGGAAACCGCCGGTCGGCGGTGTGTGCAGATGCACAAGGTGCGCGCACGACCAGCGGGACTGAGTGGCGGGGGTTCATGACCATCGTGCGACCTTCGGGTTAGATACCGACGAATCAGCTGGTCGCGGCGTCGTGCGTATGCACTGCATTGGCAGGCTGCCCTCTCAATGTCGGCCGCTCCGGGCCATGCCCCCGGAAACCTTTTGCACGCTTCGAGCATCCTGACCTTCGGTTTGCGCCGCCCGAAGGGCTGTGCCCCGGTTCGGAACACAAAGCGTCAAGCCCTTTCGGCTAGCCCCTTAGCTGTGCGGTACTTGATGGGGATATCGAATTGGACCTGAACATTGTGAACTGTCAGGCGGTCCTGGCCGGATGGCTGGTGTATTGGTCGGGGTCAGCCAGGAACTGGTCGTGGCATGCTGGGGAGCAGAAGTAGTACGTGACTCCGGCGTGGGTGTCTTTGATCGCAGTGTTGGAGGTTTCTACGGTCATGCCGCAGACGGGATCTGTGGCCGCTTCCGGTGGAGCGATTGGTTCGGTTGCGACTTCGACATGGGGTTCTATCTCGGCCGGCTGGACAGCGGGTAGTTCTTGGGGCTTCCAGCCGCGCAGCCGGTTGGAGTTGATGACAACCGAGAGGGAGCTAGCCGCCATGGCCACCGCTGCGACTGCTGGGGAGAGACGCACCCCGAAAAGGGGGTAGAGGAGACCGGCGGCGACGGGTATGCCCACGCCGTTGTAGACGAGGGCAAAGAAGAGGTTTTGGCGGATGTTACGCATGGTGGCCCGGGATAAATCGATGGCGGTGACGACGCCTGGGAGGGCCCCGGAAATGAGGGTGATGTCAGCGGCTTCTATGGCCACGTCGGTGCCGGTCCCGATGGCGAAGCCGACGTCGGCTTGGGCCAGGGCTGGTGCGTCGTTGATCCCGTCGCCCACCATGCCCACCAGGAAAGCTTCGTCTTGGAGGTGTCGCACCTCCAGGGCTTTGTGTTCGGGCAGCACTTCGGCGAGCACTCTGGGGACGCCGACTTGGCCGGCGATGGCGGCCGCGGTGCGCCGGTTGTCGCCGGTGATCATGATCACGTCGATCCCGGTTTGGCGTAGCGCGTAGATGGCGTCAGCGGAGCCATCCTTGACCGTGTCGGCCACGGCCAGAACGCCCGCCGGGCTTCCGTCGATGCCGACCAGCACGGGACTCTTGCCGTCCGCGGCGAGGGTGGCGGCGATCTGTTCGTGGGCGGCGGGGTCGATGCCGGCGTCGGTGAGCAGACGACGGTTGCCAACCAGTACTTGGTGGCCGTCCACGGCCGCGGTGACGCCTTGACCGGTGATCGATTGAAACTGGGATGCCTCGGTGAGGGTCAGGCCGCGCTGGAGGGCGCCGGCCACGATGGCTTGACCGAGGGGGTGTTCCGAGCTTTGTTCGGCTGAGGCCACTAGCTGGAGCAGCTCGTCGGCGCCGAAGGTGGCCGAGGGGGTTGTGTCGGTGAGGGTGGGTGCGCCGTTGGTGATGGTGCCGGTCTTGTCCAGCACGATGGCGGTGAGCTTCTGGGCGGTTTCTAGGGCTTCGGCGGAGCGGATGAGGATCCCCCGGGACGCTCCTTGGCCAGTGCCGACCATGATCGACAGCGGGGTGGCAAGCCCGAGCGCGCAGGGGCAGGCGATGATCAGTACCGACACCGCGGCCACCAGAGCGTTGGTCAGCGCCGGGCTGGGTCCTACGACATACCAGGTGGCGAAGGTCCCGATGGCGATGAACAGCACAGCGGGCACGAAGCGGGCGGAGGCTCGGTCGGCGAGACGCTGGATGGGGGCCTTGGACGCCTGGGCCGCCTCTACCAGGTGGATGATCTGGGAGAGCATGGTTTCGGATCCGACCCGAGCCGCCCTTACTCTCAGGGCTCCGGTCTGGTTGATGGTGGCGCCGATGACCACGTCACCGGGCTGTTTGGTGATCGGGATCGGTTCCCCGGTGACCATCGATTCGTCCACTGCAGAGGCGCCCTCGATCACTTCTGCGTCGGTGGGGATCTTCTCTCCTGGGCGAATCACCAGGACGTCGCCGACGGCGACCTCCCCGATTGGTATCTCCATCTCGGTGCCATCACGGGTGACCCGAGCTGTCCGGGCTTGCAAACCGATGAGCGACCGGATGGCTTCCCCGGTGCCGGCTTTGGCTCTAGCTTCGAGGAGCCGGCCTAGCAAGATCAAGGTGATGATGACGCCGACCGCCTCGTAGTAGACGTGTCGTACGTCTTTGGGAAACAAGCTGGGGAATATGGTCACCAGCAGGCTGTAGGTGTAGGCCGCGGTGGTACCCAAGGTGATCAAGGTGTTCATATCCGCGGTGCGATGCCGCAAGGTGAGCCAGCCGGTGCGATGGATGGGCCAGCCGGCCCAGAACATCACCGGCGTGATCAAGGCCAGCTGCAGCCAATGGTTCAGCAGGAAGTCGGGCACCCAGGTGGCGTGGAACAGGTCGGTGGCCATCACCGGGATCAGCACCGGTACGGTCAGCACCGCCCCGACTATCACCCGTCGGGACAGGTCGGCGATCTCACGGTGGCGTTCGACCGCTTCTTGGTCCTCCGTGGCGGCTGAGCCGGGGTCAGGTCTTTCCCGGACCCGGTAGCCGGCTCGCTCCACCGCCGCCCCCAAGTCGGCCGCGCTCACCTGTCCGGCGTCGACGACAACCTTGATCCGGCCAGCCCCATAGTTGACCTCGACCTGGTCGACGCCGGCCATTGGCGCTAATGCTCCCTCGATGTTGGTCACACACGTGGGGCAGGCGACACCGTCGGCGACCAGGGAGAACTCGACCGTTGAGAGCTGGCGGCCGGCTTCTACGCGGGGTCCGACGCCAACCGCTCGAGCCACCTCGTGGGTGTGCGCTCCGTGGCTGTGCACCTCGCCGCCCGCCTCGCCCACCGAAGCGCTGTCCGCCCGCGCTTGCGGGGGCGACGCTGCGGTCCCGGGTGGGTCGACAACCAGGGTGCCGTGGATCATGTTCATGCCGCAGGCGAACTCGAATCGTCCCGCCTGTTGGGGGGTGAACTCAACTGTGGTCTGGGTGAACGCTGGAAGCGATTTGGAGATTTGAAGATCGGGAAACACGACCCGGGAGGTGCAATCTCCGGCTTCTTGGCGGTCGAAAACCAACCGCACCGGGATCCCCTGACTCACCTCGATCAGATCGGGCGAGTACCCGCCCTTCACCGTGATCGCGATCTGCTGTACGCCGCCGCGTATCTCTGCCCTGCGGCTCTGCTTGGGACCGAAAAAAAAGTAGGCCAACCCCGCGATCGATACGACCGCGCCCAACACGACCAAGATGTCTGTGCTCACAGGTCCCTACTCCTCTCACCTATGAGTCGTGCCCGACTACATCTCCCTGCCACCACACGTCGTTCGCATCACCAGCCACATTATGGCGCTGCACATGACCGCCGTCGAGATGAATCCCCGCTCCCACGACGCCGATGCCAACCCAAGCACGACCACGATGACGACTACCGAGATGCAGCAGATCATCATCGAATGATGCGCCCGTCCGACCACAGCGTTGACGTGACCGACTCGAGGACCGGCAGACTCCGCACCATCACCGGCTCACCGGTCCGGCGACTCCCCCTCGCCGGGCCAAGACCCAAGGAACGGGGCCCACCCTGGGGGGGCCTCGTGCCGGAAACCCGCGGTATCTGGGTTCGACGGCATCGTCGCCTGGCACGAGGCCAAGGTGTCCAACGGTCCCACCGACGGCATAAACAACCTCTTGAAACGGGTCAAACGGGTGGCCTTCGGCTTCACCAACTTCGAGAACTTGCGGATCCGGGCCCTGCTCTACGCCGGCCGACCCAACCTCAGGGTCCTCGACTCCATGGTGGTGACGTGAACTGGCGCACTGCAGGGCTCACCCTGCTGAAACCGGGAGAGCCGAACTGGCGGGTCCTGGGATCGATCGTCGTCCGTTGACGGCGCGACCCCGCCAGATTCCGATGATCCACAATCGTGGCGGGGGTTCCCGACTAGCAAGCGACCGTCGGGTTCTTGACCCGACGGACCCGCTGGTCACGACGCCGTGCATATGCACTGCATAGGGCACTATGCCTAACGTGCACGCCTCGCTGAGCAACGATGCTTTGGCGTCCTCGAGCTGAGCGAGAACGACTCGAAGGACGGGATCATTCTCCGGTCGTCCTGTGAGCGCGACGAGCGCGGTCACAGCCTCGCCGAATTCACGATCCGAATCGGACTCGACATTGCCACCCAGGCCGCCACGGAAGAAAGCCGGGATGTCACCGATCGGCAACCTCACTTGCCGCTTGGTGAACGACTTCCGAAGGCCCATCGCGACTCAGGCGAACCGAATGAAGCTGGCGGCGCCGAAGAGTACGCAGTAGATCGCGAACGGGGTGAGAGTACGGGTCTGGAAGTACCGCATGAGGAACCGGACCGAGAAATAGGCCGAGACCCCGGCAACGATCATGCCGACGACAACCTGACCGTGGATGTTTGCCCCCGCGGACCCGGCGAGGTTTGGCATCTTCAGGACGCCGGCCGCCAGGATCGCTGGAGTGGCCAAGAGGAACCCGAACCGTGCTGCATCTTCGTGGTCGAGACCACGCCACAGGCCGCCGACCATGGTCGTGCCGGAGCGGCTGATTCCCGCGAACAGGGCGCCGATCTGGAGGACGCCGATCGCGATCGCATCGCGGAAGGTCAGCTTGGCAATGCGACCGTCCGCCTCTTTGGCCGCATGAATCTCTGCTCGCTGACGGGCGCGAGGACGCGAGTGCGCGGGGACGTGAGCTTCGACGGGTGCGATTGGCGCTGCCGCCTTGTGGCGACGGCGCAGGCGCTCGCCCCAGAACAAGACGAGGCCGTTGATGAACAGGAAAACGGCTGCGGCGATGGGCTTGGCGAAGATCGTTCGGAATGTGTGCTCCAAGGCGACGCCGGTCAGACCGACCGGGATGGTTGCTACCGCGATCATCCACGCCAGGCGTTCGTCGCTTCCCTCCAGAGCGATCTGGCGTGTCCGCACCATCCGAACGGCGCTGCGGACGAAGCCCGTGATGATCCGATACCAGTCCGCCCTGAAGTACCAGAGCAGCGCAAGTGCCGTCGCGACGTGGAGCGCCACGATGAAGGCCAGGTAGAAGGATTCTTCGCTGTTGGCCTGCGACGACTGGGTCACGAGGGTCTGCCAGCCGCCGCCGATCCAGGCGGGCACCAGCACGGAGTGGCCGAGACTCGAGATCGGAAAGAGCTCGGTCACACCCTGGACGAGCGCGATGACGACCGCCTGGAGGTAGGACATCCATGCGGTTTAGCCCAAGTGACTTTCCTTGGAATTATCCACAAGGCTGATTCGCCGCTACTTCCGGATGATTCCTGAGTTGGGCCTGAGCTGGCAGTCTCCGACGTCCTCTTCGGCAAGACCGGTTTCCTTAGGACTACGGGCCGGTTCGAGGGAGAGCCGAATTCGACTGGAGACGAGCGCGGCGCATTCGCACGAACTCTCGCCAAGTGAGCCAGATGATGAAGAGGTCGAAGACGGTGAGCAGGGCGAGACCAACAGAAGGGTCGTAGGTCAAGCGATAGATCTGGTAGATCACGAAGCCGCCGAGGAACGCAAAGGCCACGTAGTACGCCCAGTGTTGACGCCGTAAGAGGCCGACGACGATGACCAGCTTCACGATGCCGTGCGTAAGGAGATACAGGGCCCCGAAGGTCTGGGTGTTGTGGAGATTGCCCGTGAGATGCAGCAAGTGGTGAGCGAAGAAGTCGTTCGGGTCCTGAGACAGCTCGTGCTGTGTGAGGCGATGTGCCCATTGGTTGAGAGTGTCGGGGGAAATAAGGAGAAGGAGGATGCCGCCAACCAGCTCGAGCAAGCCGTCCAGACCCTTGAGGATCAGGGCCACGTTGAAGGTCTTGTCGAGCAGGTCTCGACGAGGTGCGGTCGGTTCGCTTTCGTGATCGCTCACATCGGGCGAGGCTAGAGAGACCACGCGGAGGCGACAACCAGATGTGGCGTTCCCACAGATGGATAGGCGTCGCCTCGGGTCGCTGAGGGGCCTGGGGTCGTGTCTGATGCGAGTTGGTCGCATCGTGCAATCGGCCGGCCCGGTGAGGACAATGGGTCGGTGGAGCCCGCTGAGCATCACCCGACGGACCATCGAACCGATCATGATCAGGGCCACGATCCCCATGGGCGTGTACCCGGGGAGTCGCCGACCAGATTCGAATACCGCGGCGTTCGCATCGACGGCGACCACGGACCGATCGTCGAGAATCTCTCGGCAGTGGTGCCGAAGAGGGGGTTGACCGTCATCGTTGGCCCCTCTGGTGCAGGGAAGACGACCCTGCTACGTCTGCTCAATCGGCTCGACGATCCCGACGAGGGCACGGTGCTCTTCGAGGGCCGAGACGTGCGTGACTACGACGTGCTCGAACTCCGCCGACGTGTTCAAAGCGTTGGTCAGGTACCGGTGACGTTTCCCGGAACCGTCGCGCACAATGTGGGAGAAGGAGCCGTTGCGTTGCTTGCCCGGGTCGGACTCGACCCGAAGCTTGCCGACCGAGAAGCCGACCGACTCTCCGTCGGCGAGGCCCAACGCATGGCGCTCGCTCGAAGCCTGGCGCTCTCGCCGGACGTGCTCGCGCTCGATGAGCCGACGTCGGCCCTCGACACGGAAAACAAAGCAGGGATCGAGCGGCTCGTCCGAGAGCTGGCGGACTCCGGCCTGACCGTGGTCATGGTGAGCCACGATCCCCATCACGCAGATCTTGCCGATCACGTCATCAAGGTGCATCCGCTCAAGAAGGAGGAACAGTGACACCGATACCCATTGTCGCCACCGCCGGAAACCTGCTCGCAGGTCCGGTCACCTTTGGCGACGTCGCGCTGGGCGTTGTGCCTCGTCGGGGTGGCCGTCGTCATTTCAGCCTGGCAGCGCCTCGGCCTCGAAGGCGATCTGACCGTCGCGACAGTGCGATCCTTCGTCCAGCTGATCGCGGTGGGCTACGTCCTCGCGTTCATCTTCCGCGGCCACGGGAGGCTCACCGTTCTCGCCTTGGCCGTGATGGTCGGCTCCGCGAGCATCACCACGCGCAATCGAGCGAAACGAGTCCCACGAAGCGGCATGATCGCTGTCGCCGCCATCGCGACGGCCACGGCGGCCGCGCTTGGGCTTCTGGTCGCCTTGCGCATTGTCCCGACGTCAGCGAGGGCACTCATCCCTCTCGGTTCGATGATCATTTCCGGGGCCATGAACACCGCCTCCCTCGTCATGACCCGGCTCCATGACGATCTCGCCAGCAATCGTCGAGAGGTCGAAGCACGCCTGTCTCTGGGGAAGACCGCCCACGATGCAGCGCTGCCCTGGCTGCGATCCGCCATCCGCGGCGGCATGCTGCCATCGGTGGACTCGACCAAGGTCGTCGGGTTGGTGGCCCTGCCCGGGGCCATGACCGGCCTGATCCTGGCCGGTGTCTCGCCACAGTCGGCGGTCCGAGTCCAGCTCGTGGTCATGTACATGCTTCTCGGCGGTGCGGCCTTTGCGGCGCTGGTCGCTGCCCAGCTCACGCAACGCCGGCTGTTTACCAAGTCCCACCAGCTCATCAGGTCGCTGCGCCGGGTTCCGTGACGTCAACGGCTTCCTGTATCCGTTGCTACGTCACCGTCGAAAGGAGTGGCATTCCGTCCCGCGGTGCGAGCCGCTATGTCGAGACCGGTCCTCGGACACCCTCGAGAACCAGTGTGACCAAGCGGGACACAGCGGCCTTCGATGGCAGCGACCCGGCCCCGGCGAGGGCGTAGATACAGAACGTCGCCAGCTCCCCCGGCGCTACGTCGTTTCGCACGGAGCCCGCGGCGACTCCCTTGGTGAGCAGCCCCGTCACGAACTGGCGTACGTGGTCCTCGGTCTCGGCCATGCCACCGTGTTGCTGGAAGAGAGCACTGAGGTCCGCGCCGTGCCCTTGGTGCGCCACCTCGTAGCGGATGAGGCCATAGGCCTCGAGCACGGCGGCAATCCGTTGGTCGACCGGTCCGTCTCCGTGCACGAGGTCGCGCAGCTGACCCAGGTGGGCACCGATGTGCTCTTCGTGCCACGCCTGGAGGATGGCCTCGATGTCGGGGAAGTACTTGTAGAGGGTCGCCCGCCCGATCCCGACGTCTTCGGCGATCCTCGACATCGTCACCGATCGCACCCCGCCCTCCGCGACTAGGGCAGCCGTCGTTTCGATGATGGCTTCGCGGACCTCTTGACGGTGAGACTCGACCGTGTTCGCCCACAGTTTCGGCACCCTGCCGAGAATACAGGATGTCAGTATCAATACATACCGTATTGACAAAGACACTCTGTATCGTTAAACATAGGGCGATGAGAGGTGCCTCCGACGCCCCCGTCGTCGCCGTCAGGGGGCTGACCAAGAGATATGGAGAGGTCGCCGCGGTCGACGACCTGACCTTCTCCCTCCGACCAGGCACGATCACGGGGTTCTTAGGACCGAACGGGGCCGGCAAGACGACGACGCTCCGCCTGCTCCTGGGTCTCGCCGAGCCGACCGCCGGGCAGGCGCTGGTCTTCGGCCGTCGCTACGGCGAGATCGAGCGGCCCGGCCGCATGGTCGGTGCCGCGCTCGAGTCCGACGATTTCCACCCGGGGCGTTCGGGGCGGGACCACCTCCGGGTACTGGCCACGGCATCGGATATCGAGCCGGGCCGGGTGGAGACGATGCTCGAGGTCGTCGGACTCTCCGCTGCGGGCGGGCGCCACGTACGGACCTACTCGCTGGGCATGCGCCAACGACTCGGACTCGCCGGGGCTCTCATCGGCGACCCTGAGCTGCTCGTGCTGGACGAACCGGCCAACGGCCTCGACCCCGCCGGTGTGCGTTGGTTGCGCAGCGTCTTGCAGTCCTTCGCCGAAGGCGGTGGCACCGTCCTCGTGTCGAGCCATGTGCTCGCCGAGGTCGCCCAGACCGTCGAACGCGTCGTCATCATCGACCAGGGACGTCTTGTGGCCAACGCTCCGCTGCAGGAGATCGCCGACCACGGCCAATCGCTCGAGGACGCCTACCTGGCACTCACGACGGGAGCCGACTGGTGAGGGCGGCGCTGCGGGCCGAGGTCCTCAAGCAGCGGACCACGAGGACGACGCTCGGGATGCTGGCGGCGGTCGTCGGTATCGTGATCGCCGCCATCGCCGTCCATGCGTTCGGCCTCTCGCTGCACCGGATCGGCAGCGGCTCCAACCAGCTCGGCATCTTCATCGACGTAGGGGAGAACCTCGGTTCGTTGTTCGCCGCCCTCGTGGGTGCGATGGCCTTCACGGGTGAGCTCCGGCACGGGACGATCCGACCAACCCTGTTGGGCACGCCCCAGCGTGGACGCGTGCTTCTCGCCAAGGGTGCCACGGTCCTCGGCATCGGTCTCGGGTTCGGCGCGCTCACCACCGGCGCCGCCGCGGTAGCCGGCAACATCTTCCTCGGGATCCGCCACGTCACGGTGCACGTCACCGCCGGCGACTACGTCCTCTTGGTCGCCGGAGGCGCCGCAGCCGCAGCGCTCTGGGCCGTCATCGGGCTCGGTGCCGGCGCCATCGTGCGCAACCAGGTCCCGACGATAGTCGGCCTTCTCGTGTGGGTGCTCTTCGCCGAGAACATCCTCACCAGCAGCATCCCGGGCGTCGCCAAGTTCGCGCCGGGCACGCTCGCGCGTGCGCTTGCCGGGGCCACGAGCGGCACCGTGGCCACACCCGCGGTCGGCGCCCTCGTGCTCGCGATGTACGCCGTCCTCGCCATCGGCGTCGGCTGGATTGTCACCACCCGTCGAGACTTCGCGTAGAGCAAAGGAGCCAGGACATTGGTGGAACTTCCCCGTCACAGCGGCCATGAGGACGAAGTACCGGCGCACTCGTCGCGACGACGAGGGAGAATGGTCGCGATCATCCTTGCGGTCGTGGCAGTTGTTGTCGTCATGGCGGTGCTCCACGTGACTGGCGTGATCCATGGTCACTGACATGACCCCGGCCACGATGCCCGAGACCGGCGCACCAAAGGCGAGGGTCGCCCTCATCGCGCATTTCGACGGCGACCCTCGGGAGCTGGCTGATCGCTTCAATGTCGCGACATCTCGGTACGCACAAGACCCGGACGCACCGCAGCCCGAGTCTTCGTTCTTGATGCGCAACAAGGAAGGCATCGCCGTCGTCATGGTCTGGCCGGAGGGGACCGGCATCCGGCCGTTCCAGTCGTTCCTCCGAGCGACCCTCGACGAGCTCGGCTTGCCGCACCCACGCGTTGAGCACTTTCGGGCCGACCCGATCCGCTGGGACGCGGCCACGACCTGAGGGACGAGACGTCTGCGGTGTGAAAGGCCGCGACGGCCCAGAGCGACCGGACTTGGGGCGCCGCAGGGGGTTGACCTGAAGGCTGCTTGAGGTGGTTGGCTGTTCGTGAACAGTCCCAAACTGAAGGGGTAGGCGTGACGGAGGAGCAGACGAGCCGGCCGAACGAGGCGTGGGACGCCGTTGCCCCGGCGTGGGAGATGAACCGCGACCGGATCTTCCGGGCGACGAAGGCCATCTCTGACCGGTTGGTCGAACTCGTCGACGCACGGCCTGGGCAGACGGTGCTCGAGCTTGCGGCCGGCACCGGCGAAACCGGTTTCTTGGTCACCGGACGGCTTGGCGCTGAGGGTCGTCTCATCTCGACCGACTTCTCGGACGCCATGGTGGCTGCAGCGAGGCGCGGCGCGGCGGAGCGCGGGCTCTCCTCCGTGGACTGCCGGCTCATGGATGCGCAATCCCTCGATTTCCCCGACGGATCCGTCGACGCAGTGCTGTCACGTTTCGGTCTCATGCTGGTCGCTGACCCCGGCCGTGCCCTGCGGGAAGCCCGGAGAGTGCTGCGCCCTGCGGGACGACTGGTCTATGCCGTCTGGGGTGCGCCCGACGCGAACCCGTGGATCACCCTCCTCGGTGCCGCCGTCATCGAGCGAGGTCACACGATTGGTGGTGGCGCGTTCGGCGCCGGGGGGATGTTCTCGTTGGCCGAACCGGAGCAGAACCTGCGATTGGTGAGCGAGGTCGGGTTCGGCGGGGTGACGGTCGATACCTGCAGCGGTGCGATGCGAACCGACAACATCGACGACTACTGGGACTTCCAGAGCTCAATCTCGGGCCCGATCACCGTCCTCCTGGACGGCCTGCCCTGGAACGAACGCGATGCGGTCCGAGCGGCGTTCCGGTCGGCCGCCGAGCCGTTCCGCATGGGTGTCGGCTACGAGTTGCCGTTCGAGGCGGTCATCGTCCACGCGACGCGCTGATCGCGTTCCGACCGAACCCGTCAGACGATGCGCTCCCGTCTCATCCGGTATGGCCTTCGTGCGTCTGGGTGTGCGCTGGCTGATGGTGCTCGCGCTGTTCCTGATCGGCCTTCGGTTCCGCCGGGCGTCGAGGGTCGGCCAGGAACCGCCCTTTGCAGTGGTCCGAGCAGAAATAGACGCGCTGGCCGTCGTGCACCACCGAGGCGACGGCGTTGGCGGTCTCGACCTGCATACCGCACATCGGATCACGGGCATAGCCCTGGCCAGCGCCGAACCGCTCACGATTGCGGTAGAGCCAGTACAAGACGCCGAAGAGGGCGAGAAAGATGAGGTTGAGGTAGGTCGTGTAGTTCCACGAGAAATGGGCGGGGGCGACCTCTGTTGGACGTTGTGTCGGGACGAGGCCCGCGGCGGTGAAGATCCCCTCGGTGACGAGGCCCGCAATCGACATCAGCGCCCAGAACACCACCAGCATGCGCCACATGAGGTGCCAGCCGTAGTAGCGGCGATAGATCATGAGGAGAGGGAAGGCGATCAGGTCGGCGAAGATGAACGAGATCACTCCGCCAAAGGAGATACCGCCCTTCCACAGCGCCGCCGCGAGCGGCACATTGCCGATGGAGCACACGAAGCTGATAATGGCGATGAAGGGGCCGACGATGACGTTCTGCAGGCTGGTCCAGAACCCGTGGCCCGTGGCGAACACCGAATGCCAGACCGACGTGGGCACCAAGACGGCGAGGAATCCGGCGACCGTGTAGCCAATGACCATCTCGCGGCGCAGCATGGTGAGGTCGGCCATCGTGTAGGTGGCGCTGTCGGCCCAACCGCTCGCCGTCCGGATGCGCGTCTTCCACGCCTGGCGTTGGGCGGCCTCCTCCGGGCCGTGGTGGTGCTCGTCGCTCTCCTGATCGGCGGCGAGGCGCTCGCGGGCTTCCGTGATGCTCCGGCCCCGCAGCCAGAGACCGCCCAGGGTGGCGAGCAGGACGATCATGATGATGCCACCGATGAACTCGCTGACCGCGAACTGCCAGCCCATGAGGACGATGAGCACGATGCCGAGCTCGATCACCAGGTTGGTGGAGGCGAACATGAAGACCATGGCGGCCAGGTAGTCGGCGCCCTTCACGAAGAGCGACTTGGCCATGGCCGACGCCGCGTAGGAGCACGACGACGAAACCATCCCGTAGCCCGAGGCGCGCAGGATTGCGCGCGACCGGTGGTCGCCCAGCTTCTGCTGCATCGACTGGCGGCTCACGAAAGCCTGGACGGCCCCGGAGAGGCCGAACCCCAGGATGAGGGGCCACAGGGTCTCCCAGAACATGAAGAAGCCCTCGCGCAGTGATCGCCCGATGTCGACGAGCACCGGCGCAATGGCGAGGAGCTGCATCAGGAGCGGACGAGCCGTCCGATGGCGGCCGAGGCCTCGTTCAGCTTCTCGGTGGCGTCGTCGCCACCCCTACGCACTGCGTCGGAGATGCAGTGGGCCAGATGGTCGTCGAGCAGCGACAGCGCCACCGCTTGGAGGGCCTTGGTGACGGCTGAGACCTGTTCGAGGATGTCGATGCAGTAGCGGTCCTCTTCCACCATGCGCCCAATACCCCGAACCTGCCCCTCCACCTTGCGGAGGCGCCGCTGGACCGCCTCTTTGTCGTCGATGTAGCCCGGCCGCATCCGCGCCTCCGTTCGTCTACCTAATACCCCTAGAGGGTATTAGGCGAGACCCCGAGGGACAACCGACGTGAGCAATTCTCAGGACAAGGCCTCACAACCCCGATGACCACGATGACCACGATGACCACGATTAGAAGCCCTGCACAAACAGTCTGAGAAGGGAAGATGGTCCCTATCGGCGGCTCCAAACCGCTGCATACCGTCCCGCTGACCATGGCGGGCGATGAGGTTGGACCGGAGGCGGTGAGTTTGGCCGACAGCCCGAGCCCCGTGTGGCACCTGGCGCAGGCCGACCGACCCCTCACGCTCTGCGGTCGCTCCATCCAGTACGGATCGCGCCGACGCTTGTGGGCGGAGACGCCCGCCGACGAGCGTTGCGACCTGTGCCTGCAACGCCTGGGCCTCTGAAGTCTGTCTTCACGACGAAGTCCCGCCTCGTCGAGCGTGCCGCGACGCTGTTCAACCGGGCGAGATGGGCGGCATGCCCCGATCGAGCCCGAGCGGCGCACTCCCCCTCGAGGCGTCGAGCTCGCGGTCGACGCGCTCGGCCTTGCGCTCCTCCAGCTGCATCCAGCGCAAGGCGAGGGGGATCATGGGCAACAGCATCAGCGTGTCGCCGACGACCCACATGAGCACGCCGCCGACGTGGAGGTCCGTGACGAGAGACGGTCCCCAGTTGCGATGTTGGGCGCTGTAGGCGGCGAAGATCTCGTGGCGTTCCGACGCCAGCGAGAGGCCCACGAACGTGTCCACCGGTACGGCAAGGAACAGGTAGAGCATCCCGAGGCCTGGGTGCAACTTGTAGCGGTTGGGCTCGTCGCCCAGGATCTGGCGCCAGAACAGATAGCCGGCGACGAGGAACGCGAGGTGCTCGTTGTCGTGCACGATGGAGTTGGTCAGAGTGAACTCGTACCACGACGTCAGGTGGCTGAGCGGGATCACCAGCGCGTAGAGCACGAACGCGGTGATCGGGTGCCCGAAGAACCGCGCCGGCCACGACCGCAACGCCGCGGTGAGACGGCGATGCGTTACCCCGGTCGTTGCCCGCCAGGCCAGCCGTAGGGGTGAGCCGATGGCGAAGAGCGGCGCGGCCACCATGATCAGGATCAGGTGCTGGACCATGTGATCCCAGAACAGGGTGCGGTCGTAGACGCCGATGAAGCTGACGATGCCAAGCGCGGTCGCGGCGATGCCGCCGACGAAAGCCGCCGTGCGGAACGCCGGCCAGGGATGACGAGGCTGGTTCCGGTTCACTCTCCTGACCCCCGCCAAATAGAGCGCGAGGACGCCGATCAGCAGGATCAGAGGCACGGCCTCGAGATCGAAGGTGGCGAATTGCGCGCCCCTGAGCGGGGGGAGCAGTGAGGCGACGAAGGTTGGCATGGGCGGGTGAGGCCGCACGGAGCGGGACCGCGACAATAAGCCCTACGGGTTCGTGGTGTTCACCGCTGCAGCGAACTGCTTGAATTGAGCGACCATCCGGAGGCCGCGATGACCGTGCACGACAGCCCATTCTTGCGAGATCTGTCGTGGGGGAACGTGCTCGGCCTCGGCTTCACCCAGGTGCGACTCGTGCTCACCGGTGCAGACACCGACGGTGCGTTCGCCCTCTCCGAGCAGCCGTTAGCGCCGCGGGCGCTGGCCGGGCCACTCCATACCCACGCCCGAGAGTCGGGGTTCATCCACGTCGCGCAGGGCGAGGTCGCAGCCCAGGTCGGCGACGAAGAGGTGCACACCTCCACCCGTGGGACAGTGCTTGTTCCTCGGGGTACGCGCCACACGTTCTGGAACGACTCGGACGAGCCGGCTCGTGTCCTCGAGCTGTTCACCCCGGCCGGTTTGGAGAGCTGGTTCGCCGAGCTGGCCGAGATGGTGGGCTCAGGCGAGTACACGCTCGACGACATCGTCGAGAGCGGTCGGCGCTATGGAACGGAATTGGAACTCGACAGCCTCGACCCTCTCTTGGCGCGTGGATTGCGACTCCCTGGGCTGGATCAGTAGGAGCGAACCGTTGCTGCGTGGAGGCGTGCATCCGAACGGCCGCACGGTCTCTCAGGCGGGGACGCCGAGCTCGTAACGGGTGCCGACGCTGTTCTGGATGAACGCATCGGGAAGGGCGTCGGCGATCGCATTGGTGGCAGCCCGGCCGGTGCAGTGCGCCGGGACGACGAACTCGGGTGCCAATTCTGCGAGAACATCGACAGTCGGGCCGACGATGGGAGCGAAGAGTGGGCCACTGAGATGAAAGCCGCCGAAGACGGCGTGCAGCCGCTCGACACCAGTGAGTCGCTGGGCGTGGCGGACGATGTTGACGATCCCGGCGTGGCCGCAGCCGGTGAGCACCACGAGCCCGGCGTCACGCACGTGGACGATCAATGCCTGGTCGTCGAGAATTAACGGATCGGGCTCCCAGCCATGGCCAAGGTCGCCTTCGTGGAACGGCATGCCGGTCTCGAAGTCCGTCGAGCGCGCCACCTCTCCCGTGATGAGCACAGAGTCTTTGAAAAGCAGTGACGGACGGCGCGACTCGACGACATCGAAGCCGGCGCCCTCGAGGGCACGCTTGGACAAGGTCGGGAGCTCGATCGGCTCGATACCGGGCACCGCCAGCCGTCGTCGGGTCCACAGGAGCGGATGGACGACGACGGGGATGTTGGGACGCCCGACAGCCCGGACGAAGCCGTCGAGGCCCGTGGTGTGATCGGAGTGGCCGTGGCTGAGCACGACCACCTCGACGGCGGTGGGTTCGATGCCGAGCCGCCGCATGTTGCCGGCCATGGTGTCGGGTGTCATGCCGGCGTCGAACACAATGTGCGACTGCTGCTGGCCCTGGTGCACAGTCACGAGCATGGAGAACCCGTGCTCGGCCTGGAGTGCGTCAATTGTCTCGCCCTGCTCGAAGAACGGTTCGGTTAGGCGCGGCGCGTGCGCCGAGGCGAGCACGCCAGCTCGCCGGGCCGGCCCCTCGTCGAGGAGCAAGAAATCGCTCACGTTGTCCACGAGAGAGGTGAACGTGACCGCATCGACGGGCTCTAGATGGAGCGGCTCTGGATCGAAGTCGGGGATAGGGCGAGGTGAGACATGGGCTACGGCAGCAGCGGAGGGGTGATGTTCGTCACACACGGCGCATACTCACGACGTGATCATCGCGCGGCCGATCACGTGCGGCGATGAGGGAGCGGACAGGGCGCACGGACGGAACTCGAAACGGCGGCACGCGCCGACGGAAAACCCAGCATCTTCGACGGCGCCAATGGTGTCGCGGTTGGGATGACAGCCGCCCAAGATGTGGCGCTACACCCAGTCGACCCGGTCATGGAGGCGAGCCTGTCCCGGGTCCTCGGAGCGCACGTGCTCGTAGAAGCGCAGCTCGCCACCCGGCCGCAAGACCCGACGGACCTCGCGCAGCGCGGCTTCGGGATCGGGAACCGAGCACAGCACCAGCGAGGCGACTGCAGCATCGAATGAGGCGTCTTCGCCAGGCAGCGCGCTGGCGTGCCCGTCGACTACACCGATGGGCATGTCGACTGACCGCGCCGCCGACTGCGCCGCTCGACGCAAGGAGGGTTCGGGCTCGACCGCGACAAGCTCGGCCACGGTGTCAGGGTAGTGAGCGAAGCACGATCCGTTGCCCGCGCCGACCTCGATCACCCGTCCACTGATGCCGGCCAAGGGCTCGTCACGATGAGTGGCGCCTCCCGCCCGTTCCAACGACGGCGCCATCCGCTCGTAGAGCCGGGCGAAAACCGGGTGGCCCACCTCAACCCTCGACGATGAAGGAGCCGACCATCCCCTTCTGAGCGTGTCCGGGAACCGGGCAGATGTACTGGTAGGTGCCCGAGGTCGACGCTGTGAAGGTCATCGACCCCTCGTGCATACCTGCCGGCGTCGGATTGCCGAGGAACCAGACGGCCGCGCCACTGAAGGCCTGCGGCGTCGTCATCATCGGCATGTACGACGAGGAGGAGCCGGTCGACGTCACGACCAGGCCGTGCGCCGTGTCGGGGTCGGCGTTGATGACCGTCAGCGTGACCCGAGCACCGCGTGGCACCACGATGGTGGGGTTCACGAGACCGGCGGCCCGAAACGTCTCGTCAGGGTTGCCTGGAGGACTGCCTACCACCGACAACTGCACCGGCGAACTGCCGAACGTAATCCGGTTGGCGCCCTTGTCAACCGTGGCACCGGCGGGCACTTGGTTCCCAAGCGTCACGGCATCCGACGGGCTCACCCGAGGACCTGGTGCGTCGGCGAACAGACGACCCATGACCTGGCCCATGTCGGTGCTACTGCCCATCATGAACCCGGGAAGGTGCTGGCCCTGCATCCACTGCGGGGCGACGGTAGTCCCGCCCATCATCCAGCCGTAGCCGGAGTTGCCCATCATCCAGCCATAACCTGATCCGCCGCCCATCATCGAGCCACCGCTGAGACCGAAGCGGCCCATCATCGACTGGTAGTAGTCGAAACTGGTGTCCGCCGAACTCGGGCCGGACGATCCGCCGAGGGTGAGCGCCAGCGTGGCTCCGATGGCGGCCGCGACGAGAACGGCCGCTGCGACGATCGCGACGAACCTGCCACGATGTGACGAGGGCTTGGGGGAAACCGGCTCGGTGGACGGCGGGGTCAGGGTTGCAGTCATCTTCTTCCTCCTATGCGCTCTCGCGCTCGTGAGACATGACCGGGATCGGCGCCAAAGCCACGGGCGCCGGCAAGCCGAGCTGCTCGGGCTCGGGCTTGCGCATCTCGGCGACCTTCCACCACCACGAGATGCGGCGCTCGAGGTAGTAGTCGACGCTCAGCCGCGACGGCCCGGCGTAGTAATTGAGGGCCAAGAGGCCCAAGAACACGACGGCATAGATGACCGCCGTCCCTATGTCGGAGGCGCCTGAGGTGTAGGGCCCCCCGAAGCCCTCGACAGTGGCCCAGATGATCAGGCTGAACCCGGCGGCGGCGATGTAGGTCAGCTTGCGCGCGAAGCCGAAGATCAGCGCGAGTGCGATCAGCGTCTCGGTAGTGGCGACGAGGGCCCAGAAGAAGGTAGTTGCGGGGTGCTGGAGGTTGACCCAGAAGTCGAACCACCATCTGAGCCCCTGCGGTTGGCCGTCTCGAATGCCCATGATGGTCGACATGTATGTGTCTTTGAACCCGGGCAACCACTTGAGGGTTGCGTCGATCAGCCAGATGACGCCGAAGGCGATACGCAATGCATCCTTGGGCCAGGGGGACCGGCATCGTGTCGCCGTCTGTGTACTTGTGTCTGTCATGTCGGTCCTCCCTTCGTTGCATCCGCACCGTGTCTCTCTCACAATCCTGCGATCCAATGGGCATGGGGGGTAGGGGCGTTTGGTCCCGCGAGGTAAGGACCAATTGCCCCTACCCCGGTGGGGTAGGTGAGCGCATCGTCGAAGTACGGGCCCGGGACGGCCCCGGGCCCGCGAAGGAGGTGACTCCGATGATGTGGTACTGGGGAAACGGCGGCCATTGGTGGGGAATGCTGATCGGCGCAGTCGTGATGGTCGCCTTTTGGGGCGTCATCATCTGGGCCATCTGGTACTTCGTGACGGCCGGGACTCGGCAACCCGATCAGGGAACTCGTCCCGATGACGCCAAGCGCATCCTCGACGAACGCCTGGCCCGGGGAGAGATCGACGCTGGTGAGTACCAGCGTCTGCTCGACGTGATGAGTGGCGAGGGCATTCGGGCCACCGATGGACACCGAGCCGTCGGCACCGGGGGCCAGCGATGACGGCCGTCGCAGGGCGAGTCGACGCCGCATCAGCCTCGGGAAACGGCTCGAACCGTGCGCGGCGGGGGTACGCCTCGGGGCGGGACGACTACCTCGTGCGGCTGCGCAAGATCGAGGGACAAGTGCGGGGGCTGCAGAGGATGATCGAGGACGACCGCTGGTGTCCCGACGTGGTGACTCAGATCGCGTCCACAACCCGGGCGCTCCAGGAGGTCGCCGTTGGTCTCCTGAACGACCACCTGCACCACTGTGTGATGGCCGCGGCCAAGCGCTCGGACGCCGAGGCCGAGGCTCATCTCGACGAGGTCGCGGGAACGCTGCGCCAGGTGGTGCGACTGTGATGGCACGCGTCGCCTCCGATCGCTCGGCCTCTGACGTCGTGGACACGAGACCCGAGATCGGGTCGGGTTCCTTAGAACCGAGATGTCCTGTCCTCCAGGCCTCCGGGATCGCCAAGTCGTACCGCGGAGGCGTGTGGCCCCGGCGACATTCGCTTCCCGTGCTGCGCGGGGTCGATCTCACTTTGTGTCAAGGGGAGATCGTCGGCCTGGTGGGTGAGAACGGCTCGGGCAAGTCGACGCTGATGAAGATCCTCGTCGGCGCGCTCGGTGCAGACGGTGGCGCGCTGGAAGTCGGCGGGCGCATGGGCTACTGCCCCCAGGAACCGCTGCTCTACGAGCGGCTGACTTGCGACGAGCACCTCGAGCTCTTCGGGGTTGCCTACGGCATGGCGCCCGAGGCGTCGTCAGCGGCGGCCGACGCGCTCTACGAGAGTCTCGGCTTCAGCCGCTGGCGCGCCACACAGGTCACGGAGCTCTCGGGAGGTACACGGGCCAAGCTCAACCTCGCCCTCGCCTTGCTCCCCGACCCCGACGTCCTCCTCTTGGACGAGCCGTACGCCGGCTTCGACTGGGACACCTATCAGCGCTTCTGGGGACTCACCGCCGAGCGACGTGCGGCGGGGAGGAGCGTGCTCGTGGTCAGCCACTTCGTATCCGATCAAGAGCGATTCGACCGTATCGTCGAGATGCACGATGGCCGGGCGGTCGCCCGATGACCACGTTGGTCGTGCGCCGGGCGCTGCTTGATTACGCGCGTCGACCACTCAACGTCGTGCTGCTGATTGCCGTGCCCGTCGTGATCGTGGTGGCCCTGGGTGGCGAACTGGCCAGCATGTCCAAGCTGCTTTCGACGGCGGCCAAGCCGCTCCACCTCGAGACGGCCACGGCCGGGTGGGCCGCGGCCGCGGTGGCCGGCCTGGCCGGGTTCTTCCAGGTGGTCAGCTCGCGAGGGCCCGACCGGCGCCTTGCCTCGACCTCCGCTCGGGGTGCCTCGTCGGTCGTAGCCGGGCGGCTCGTGGCCGCGGCGTGCCTGGCCGGGGCTGCCGCCATCTCCGCACTTCTCGCCCTCGCCGCCAAGGGCGGCCTCGCTGACCCGGGCCGGGCGATCCCCGCTGTCGCGCTGGTTGCGTTTCTCTACGTCGCCATCGGCGTCGTAGTGGGCACGCTGGTCCGTTCGGAGATGAACGGTGCGCTGATCGTCAGTGTGATTTGGCTGCTCGACGTCTTCGTCGGCTCGGGTGTAGGCGGGAGCACCGGGCTGTTCACCCGTCTGTTCCCGCTGCACTTCCCGACCATGATCTTGACCAGCCAGGCCGCGCACCACGCGGGACCTGTCGGCGACCTTGGTTGGTCCCTCATGTGGACCACGTTGCTCTGTGTCGTCGCCGCAATCCGCCTGTCGTCGACCACCTGGCCCATCGGACTGCCGGGGTCCGCCATCCCTCAATCGCAAATCGGGGCAGTGACCGCACCGCTCCCCACCGAGGTTGTGCCGGATCACCCTCGGGTGCCGGCGTCCGATGTCGTGGTCGATGGGGCCTCAGTTCCAACACGCCTCAGCGTGCCGCGGACTCCGTGGTCCGCCTCGCTGTGGGCAGCCGTGCGGGATTACCGGCGTAACCGCGTCCTGTGGGCGCTGCTCCTCGGCGTCCCCGTGCTCTTCGTCGCGCTGGCGGCGGCCGAAACCCCTACCACGCCGATGCCGGTCGCGCTCGTCGACGGTGCCCGGCAATTCACGACCATGATCCCGTTGCGCCATATCCACGCCGGGGAGATGGCTGCAATCGCCTCCGCTCTGTTGGCGGGGATCGCCGGGCTCTTCGTGGTCACCGGTGCCATCGACGGCGACCGGCGGCTCGTGCTGGCAGGCCTCCGGCCTCGGCAGGTCCTTGCCGGTCATCTCGGCGTGATCGTGGGAGCGGCCTTGCTCACGAGCGCCGTCTCCATCGCGGTCTCAGCGGCGTTCTTCTCCCCACAGTTCTGGCCGGAGTACATCGCCGCAATCGTCTTGGTCGCACTGACCTACGCCATGATCGGGGTGTTGCTCGGCCCCTTGGTCGGGCGCCTCGGGGGTTTGTACCTCCTCTTGCTTCTCTCGATCGTGGACGCCGGCTACGGCCAGACCGTCATGTTCCACCCGGTTCCTCCGGCGTGGGGCGGGTACCTGCCCGCCCGTGGCCCAGGGCGACTCCTCGTGGACGGATCCTTCACGTCCGGCTTCGAGCAGTACAGATCCTTGTTCGTTGCGCTGGCGTGGCTCGCGGCGCTCACCGTCGCCGCAGCTCTCACCTTTCGCCGCCAGATCGGAGTCCGTCAGGTTGCACCGCTCCGCCGTCACTCCGAGCTGATTCGACGTGAGCCTCTCGGAACGCCCGGCGGCGTTGTTTCGTCGGATCTTTCCCAAACGCCGTCGGCGCCGGTTGCACGAGACGCCCTAGATCGAGGCCCTTCACCTGTGCCACAGCGCCATTTCGTCTCGACTTCGCAGCTCACGTCGCACCTAGGGGCAGAACCCGAGGAAGGAGGAGCATCATGAGCATCGACTCAGACAACAGGCAAACCCAAGACGATTCGAGAAACGGTCGTGCGCGAAGAGGACGCCGGTTCTCTCTCAACATCACCCCGGCGGAGCGCGTCGGGCGGATCGTTCTCGGCGCAGCAAACGCCATCATCGGGGCATTGCTGTTGGCCACCGCTGGGTCGGTGCTCGCCGTGACCCTCGAGGTCCTGCTGGTTGCCGCCGGACTCGACCTTGTCATCACCGGAGCACTGGGGCACTGCCCGCTCTACGCCAGGCTCGGCCACGTGCCGGCATCGCTTCGGGGGTCGTCATGACGGTACAGAAGAAGTTCGATGTCGCCCCGCCCGAGGGTGACCGTCACACGAATGGAGGCATGAGGCACGGTCACAGCTGGATGATGGTCGCCTGCTGCATCCCCATGCTCGTAATCGCGATCGTGCTCGTTGCCACCGGGATTGCCGGCGTCGGATTCATCTTCATCGCCGTCATGTGCACGGTCATGATGGCCATGATGATGGGCGCCATGGATCACGGAGGCGACAAGACCTAGATGACCAGACGGACGTCCTCGGATGCGTCCCACTGCGCTTGCCATCGTCGTCATCGATGTCGGGCCCCAATCCATGGCGAGACGGGCGCGGCCGCGCTGATTGGAGGGTATCGATAGCCATGACGAGTGAACATCCGTCGTCGGTGGAAGAGCTCTCCCTCTGGACCGGCGAACCGCTGGCCGAATTGTTGTTGTGGCAGTCGATCGGCCTGCTGCCCGACGCCCCAACCATTCCTCTTCCTCAGAGGTTGGAGCGGGTACGCCTCATTCGATTCGCGGTGCAACGAGGTTATGAGCCACAGCACCTCGCGGAGATCGCGTCAGCACACGGGGACATGATCGGGCACTTCGCGGAGCAGATCGGCGCAATGGTCGGCGAGCCGGTCTGCAGCGCCGCAGAGGCTGCCGAGCGGGCGGGCGTCGATCCCAGTTTGCTCGAGCGCCTCGGCGTCGCGTCCGGCCTAGGCGATCAGCCGTTTGCCGTCGAAGCTGATCTCAGGCTCGCTGCCCTCCTCAAGACGGTTGTGGACCTTGGTCTTCCATCTGAAGTGTTGACCCAGATGCTCCGGGTGATTGCGGACTCGACCTACAAGATCGCCGATGCCGGCAGTCGGTTGTTTCACCTCCATGTCCACGAGCAAATGCGCACGGCCGGCGCAGGAGGAATCGAACTGCTTTCTCGCACCATGGACTCGGCCGGACCCTTGCTCGGCTTGGTCGAGCCAGCGGTCATGTACTACCACCAGAAGGCATGGCAGCGAGCGTTGCGCGAAGACATGATGCTGCACCTCGCCGAGGATTCCACCATGCCCTCCGGGATGCCAGGCGAATTCACTCGAGCCTTTCTGTTCATAGACCTGGCGGGCTTCACGCCCATGACCGAGGCAATGGGCGACGCGGCCTCGGCCGAGGTGATCGACCGATTCTCCAAGTTGGTTCGAGACGGGGCAGGACACTGTTCAGGTCAGGTGATCAAGCAGATGGGCGATGCGTTCATGCTCGTTTTCACTGACGGTTACTTCGCTGGCCGCTGTGGCCTGGCCATCCAGCAGAGCGCTCGGGCCGAAACGCGCTTTCCGGCCTTACGCTTGGGGGCCCACGTTGGCCCGGTGCTTTACAGGGAAGGTGACTATCTCGGTACCGCGGTGAACACGGCCGCCAGGGTCGCTGCGGTAGCCACCCGACATCAGTTCCTCGTCACCGACGCGGTGCGCGCCCAGCTTGACCGTCTGGACGTGGAGATCATCGACGCCGGCGCTCGGGCGCTCAAGGGGTTGGCCGATCCGGTGCAACTGTTCGAACTGCGAAGCCTCGATTCGGAGAGACCAAAAGTGGTCGACCCGGTCTGCGGGATGGAACTGGATGAGGGCTCAGCCGAGGCAAACCTGATCTGGCAGGGGCTCCGCGTGCTGCTGTGCTCCGAACAGTGCCTTCGCCGCTTCCTCGACGAACCGAACAAGTACGAATCTGCGCTCGCAGAACCCACGACTTGACATGCGGCCGCTCTGGCTTTCAGCTCGACGTCTCGCAGCCATCGTTGACGTCTGAGACGAGCGTCGCTAGGTCTGCGAACGGCGGAGCTACTCGAACTTATCGAGTTGCCAGCTCGAGGAGGCCTCAGGGCATTTCTTCTGTTAGCCCTGATTCAGTATGGAACGGCCGGCTCCTCCGGCGTCCGCATTTACGTGGATCATTCACTTGTGCGGTGAACGGAGCCGACATACGGAGGGAAGGAGCCAGCCGTGTCCAGTATTGCTCACCGGGACTTTGTCCACCTGGGGATGGACGTCTCGAAGAATGCAATTGCGGTGGCCGTATTACCGCCCGATCGTGACAGGGCAGAGGTCGACAAGATCTTCCACGACGCCGACTCGGTGCGTCGCCTGATCAAGCGGCTTGGGCCGCCCAAGCGGATCTGGGCCTGCTATGAGGCGGGCCCGACCGGTTACGACCTGCAGCGCCTGCTCAATTCGATGGGGGTCCGCTGCGACGTGGTGGCCCCATCGCTGATCCCGAAGGGTTCGGGCGATCGGGTGAAGACGGACCGCAGGGATGCCCGGCGACTGACGGGGCTGCACCGAGCCGGCGAGCTCACCCCCGTCGCCATCCCCACGCCCGCCCAAGAAGGGGTGCGCGACCTGTGCCGGACCCGGGGCGACATGGTCCAGGACCTCACCCGGGCCCGCAACCGCCTGAGTGGTTTCTTGCTCCGCCACAGTGTGGTGTGGCGGAGCGGGTCACCTTGGACCGAACGACACCGCCGATGGCTCGGCACGCTGTCTTTCGATGACCCGGCGGTCGCCATCACCTACGCCCACTACCTGGCCACGGTGCAGCTGAGAGACACCGCACTCGAGTCGGTCGAGACCGATCTTCTCCCGTGGTGCGAGAAGGATCCCTTCGGCGACCAGGTAGCGCGTTTGGCTGCCTACCGCGGCGTGACCCGCATCGGCGCGCTCTGTCTGAGCGCGGAGGTGTTTGACTGGCGCCGCTTTCCCAAGGCTAGACCATTCATGAGTTTCACGGGGCTCGTGCCCGGAGAGAACTCGACCGGTCTCACCCAGCGTCGCGGCTCGATCACCCGGGCCGGCAACGCCCACCTGCGCGGCCAGCTCACTGAAGCCGCCTGGTCCTATCAACACGGTCCCAATGTCGGTGTCGGCATCAAAGAACGCCAAGCCGGTGTGCCACCCGAGACCGTGGCGCGCTCGTGGGCCGCCCAGGTTCGCCTGTGCCGCCGATTCCGCCAATTGGCCACCCACAAGAACGTGCGCTCGGTGGTGGCTGCCGCCATCGCCCGGGAGCTGGCCGGGTTCTTGTGGGCCGAGATGGTGGCCCAGGTCTGACCACTGTGGTCTTCGCCTCGGCCAGCGCGCGATCGGCGCCGCGTCTGGTCGAGCCCTCCACGACGCGCCGGAGCACCGCCGCAGCAGATCCGATCCTCGCCGGTGTTACGCCCACCACCGCCCTTTGTGACGATGTCATGGGCGCCCTGATTCAGAGGCAACTACCTGCGCATGGCTTTACTGCGATTTCGATACGCGTACATCATCGTGGCGGTTCTCCGATCCACTGCGCTCCGGCGCGTCGTCGATGGCTCGCTCGACCGCCACCGCCATCCGCACGGGAAGCGGAGTAGCAGCCTCCAACCTGACGTCAACACCGTTCGTCCTCACCCTTCGGGCTCCGGGCGCTCCGTATTGACCTCAGGGTCCCTCGACTGCTCAAGAACAATCAGGCGCCGCACCTATGGTGCGTCGCGGTCAAAAGACAGTGAAAGGGACCTCGGCGCGGGAGGTTGACAGGCCGTTCCACATCATCACCGGGTAGGTGACGCTCCTACCTGACAGAATCGCTCTATGCCTGCACTGCCTACGGGTTATGCGGTGCGCATAGGTCTTCTGCTGGCCGCTTGGATGGCACTGACAGGGATGTTGGTTGCCGTCGGCTTCGGCGTCGTCCACTCGTCCACGGCTGCAGCGTTTGACCGTCACGTGACCTCGACGGTGGTCGCACACCGGTCCCCGGCCCTCAACTCGGCCATGAAAGCGGTCACGTGGCTGGGCTCATGGGTCGCCCTGGTCATCGCGGGTGTCGTCGTGCTCGTGCTCGCTGTCCGTGGGCGACTTGCTTGGCTGGCCGTTGTGCTCGCTGTAGTGGCGTGGGCGGGCGAGACGGGCGGCGTCCAACTGGCGAAGCACGTCGTTGAGCGTCAGCGACCACCCGAGAACATCTGGCTCAAGACGGCCCACGGCTGGTCTTGGCCCTCCGGCCATATGGCCGCAGCCGTCGTCGTCTTCACCGTACTTGCCCTAGTCGTGACCTACATCTTCCCCTCCCGAGCCACACGGATCGTGGCATGGAGCCTCGCCATCGTCGCCATGGCTCTCGTGGGGTTTTCACGGATCGAACTCGGCGTCCACTGGACGACTGACGTATTGGCGAGTTTCGTCTTCGTCTCCCTTTGGCTCTTAGCCATCGTGACGTTGTTCACGACTGAACTCAAAGGGTCACAAAGGAACGCGGCTCTCTGAATCCGGTGCCCAGACAAGGAGGAGCGACTACGTCGCTTTGGGAGGCTCCTCGTGCGTTGTTGCCTCCCACACGTCTTCGGACAGCCGTATTGCGATGAGTCGCGCAACCGCGATGCCGATGCCAAGGGCGACAGCCCATGTCAGCGCCGCTCCCCATGTGACTTTCTGGTCACCAGGTCCCTCTGGGGGCGGTCTGCCGCTGACCCGACGCCAAATGGCAGTCACAACCCGTTGCGCAACCACCACAGAAATCGAGGTGGCGCCAGCACTGACAGCGCTCCAGACCATTTGCTTCTCTTTCTGGTTCACTGTTGGCACCGTAGGCCCACCGGGTGACACCCATCAACCAGTCAGTGTCTCTGTAGGGGCTGAACCTTCTCGATCAGCTCTTGGCAGAGGCATCCCAGACCGCCGGGTGGGAGGCAGGCCATAACCGTGAACCCATGCGGCATTGAGGCAAGGAGAGTGAGTGGTCTCCCCGGTGTCAGACTGAAGGTTGTGGTTGACCTCCCTGGAACGCCGCAGGTGCATCACCCAGGAGCCCAAGACCAACAGTCTGGACGAGGGGCTGTCCCCCCCAAGTTGACGAACCCTCCAGGGGCTCCACATTCCTCAGACACGGCTAGGGCCGAATCACCTCTCCGTCGGGCTCTGGGTGGCCTCCTTAGCCTGGCACTCGTCCTCTTCATCTTTCTTGGGGTGATTCCGCAGTTCGCGAGCTATCAGGACGCTTGGACGGCCATTTCCAACATGGGAGTGGGGTGGTTGGTCGCCATCCTGATCGCCGCCACCGTCAATCAGATCTCGTTCGTCTGGCCCTACCAGGCCGTGCTCGAGCACCTCCGTTTCCGCCACGGCTTCATCGAGACACAGACGACGACAGCCATCTCCAACACCGTTCCGGCCGGCGGTGCGGTGGCGATCGGAATGACCTTCCGCATGTTCGGCTCTTTTGGATTCGCCAATGTACCCATCTCGACCGCGGTTGTGGCAACCGGGATCTGGAACTTGGCGTTCAAGTTCGGTCTCCCCATCGTCGCCGTCATCCTGGTGGTCGTCACCGGACAGAACGCCGGAGGAGCGATCGGGGCGGCTGTCCTCGGCGTGGTGATCATCGTCATCTCGGGTGTCGTGCTGTGGCTGACGTTCCGAAGCGAAAAGAGCGCCCATTGGGTAGGCCACCTGGGGGACCGGGTCCTCAACTGGTGCCTGCACTTCTTCCACAAGCCCTCGTCGGACCGGCTCGAGACCTCAGTGCTCCATTTCCGCGACCAGACCAACGACATCGTCCACCGGCGAGGCTGGATGCTGACCGGGACGGTGCTGGCGAGCCAGATGGCGGTGTTCGTCCTCGTGCTCTTTTGCGTCCGCGGGGTGGGCATCGGTTCAGACGAGGTGAGCTTCCTCCAGGTGCTCTTGAGCTTCGCCGTGGCTCGACTGGCCGGCGCCATCCCTATCACCCCGGGCGGTCTGGGCACGGTCGACGCCGCGTTCATCGGCATGCTGACCGCATTCGGCGCCAACTCCAGCGATGCGTTGGCGGCAGACATGGTGTGGCGGGCCACCACCTACTTCCCGCCGATCTTCATCGGCCTCGGGACGTACGCGTTCTGGAAGCGCAATGACGCGAAAGGCATCTATGGTGCGCATCCCGACGCCGAAGCACTCGGCGCTGAGGGATGACGACCGGGTGACTATCGCCTCGGTGCAGGACGCCAACGCGTTACGCGAACCGTAGGCGTCGCTGCCACTTGGAGCTGGCTTGCCGCCACGCCGCGGAGCTTTTCGAGGCGGCCCGGAAGGCCCTTGAGGCCGGCTTGGGTCGCCCGCGCCAGGCTGGACATGCTCAGGAACGGAAGCGCCTCGGCGACGGGCGCCGGCCCGATACCGACAAGGGCGGTCGTCACCGCTCGGTCCGGTTCGACCACGATGGACTGGGAGGCCAACATCTCGGCGACGTCGCGCGCGAGGGCCCGCTCTGGAGCCGACGTCTGGGCGAATCCGAAGTCGATGATCCACGGGGCTCCCTCGTCATCAATCATGACGTTGGCCAGGCGGAGGTCGCGGTGGGCGATGCCGGCACCATGCAGAAGCGCCACCTGCGACCAGAGATCCTGGAGCACATCGTCGCTGACCAGGCGGACGTCGACGGAGTCCAGACTCTTCGCGTCCAAGCCGCGATGTGCGAGGAGAGTCGTGCCGTCATCGAGGGTGGCCAAGGCAACGACATCGGGGGTGCGGACTCCGGACTTCGCTGCAAGGAGGTCCAAGAGGGCTTCCACTTGGAGCTGCCGCTTTGCGGAGGTGAAGGGCCGTTCGTCGTCGAGGTTGCGGTATGCGACGAAACGCCAGAGCTTGAAGAGAAGGTCAGCATCGCGTTGATCGGCACCAACGGCTTTGACGAAGAGGTGTCCTCCCTCCGCCGTGTCGACGAAGAAGGGTGTTGAGCCACGCGCGTCGACATTGGCTTTGCAGACATTGACGACCGGCTGACCCGAGCGCTCGAGCGCGTCGCGCACCTGCGATGCACCAACACGGCCGCTCGGTGAGCCACCGATCAGGTGGACAAGTGCACCGACCGTCCACCCCAGAACGAATCCACCCACGACATCGAGCGGGAGATGTGCGCCGACGAAGATCCTGGCCAATCCGACAGTGACCGGCAACAGCCAGATCCAGCGCCGCCAGCGCCTGGCCAAGAAGGGGACGGCGGTCGCAGCGAGTGCGGCGGAAACGGCTGCGTGACCAGAGGGGAAGCCGAGCCCCTCAGCAGGTTGGCCATGGATCACGACACCGCTGATGAGTTCGGCGGGCCGGGCCCGATTCACCAGATCCTTGAGTCCGATGGCGGCGTAGTAGGCGATGAGGCCGGCAGCGAGAAGCTCGAGGGCCAGCCTAACGCGTCGGCCCAGCAACGAGATGCCCGCCATCACGAAGATCGCGCCATAAGTCCCCAGCTGCATCACCAACCACAAGAACCGGTACAACCAACTCGGCAAGCTGTTGATCAGGTGAAAGAGCGCCGTCTCGAAACTTGTGATCCGGGAGATGGAGGCAATGAGCGCACAGGCCGTCAGGAGGACAGAACCGAAGACCACGCGTACGACATCTCCTGGATGACGGCTATATGGAACGTCCGATCGTGTCGTCAGGCGCACGGTTCATTCTCTCAGGCGCGCTGTGGAGTGGGGTGTCTCATGGCGGCTTCGCTGCCAGAGGCGCACGTTGACGATGATTCTCCGGAAGCCGCCTCGCCGACGCAATGCGCATAAATCGGCATGCCCCAGACCCCCGGATCGGTGGGACATCTCGGATGCCAGTCATCCCATGGTTATCGTGATCCGGGTGGCTCCCGGTTCGTTTGGCTCCGATCTACGCCTCGTGCTGCAAAGCCTGACCGAGGTCCAGACCACCGAGTTTCTCCCACTGTTCTCCCTCGCTGAGCCAAACGCCAGAAACAGACGGGTGTTTCGCTTCGTCAAACCGAAGGCCCTGAGAAGGTGTTTGCGGTCGTCTTTGCGGAACTTTTCAGCGCAGACGGCAACCGAGACCTCTTGTTCAGCGTCCAAGTGTTCCCCGGCGATGAGGTTGTATCGATCGTAGGAGAAATCGAACTAAGCAGCCAAACGGGAACAGTGGCTCTGTTCGAGCTGTCCAGAACGGCGACGGAAGCACGGGACATTGCCGACGAAATCCGAGGAGCTGCGTCGGAAGTTTGTCGCCAACATGACCGGCTGGCAGCTTTGGCCGACGACGATTGAATCACCTGCCCCCTAACCGGTTCGGTGATGATCACGCGAAAGGTTCATTCGAACGTCGGACGACGCGTTATTGGGACACTAGCTCTCAGCTTTCGTAGCTGAGAACGCGGCCGTCGGAGTGGCACGCTGTGGCACGTTGGGGGCACGGCGACGCCTTGGTGACCGCAATCATTGACGGTTCGGGCTGACGAACTGCGTGACCTGCGACATCTCGCTAACCGCATCCTCAGCTTGGGAAGCCCATGAGTTGTGTCCGTGCGATCTGCGGTTTCGCATGAAAACCCAGCTGGAGCACTATCCGCACCTATTCGGTGGTATTCGCTATACCCCCCTTTTTGCTCTCGCGTGTGGCACGAAACGACGTCAATTTCGGAAGTGGCACGAAGTGGCACGGGGACGTCCGGGGTCCTCAGCCACAAAGCTGAGACCGGTCGAGATCGTCCCTGCCAGCTCGGCCGCCGCGGCCATCCAGCGCCACTCATGGTATGACCAGCCGTAGTGTTAGCGACTGATTCGGACCGCGTAGGCGTGGATTGGGCCACTCGGGATGTGGCCAGCCCGCACGACCGATTGCCCGACCGCCAAACACATCTGGTGCGTCGGGCAGCTCACCGACGTCAGGCTGTCATCGAGCAAATGGGATCCCATGTGGACCGCACCCAGATGCCACTTGCTACGGGACTGGACTTCGATCAGATAGCCCTGTTGGAGGGCAGCCTGACGCTGAGAAGTTGTGGCACCAGTGACCCCGCCGACCGCCACGCACGACGTTGCCTGGCTACACGCGACCGAGGTAAGAGAATTGGTCGCCCCGTTGGTGTTCGGAGATGGCACTTGAAGCCAACGAGAGCCAGCCAACCGCACGATCAAGGTGGACACGTTGATAACAGTGCCCTTTGTTACTGTGGGGCCACCGCTCCCCACGGCAAAGCAAGACGGTACGGTGCAAGCGACTCCGCTGAGCAACGGAGGCTGCGAGGTCGCAGAGGTGGCGGACCTGCTGACGACCGGGGCTGAGAGCGGCGTCCAAGTGATCCCCGAGGACGCGTAACCGTAGACCCCGCTACCCCCTCGGGCTGCGGTGACGCGTTGTCATCCCGATCCCGTCCGTCGGGAGGCCATCATACGACCGATAAGGTCACATAAGGTCACAGCAGCGCTCTTTTCGGAGCCACGTGACCTTGGGGGATTCCACCGCTAGCCCTGTGAACTGGACTTTTCCTGGTGGAGGTGAAGGGACTCGAACCCTCGGCCTCTACATTGCGAACGTAGCGCTCTTCCAACTGAGCTACACCCCCGGGGGCACCACTCAGAATAGTCGGCCCTTCCTGACCTCCCGGAGCGGCCGGCGGGCCGGTCGGTGGCAGAAAGACCAGGTCGGCCACGGTGCGTCCGGCACAACGGCTCGGCGTCGTGAGGTCGTTCGAAGGCGAATCCGGTGACTGTCCCCTCTGTCCCGTCTGTCCCCTCTGTCCCCGCAGAGCCGCGTCAGCGGGCGGCCACCCGGGGCAGCTCGGTGAACTCCTCGTCCCAGGCACCGGGATAGCCGGCTGACGCCGGGTCGAAGGAGGTTTCTTCGGCGTCGGCAACGACGTCCCGCCGGTACGGCCGCCGACGCGCGCCCCGGAGCCGCTGTTCGGCCTCGACCTCCTTGGCATACGCCATCAACCCGACGAGGGCGAGCGCGGCGAAACCCGTCAACCCGGTGAACACCCAGGCGAGATGCATACCCGGCCACAATCCGATCAAGCCTGTGGACACGGCCACGCCGATCAGGCAGCGCAAGAGCACGGTGCACCGGCGACGCGCCTCTTCGCGCCGAAGGGTGCGCAGGTCCGCGCCCACCTCGGGCGCACAGACGGGCTCCGGCCGGTCCAGGACGCCGACCCGCTCGTAGTGGAAACCCTCGTTATCGTCGACGTCCGACGCTGCCGCGTCCTCGGTCGGGCGGAGGAGCACCAATTTCGGCCTCGACGTGTCCATCAGCGTCGCCGACGACGATGCCGACTCCGACCCGTAGTCTCCACCTCCGGCTGAGGTTGAGGTGGGTATAGCCGTGTGCAGGCGGTACGCCGGTGCCACGGTTTTCGGCCCAGCGTGCTCGAGGAGCTGCAGCTGGTGGTGAAAGTGGTCGATTGAACCCACACCTTGCCGTTCTTTGAACTTCCGCCAAGCGCTGGGTGCCAGGACCGCCATCCACAGCAGCCCAACGAGGACCAGCAAGATCACAATCGTCAACTCCCCGACGACCTACCTTCTGTATCGGTAAAAGCCTATTGAACGGCTTTTTCCAAATGGTGGATGGTGGGGAAATGCACAGCGCCGACCTCGTCGGCACTTCTCCGCTTGTCTCCGTTTGTACCAATGTGGCCGCGCTGTTTCAAGCGCTTTTTTTCCGCCCTGCTCAACCGTGTCGACCGCTGCTGAAAGTGGCGCGGCTCCACCATCGCCCATCGTCGCACCCCACCGTCACGTCCACGCCGAAGCAGGCCGAGACGTTCTCGGACGTGATGACCTCTCGCAGCGCTCCAGCTGCCATCAGGGTGCCAC
>Ga0306921_10000435_pt1 | contig 36140 bp, 33 predicted proteins | sample sta12Cox44000080_FD_203760 | JGI IMG/M metagenome (GOLD analysis project Ga0306921, IMG submission 203760) | Lab enrichment of tropical soil microbial communities from Luquillo Experimental Forest, Puerto Rico - statoxic.12C.oxic.44.000.080 (v2)... | ecosystem: Environmental > Terrestrial >... | reverse complement strand
GTTGCACGCATAAAGGCAATGCGCGAAGCGGCGACGCAGGCCGGCGTGCCTCTCGTCATCAACGCGCGCACTGACACGTTCTTAGCAGACATCGGCCCAGATGACGCGTGGCGATTGGCAGAATCGCTGCGCAGAGGTAACGAGTACCTCGCCGCTGGTGCCGATTGCGTTTTTGTGCCCGGTGTTACAGACCGCGCAACGATTGAAGGGCTCGTGTCTGGCCTGCGTGGGCCGCTGAACGTTCTCGCGGGCGCAGCGACGCCACCCATCGCAGCGTTGCGCGAACTCGGCGTAGCGCGGGTGAGCCTCGGTTCGGGTGCCATCAGCGTTGTGCTGGCAGAATTCCGCGATCTCGTGCGGTTGCTCGACGACACGGGTGACTTCGCATTCTTATCGGAGCGGATGCAGCACGGCGCTGTCAACGCGATGCTTACTCGCAGCACGAGCGCCAGCGCATAGCGAAGCTCTGCCGAGCCTAAGGCTCTGAAGGGATGCGAGTCGCTTCCACACGCCGGCGGAGGTTGCGCAACTGGGCTGTCTCCATCACATGATGGAGTAGTGGCGCGGTTAGCGCGCGCAGATTAAAGCCTTTCGGACCGAGCGCGGCGCGGGCACGCACGTGCAGTCGCGTGTGCGTGGCGTCGATGGGCTCGAGCAAAAAGGCCCATGTCACATGCCAGTAATGCGCCGGACGGACGTCGGTGAACCGGCGCTGACGGCCACCGTCCATGTCGTATAAGCCACCGAGCACGAGCGCGCGCGGACGATCAAGCAGCAGCACCTCAAACCCCGCATCACCCGCAGGCGTAGCGGGTAAGATATCGCCGACATGAAGCTCTTGGAGTTCGGGGACGATCGTGGTGGCGCTCGGTACGCCCGCGTTGTCGAGGATATCCAAACTATACCAGCCAGCCCGCCGGCAGCCCATCTGCACAAGCCAAGGCCAGATATCTTCCGGCGGCGCCGCAATCGTCACGCCGTGTGTCGCTTCACCCGCGGCATCTACTAACAACGCATCACCGGGCAATGGCTGGACGCGCTCCCATTGCGCGGGGCGACCGAGATCTTTGGCGATCAAGCTCAGCATGTGCCGGCGGATGAAATGTGAGAACGGCCCGATCATGCGGAAGTAGCCCACAAAGCGCTTCCAGGACTCGACATCTGTTGCTGCGATCCGCACTTCGACGATGATCCGCGTGACGCCAGATCCTCGGGATTCACAGCGCAGCTCCCAAGCGACTTTGATCCAGCCAGGATCCTGGAAGCCGGCGTACGTGTCGGAGGCCACCTCGATAAACGATATCTCGGGCTGCCATACTTTGCCGATGGCGCCGACCGTTATGGATGCTGGTCCTTCATCGAGGAGGCGAAAACCGCTATCGGGACCGGTAAGATCGTCAAGGCGCATATGTTCATGCGTCGTAGAGTTTCCGCCGATACGCTCTGGGATGGTGCGCAGAGAAAAGAGCGCGGCGACGAACGGTGAGCGCGCGAGATCGAAATGACGCACGGCAAACCAAGTTCGAGCGAGCGGAGCGCCAACATCGATGTGATCGATTTGCTGCAGCTGGGGCGCGGCGAGGAAGCGGTCAAGCCGGGTCATCGCGACCAATGTACCAAACACCTGTGAATGCGGTCCGCAGAATCGTGAGAAGGACGTGGGCTGCCTGTGATCGCGCCGTGCAGGTCCGGTGGCGAAACGGCCGAATATAGAGAGTGCATCGAACCTGCAGCCACCGCTACATAATGAGACAAAATGGCGGGGCATGACGGGAAAGGGGGGTGGTCGCCGTCAGTACAGACAGTAAGTTGTTTCATCAAAACCTGACAGTCGGCGAAGCCTTCGCTCTCCACCCCGGTGCGAGAGCGGTCTTCGCCAACTTTCACCTCGGCGGATGCGCCCACTGCGCGATCTCTGAGTTCGAGACGATCGAGCAAGTGAGCGAAGGGTACGGTATCCCGTTGGACATGATCCTGGACGCGCTGAACACCTTAGAGCAGGCGCCCGTGGAGGTTCAAAAGGCGTCGTAACCCGCGCGACATAGTCGCGATACTCATGGCTGATCACTCCCGAGCGCCGACACGGCGCTCGTTTTTTTACTCCGATCCACGCCAGTGCCCGACGTGGCCTTTCTCTCGTATGAGAGACTCGGCTACGACGAGGATGAGGCTGCACAAATTCCCTACATGGCGCCCGACGCCGCGATCGAGATTCTCTCGCCGGATGATGGGCGCGCCGACATTGAAGAAAAAATTCGAGTATATCTCGCAAGCGGCACAGCGCTCGTCCTCGTCATCGATCCGCAGAGCCGGGCCTTCAACGCCTACGCTGCCGGGCGGGCGTTCGCGGCCGACGCGGTCTTCGAACATCACGCGCTTGCGAAGTTCTCGATCGCTGTAGCATCGGTGTTCGAAAAGACGAAGCCGCCACAGCGCTAGGCCGGGAGAGCGGTGACCGCTCGCGAAGCGAGTGACCGCCGTGGCCCGCATCTCCGTTATCATCGTCAGTTACAATGCCGCCGATCAACTCGCTGCGGCGCTTGGCTCCGTCGCCGAATTACCCGAAGTTAAGGCTGACTCCAGCTTCGCGCAAGTCATCGTCTCCGACAATGGCTCCCGGGATGACAGTGTCGCGAAGGCGTTGGCAGCTTATCCCTCGGCGCTCGTCCTTGAAAACCGTGCGAACCTCGGCTTTGCCAAAGCGTGCAATATCGGCGCACGCCATGCCACCTCGCCCCTACTGTTCTTTTTCAATCCCGACGCTCGCGTCCACGCAGGCACGCTGCAAAGCGCCGTCGATTATTTCGATGCCCATCCCGACGTGGCGATGGCTGGCGCGAAGCTGCTCAACGAAGATGGGTCGGTGGCCGAAAGTTGCGGGGAATTTGATACCTGGTGGCAAGCATTCTTGCGGAGCTCGGCGTGGGGAGAGCTGCCGTTCCTCCGCCCCCAAGCCAATGGCTACCGCTTGCGCCAGTGGGACTATGGCAGCGAGCGCGACGTCGATCTCGTGGTCGGCGCAGCGATGTTCATCCGCACCGAGGTCTTCGCGGCTCTCGGTGGATTCGACGAACGGTTCTTTTTGTATCATGAGGAGATCGACTTCGCGCACCGGTTGCGCGATCGTGGCATGCGCGTGGTGTATCTGCCACAGTGCGTCGTCACGCATGCCGGTGAGCAAGGCGGATCGCAGCAGGCGTGGGGTAAGAGCGGTGTGCTCGGATGGCGTCAGCGCAGTCGTCGCCTGTACTGGATCAAGCATCACGGTCTGCTCTGGTACTGGTCACTTTCGGCAGCGTTGGTTGGACGGTACGCGCTCTACGCCGCTGCGGTTGTCGCGGTTGTCGTCGTGGTGCGCAAGGCGCTCATCCACACGCCATGAGCATGGACATGTCGATTGATCAGGCACAAATCGAAGAACGGCGCAAACAGCTTGTGGCGCTGCACGAACGTGTGGATGCCTGCCGCCGTTGCGCCATCGGCTCGAGCCGCACGAAGGTGGTGTGTGGCGTCGGTGATCCGGCCGCGCGGCTCATGCTTGTCGGCGAGGGACCAGGTGAGAATGAGGACCGCCAAGGTGAACCGTTCGTCGGCCGCGCGGGAGAGCTGCTCACCAAGATGCTCGCCGCTATTGGGTTGCGGCGCGAGGACGTGTTCATCACGAACACGATCAAATGCCGAGCCACGACCAGCGAGGGTGGGCGCGTTGCCAATCGCGCACCGTCACCCGAAGAGATGTCCAACTGTCGCGAATACTTGGACCGCGAGCTCGCGCTCGTGGCGCCGCGCATCGTCTTGGCGCTTGGTGCGCCGGCAGCGAAGTCGTTTCTCGGCCGGGATTTTTCGATTACGCGCCAGCGCGGCATCTGGTATCCGGGACCCGGTGGCACGGATCTTATCGTCACCTTTCACCCCGCCTACATCTTGCGGCAAACCGGCGGCGAGATACAGGCGGTCAAGAAATTGGTCTGGTCGGACTTGCTCGCCGTGCGCGCCAAGCTCGATGAGTATGCGAACGCCGCGTTGCAAACGCCGGCAGAGCCACAGGCTTCTTCGGAGCCCGCGAACTTGAGTTTTGATTTCCCGTGAGCACAAATGCTGCCATCGCAAAACCCGCCGCCGGAACCCGCGACGCACGCGTGATCTGGTGGAACGGTCGCGCGCGCGAAGCCGGCTTTGCCGACGCAAGTGCGCTGCAAGCGGCGCTTGGCGTACCGGCCTTCCGCCTCGGCCAGATCTACCGTGCAGTGACGAAAGAGTTATGCGCTGAAGCGCAGCACATCACAGTGTTGCCGCTCGGCTTGCGGGCAGCGGTTTCGTCGACCATGCGGCTATCGAGCGTAACGCTCACACACGAGGTGACATCGAGCGACGGCCAGACCACAAAGTTTCTCTTCGAGCTCGCAGGGGGTCACCGTGTCGAGGCAGTGCTGATGCGGCATCACGGTGGCCGCACGACCGCTTGCATCTCCTCGCAGGCGGGTTGTGCGCTGCGCTGCGACTTCTGCGCCACAGGGCAAGCCGGCTTCACGCGCAACATGACGGCGCTTGAGATTTTCGATCAGGCGGTGGCTGTCGCCCGACTCGCGCGCGATGAAGGCAGGGCGCTCACCAATCTTGTGTTCATGGGCATGGGCGAGCCGTTTTTGAACTATGACGCGGTCATGGATGCAGTTGCGCTGTTCAACGATCCGCAAGGCTTCAATCTCGGTGCCCGGCGCATGACGATTTCGACTGCCGGGGTCGTGCCAGGGATCGAACGATTTACCGCCGAGGGCATCCAGGTCAACCTCGCGATTTCGCTCCACGCCCCCGACGACGAGTTGCGCACGCGTCTCATGCCCATCAATAAGAAGTATCCGATCGCGGCGCTGATGAAAGCCGTGCGCCATTATGTGGCCACCACCAAACGCAAAGTCTTTTATGAATATCTTATGCTCTCGGGCGTGAACGATCGTTTAGATGATGCGCGCCGTCTGGCGGACCTCTTGGGTGGTCCGCTGCACCACGTCAACCTCATTCCGTATAACCCCACAGCTGCGTCCTACGAACGCAGTCAACCGCTACGCATCAAACGGTTTGCCGCGTTGCTCCAGGAGCGCGGTGTACCAACCACGGTGCGGCACACGATGGGGAGCGACATCGCAGCAGCCTGTGGGCAGCTGCGGACCGATGAGCAACCGCCGCGCGCGGTCGGGTCGATCTGATGGCGACATGGCGCGACGTCCGCCGGCTCTCGCTGGCGCTGCCAGAAACGAGCGAGACTGCCTCGCGCGACCATCGCGCATGGGTGGTCAACGATAAGTTCTTTGTGTGGGAGCGCCCGCTTCGCAAGTCCGATCTGCGTTCGCTGGGCGAAAGCGCCCCTCAAGGGCCGATCCTCGGGGTTCGTACCGCTGATCTCGAAATGAAAGAAGCCCTCCTCGCGCGCGACCCGCTCGTGTACTTCGCGACTCCACATTTCGATGGCTACCCAGCGGTGCTCGTCCAGCTCGATAACATCGCTCTTCAGGAACTAGGGGATGTGATTCTCGAAGCCTGGCTTGCACGGGCGCCCGATCGGGTAGCGTCAGCATTCTTACACGAACGCCGCTCACCGGCGGTTAAACGCGCACGACCACGTTCGCCAGCCCAGTCGAAGCGTGCGACAAAGCGATCCCGGCGTTGAACATGTTAGAGCTCGACAACGTGTCAAAGAGTTTTGGCTCTGTGCAAGCGGTCAGCGATCTATCGCTTGTCGCGCGGCCGGCTACGGTGTTCGGTCTGCTCGGGCCGAACGGGGCCGGCAAGACGACGACCATCCGTATGATCCTCGACATCTTGCAGCCGGATCGAGGAGAAGTCCGCTGGACGGGCCATCGGGTCGATGCCGTCACACGACGCACTTTCGGCTACTTGCCTGAAGAAAGGGGCTTGTATCCCAAAGACAAGATCACCGAGCAGCTGCTCTTCTTCGGGCGCCTCCACGGTATGAGCGCCGCTGACGCACGTGCACGCATGCAACAACTTTTCGAGGCGTTTGGTCTCACTGACAAGCTGGGGAGCAAGCCTGTTGAGCTTTCAAAGGGCAATCAGCAAAAAGTGCAGTTCATCGCCGCGATTCTGCACCGGCCACCTTTGCTGGTTTTGGACGAACCGTTCTCGGGATTCGATCCGATCAATGTCGAGGTCGTCAAAGACGCCGTCAGGGATTTGGTCGCTGCCGGCACTGCCGTGCTGCTGTCCAGCCACCGCATGGAGCAGGTCGAGGAGCTCTGCGAAGACATCTGCATCATCGACCGCTCGAGAGCTGTCGTCAACGGCAGCCTTAAGGAGATCAAGCGCTCCTGGCCGGACCGGTTCGTGCATATAACGCAACTGCCCGACATGAGCTTTCTCGACGCGTTCCCCGGAGCGACCGTGCGCCCAGGCGCCAACGGCATCGCTGCCGTGCGTCTGACGCCGCAGACGGATCCAGCAGCGATCCTGCGTGCAGCTGTGGCCATAGGTCCAGTCGAGCACTTTGAGATCGCCGAGCCAAGTCTGACCGACATCTACTTGCACTATGTCAAGCCCGAGGACGCTGCCGCGTGAGCACGGTTGCGATCCTCGCTGCTCGGGAATACATGTCGCGGTTGCGCAGCCGCGGCTTCATCATCGGCACGATGCTCGGTATCGGCGGCATCGTCGCGCTGTCGTTCATCTCCGCGATCGGTTCGTGGTTAGCGGGTACGTTCACGACCTCGATCGCGCTCGTCGGCCCAGATCCGTCAGTGACCCGCGCTATCGCGCGCGATCTGCGTGACGATTACGCCGTGACGGTCATCCCCATATCAAGCGACGGGCCGCGCATTCCCGCAACCGTGAAGCGCGACGTCACTCGCGGCAAGTACGATGCCGCGCTCGTTGCCTACCGCGACAACCACGGCGCGCTCGCATTCTCGTATTATCCGGCGAAGTCGGCCAGCCTCGAAGAGCAGGAGCGCTTGCGGCAGCGACTCCTCACCGCGGTGGTCAATGCCGACCTTGATCAACGTGATCGATCGACCATCCAGCGGGTGATGAACTTCGAGTTTGTGACCGTGAACCTCAACCCGCGCTACAAAACGGCTGCCGAAGCCGGGCTCGCGCAGGGTCTTGTGTACTTCTTGCTGTTGCTGCTCTATATAGCAGTCGTGATGTATGGGATGAACGTTGCATCCGGGGTCGTTGAAGAGAAGTCAAACCGCGTCATGGAGCTCATGATCGGCGCCGTGCGGCCAGATCAGCTGCTCGCAGGGAAGATCACCGGCATTGGGGCGCTCGCCCTCACGCAGATGTTCACGTTCGCGTGCGCTGCTGGCGTGATGCTCCTCCTCGTCGGGCTGCATTATGCGACAAGCCTGCAGTCCGCGATGCCTGCTGGGGTTGCGCATCCGCCAAGCCTGGCGATCGCGACGGTGCCCTTGGCCACGATCGGCTACTTGCTCGTTTTTTTCTTGCTCGGCTTTTTCTCGTACTCGACCATGTTCGCCGGTGTGGGGGCGCTTGCCAGCAAGATGGAGGACGTGCAGCAAAGCAACGGTCTGTTGATCTGGCCGGTGGTCGTCGCCTACATGCTTTCGATCTTCGCGTTGCAAGATCCAGATAAGCCGCTCTTCGTCTGGGCGTCGTTCGTGCCGCTTATATCGCCGATGCTGATGTTCACTCGCGTCGCCACCTCGAGCGTGCCAATGTGGCAGATCGCCGTCTCGATCGGCCTATCGTTGATCTGCATCTGGGGCTTCACACTACTGGCGGCGAAACTGTATCGCGTCGGCGTGCTCATGTACGGCAAGCCGTTATCGCCCAAGGAGATATGGCGCGCGCTGCGTGCACCCACGTGATGCCGCAAGCGGCACGCGTGTGGATCGCGATGCGGCATCTGACGCGTTAACGCTCGTGCTCTATAGAGGATGGCGAGTCGAGCAGTCAAGAAATCGGCTGCCCGGAGGAGAGACGACAAGCAGGCGATGACTCGGCCGAAGCCTACCATGGAAGAGATCACGGCGCTCGCAAAGCGCCGCGGTTTTATTTTCCCATCGAGCGAGATCTACGGTGGCATCAACGGTTTTTGGGACTACGGCCCGGTTGGTGTGGAGCTCAAGCGGAACGTTCGTGAGGCCTGGTGGCGGGAAATGGTGACGTTGCGTGACGACGTGGTCGGGATCGAAACGTCGCTCATCATGCATCCCGAAGTCTGGCGCGCTTCCGGCCATGTCGAGAATTTCACCGACATGATGATCGATTGCAAGACGTGCAAGAAGCGGTTTCGGGCCGACCACCTCTCGGGCGATCAATGTCCGTCGTGCGGCAACCGGACGCTGACCGAGCCGCGCGCGTTCAATTTGATGTTTCGCACCTACGTGGGCGCGATGAAGGACGCAACGTCTGAGACCTACCTGCGTCCGGAGACCGCGCAGGGCATGTTCGTCGACTTCAAGCTCGCCTACCAGGCCGCGCGCAAAAAGCCGCCGTTCGGCCTTGCTCAGATCGGAAAAGCCTTTCGCAACGAGATCACCCCGGGCAACTTCATCTTCCGCTCACGTGAGTTCGAACTCATGGAGCTTGAGTTTTTTGTGCCGCCGGAGCCGCCCGAGGAAGGGCTGCGGTGGCACCGATACTGGGTTGACGAACGTTTGCGCTGGTGGCACGACCTCGGAATCCAACCTGAGCGGCTGCGGCGGCACGAATACAGCGGCGCCGATCTCGCGCACTATAGCAGCGCGACGACCGATCTCGAGTACGACTACCCATTTGGTTGGGGAGAGCTGGAAGGCATCGCGCACCGCGGATGCTACGACCTGACGCAGCACGTCGAGGCGAGCGGCAAAGACCTGTCATTCTTCGACGAGGACAGCAAAGCCAAGTATCTGCCTGCGGTGGTCGAGCCAGCGCTCGGTGTCGACCGCGCCTTGCTCGTGTTCTTGATCGATGCCTATGAGAAAGAGGCTGACCGCACCGTGCTTCGCCTGCATCCGCGGCTTGCGCCTTATAAAGTGGCGGTGTTCCCACTCGTTCGCAACAAGCCCGATATCGTCGAGCTGGCAGCCAAGATCGAGCGTGCCCTGCGGCCTGCGATGCGCACGGTGTTCGACGACTCCGGCAACGTCGGCAAGCGCTACTATCGCCAGGATGAGATCGGAACGCCATACTGCGTGACGGTCGACTATGATAGCCTCCAAAACAACGACGTCACTGTGCGCGACCGTGACAGCAAGGCGCAGATCCGCGTATCGATCGACAAACTGGCAGAGCATCTGAAAGGACGTCTGTAGATCGCGCTCTTGATCCGGGCGGCCAGTACGGCCGACGAAGATGGCGTCTGGCAGATCCTAGAGCCCGTCATCCGGGCTGGTGAGACGTACACGCTGCCCCGCGACTTGGAACGCGACGCGGCACTGCACTTTTGGTTTGCACCCGAGCATCAGGTCTTCGTCGCGATCGATGGCGAGCACGCTGTCGGCACGTACTTTTTGCGCGCCAACCAGCACGGTGGCGGCGCCCACGTCGCCAACTGCGGCTACATCACTTCAGGCAACGCCGAGCACAGGGGAGTCGGTCGCGCGATGTGCGCGCATTCGCTCGAGCAGGCGCGCGCGCGCGGATTCCGAGCCATGCAATTCAATTTCGTGGTCAGCACGAACGAGCGAGCTGTGCAGCTCTGGCAGCGCCTTGGTTTTGAGATCGTTGGCCGTCTCCCGCTCGCATTTTTTCACCCGCGGCTCGGCTACGTGGACGCGTACCTCATGTATCTGCAGCTCGACCGCTAGCGACAACAGACGCATCGCACAAGGTCCGATTCTGTCCCGCATCAAAATACCAACAAGACTCAAAGTGTCATCGCATGGACGGGGTACGCCGAAGCCACAGGTGGCCTATCGTACGGGGTGACCGGTCCGCATGTTTTGATTGCGGCCCATACTGGGGGACGAATGAAGGCCAAGCCACACCCAAAGAAAGCATCATCAAAGAAGGCGAACCCCGTCAAGGTCCAGCCCAAGAAAACGCTTCGGCCGACCAAGCCATCGCCTGATAAGAAGAAAGCGCCGGTAGCCTCCGGCAACTCAAAACCGACAGCAAAGGTCGCGATCAAGGAGCCTTCGCCGAAAGAGCGTCTCTACGTCATGGCGCCGGATATCGGTAAGCCCATCCCCATCGTCGACCCTGACGCAGGGATGGTTGCGGGCGTCAAGATGGCGGTCATTCCCGTGCTGCCCGAGATCGATCGCAAGCCGATGCCACCGCTTCCCCAAGCGCGCAAAGTGGTGCCACGCAAGGTCGAGCCGCCGACCAAATCCACGCTTGGGAAGATGACATATACGTTCGAGGAGGGCGGCGCCAGCATGCGCGAGCTCCTCGGCGGCAAAGGCGCAGGGCTTTCCGAGATGACGCGCATCGGTTTGCCCGTTCCTCCCGGATTCACGATCACGACGGAAGTATGCCGGCGCTACATCGAGCTTGGCCGCCAGTTGCCTCCCGGTTTAGATGAAGAGATCCACAAGCGCATCGCCGAGCTGGAGCGCAAGACCGGAAAGGAGTTCGGCGGCGAGGTCGATCCGCTGCTTGTATCGGTACGGTCTGGAGCACGCGTCAGCATGCCGGGCATGATGGACACTGTGCTCAATCTGGGTCTCAATAACCGCACCTGCAACGCCCTCATCGTGCTCACCAAGAACGACAAATTCGCCTGGGACGCATACCGGCGCTTTGTGCAGATGTTCGCAACTGTTGTCCTCGGCATGCGCCGCGATCCTTTCGATGAAGTGGTCAAGCGTTACGTCGCCAAGGCACGGGTGCCGTCCGAATCCGATCTTACGGCGCTCGCCTTCCGCAACATGACGAGCGAATTCAAAGCTCTCGTGCGTCATCATACAAAAAAAGACTTCCCTGAGGATGTCTTCATCCAGTTGCGCATGGCGGTGGAAGCCGTCTTCAACTCGTGGAACAGCAAGCGCGCGATCGAATACCGGCGCTACGAACGCATCCCGGATTGGTGGGGCACCGCTGTCAACGTCTGCACGATGGTCTTCGGGAACATGGGCGAGGATTCGGGCACAGGCGTCGCGTTCACACGCAATCCATCGACCGGCGACAAATCGCTGTATGGGGAGTTCCTGCAAAACGCGCAGGGCGAAGATGTAGTCTCCGGCGCGCGCACACCGGTGAAGATCTCGGTGCTCGAAAAACAGCAACCGAAGATCTACAAGCAGTTCCTCGACATCGCTGCCAAGCTCGAAAAGCACTACCGCGATATGCAAGACATCGAGTTCACCGTCGAGCGAGGGAAATTGTACGTGCTGCAGTGCCGTTCAGGCAAACGGTCGGCGGCGGCTGCGGTGCAGATCGCTGCTGACATGGTCAAAGAGCATCTCATCAGCCGAGAAGAGGCGCTCATGCGCATCGACCCCGGCTCGCTGCAGTCGTTGCTGCACGCGCAGATCGATGAACGGGCCAAGGCAGCACCGATCGCGCATGGTCTCAACGCTGCGCCCGGTGCGGCGGCCGGAATCGTGGTGTTCGATCCTGACGTGGCCGTCGAGATGAAGCGCCAAGGGAAGAAGGTCATCTTGGTGCGGCCCATGACGACTCCCGATGACGTGCACGGGATGGTCGCCGCTGAAGGCATTCTCACATCGCAAGGCGGCGCGACCTCGCATGCGGCCGTCGTGGCGCGCGGCATGGGTAAGCCGGCCGTAGTCGGTTGCGAAGCATTGTTGATCGACTTACGCACACGGCAGTTCACCGTGAAGAACGAGACCGTGCACGAAGGCGACCCGATCACCATCGATGGGTCAACCGGCAACGTGTATCGCGGCGAGCTCGACATGCAAGCGGCGAAGCTGTCGTCGCAGTTCGGCCAAGTGCTCAAGTGGGCTGATGACTACAAGGCGCTCGGGGTGTATGCGAATGCCGACACGCCCGAAGACGCGTCCAAAGCACGCGATTTCGGCGCGGAGGGCATCGGCCTCTGCCGCACCGAGCACATGTTCATGCAAGTCGAACGCTTGCCCGTTGTGCAGGAGATGATCATGGCCGAGACGCCGGATTCGCGGCGCAAGTGCCTCGAGCAGCTCTTGCCCATGCAACGCGAAGATTTCCAGGGCATCTTCCGTGCCATGAAGGGGCTGCCAGTCACGATCCGGCTTCTCGATCCACCGCTGCATGAATTCTTGCCGAGCCTCGAAGATCTGCTGGTGGAAGTCACCGAGCTGCGTGCCACCAAGGGTGACGCCGCGACACTATCGCAAAAGGAGCGTCTGTTGCGCCGCGTGCGCGTGCTGCACGAGAGCAATCCGATGCTTGGCCTGCGCGTCTGCCGACTCGGCATTGTGTACCCGGAGATCTACCAGATGCAGGTACGCGCGATCATGGAAGCGGCGGTCGAAGTGAAAAAGGAGAAGCTCGACGTCCGTCCGCTCATCATGATCCCAGGCGTCGGCACGGTGACCGAGATGAAAGCGCTGAAGGACCTCGTGACGACGGAGGCCGAGCGCATCATCAAGGCCAGCGGTGTCAAAGTGCCCTACCAGGTCGGCACGATGATCGAACTGCCTCGGGCCTGCGTCGTGGCTCATCGCATCGCTGAGTATGCCGAGTTCTTCTCGTTCGGCACCAATGACCTGACGCAGACGGTCTTCGGCTACTCGCGGGACGACGCCGAAGGATCGTTCATCCCGGTCTATCTCGATCGCAAGATCTTGCGTGAGGACCCATTTCAGGTCATCGATCAAGACGGCGTCGGTGAGATGATGCGCATGGCGCTCGATCGCGGGCGCAGCACGCGTCCAGACATCAAAGTCGGTATCTGCGGCGAGCACGGTGGCGATCCGTCATCCGTGCAGTATTGCCACGAAATCAAGCTCGACTACGTCTCTTGCTCGCCGTTCCGCGTGCCCATCGCCCGGTTGGCCGCGGCCCAGTCGGTGCTCAAGGACAAGGAAAAAGAGAAGGCCGGCTCTGGCAGCAAACCCGATCAAGATTAATGTGGGTTAGCAGAACAGCAACGTTTGGTGCCGACTTTCGTCCGCACCAACAGGTCCGAGTGATAGACGCTGCATGGCCACGGTGACCTCGATCCGGGAGGAGCTCGAAGCTCGCGAAGCATCGACATTATCGCCATATGCCACGCTAGCACGCAACTCGCGTGGGCGGCGTATGCCGGAACCTCACGATCCCGTCCGCACGTGCTTTCAGCGCGACCGCGACCGCATCGTGCACAGCAAAGCCTTCCGCCGGCTCATGCACAAGACGCAAGTCTTCATGTCGCCGCTCGGCGATCACTATCGTACACGCCTCACGCACAGCATAGAGGTCATGCAGCTCTCGCGTTCGATCGCGCGAGGCCTAAGCCTCAATGAAGACCTTGCCGAAGCGATCGCGCTTGGCCACGATCTCGGGCACTCGCCGTTCGGTCATGCAGGTGAGGCCGCGCTCACCGAGGTGCTCGGCCGCTATGAGCCGGGCACGCGTTTTATCCACTCGGAGCAGAGCCTGCGCGTGGTCATGTATCTCGAGCGCCGGGGCGATAAAATCGGCCTCAACCTCACTGAAGAGGTGCTCGACGGCATCGCAAAACACAGCAAACATGGCGGCGCGCTGGCCGGCCATGCAGACATCCCGGCGACCCTTGAAGGCCAAATCGTCCGCTACTGTGATCGGCTCGCCTACATCAACCACGACATTGACGATGCGCTGCGTGCGAGCGTCATCAGAGAAGACGAGCTGCCACGCCAGGCGATCGACGTCCTGGGTTCGCGCGGCTCGGTACGCATCGAGACAGTGGTCCAAGACGTCATCGAGCAATGTCGCGGGCGCAACGAGATCAAACTTTCACAGCCGGTGCTCGACGCCGTTGAGACCATCAAGACGTTCATGTTCGAGCGCGTGTATCTGAACGAAAATGCCAAGACCGAAGAGCCCAAGGCGCAAAACGTCGTACGACGCTTGTTCGAGCACTACATGGAGCATCCAGCAGAACTGCCCGAAGAGTTCGCCCGCGGTGCGCAGCCAGGCGATTCGCCCGCCCGCCGCGTCTGCGACTACATCGCAGGATTCACCGACCGCTTTGCCATCGCGAAGTTCAAAGAGCTGTTCGCCGATCCGGTGCTTGCCGAAATCCCGCGCGAGTGGGACGTCTGAGCTTCGTGTAGGGGCCTTTTCCAGGAAGAGCAGAACCTCCGTCTATGCCCTTCGACAACCGCGTCGTTCGCGAGATCCAGGCGCGGGTGGATTTGTTGGCCTACGTCAGCCAATACGTCACCCTGCGTAAGCGCGGCCGCGAATACGTCGGGCTCTGCCCTTTCCATGCGGAGAAGACGCCATCGTTTTCGCTCAACGCCGAAAAAGGGGTCTGGCACTGCTACGGCTGTGATGCCGGTGGCGATCTCATCACCTTCGTACGACGCTATGAGAACATGGACTTCAACGATGCCGTGCGCCTGCTCGCTGCGCGCGCCGGCATTGAGGTGCGGGAGAGTGAAGGCACGCGCCGCCGGCGCAGCGAGCGCGAGGCGATCTACGAAGCCAATGCCGTTGCCAAGAGCTATTTTATGGAGTCACTGCATCAGAGCAGGGAAGCGCGCGCCTACGTGGCACGGCGCGGTTTGAACGACGAGACCTGCCAGACGTTCGGTGTCGGGTTCGCGCCCGATTCGTGGGATGGCCTCGTCACAGCGCTCGGCCAAGCACACATCGACCTGCAGCTGGCGCTGCGTGCGGGCTTAATCTCAACGCGGCAAAACGAGCGAGGCTACATCGATTTTTTCCGGGGCCGACTGCTGTTCCCGGTCTTCAACCTGACGGCGGAAGTTATCGCGTTTGGTGGTCGCACGCTCGGCGATGAGCAACCCAAGTATCTCAACACGCGCAACACTGCCGTCTACACAAAGGGCCATCATGTGTATGGCCTGCATGTCGCCCGCCGGGCTGCGGCCGCACATGAGGCGCTCATCGTGGTCGAGGGCTATCTTGATTGCCTTGCGCTGCATCAGGCCGGCTTCGCCAACGCTGTCGCAAGTTTGGGAACTGCCTTCACCGTAGAGCAGGCGCGCGAACTGCGCCGCGTTGCAAGCAATTTGTACCTCTGCTTTGACGGTGACGCAGCCGGCCAGGCCGCCACCGCCCGCAGCATAGACATGCTGGTAGAAGAAGGATTGGTCGTGCGCGTCGTGCGCCTGCCGAAAGGCCGCGACCCGGACAGCATCATTCTTGAGGATGGACGCGACGCGTTCGCCTCGCTGCTCGAGCAGTCGCTGGGATGGGTAGATTTCAAGATCGAGTTGGCATGCGCACGCATCAGCGGGGTGTTTTCGCGCAAGGCGGACGTCGCACGCGAGGCGATGGCTGTCATCGGCCAGGTGCGCGATCCAATCGAACGTGATCAGTATGTGAAGACCATGGCGCGCAAACTCGACGTGAGCGAAGCCGCACTGCGCTCTGTACGGCCGCGACCGGCGTCAGTCATCGCCGCGCCAAATGTCGCACCAGCTGCGGAAGCGGCGCATCGCCGTGGTCCAGCGCCGGTGGCTGCGCTATCCGTCGAGCGCGAACTGGTCGCGTTGATACTCGTGAAGCCTGCGTTTATCGACGACGTAGCCCCGCAGATATCGGCTGAGGACTTTGCCGATGAGGATATGGCGCGCGCCTACACCGCACTTGTGCGCCAGCGCGCAGATCTCGGCCGCGGCATCAACCCGCTCACGCTTGTCGCCGATGACCCAAACATCGCAGAGCTCACGCATCTGGCGCTTTCGTCGCCGCCACTTGATGCCGAGGATGAAGAGCAGCGCCTGGAGCGTCTGCTCGAACGGTTTGAACGGCAACGCCTTGAGCGCAGGCTTTGGAGCATCGATGCTGAAATGAACAGACTCCTAAACAAGGGTGCGTCCGTGCCAGATGCGCTGCGCGATGAATACAACTCGCTCGCGGCCACGCTGCGAGGAGCGACCATCGAACGAAAGGGGGCGAAGTAAAGTGGCAGCGCGCAAGACGCGCAGTGCACCGCAGGCGCCGGCGGATGCCGGTGCGGAGAACGGACAGCCAGCGGCGACAACACGCGAGGCAGCGGTGCGCGCCCTCATCGAGAAGGGCAAAAAGCGCGGCTCGCTGACGTACGATGAGATCGCTGCGATCTCGGCCGCCTTCGATGAGGACGATCCCGAAAAGGGCAACGAGCTCGTCGAAGAGATCATGGGCCAAGGCATCGACATCACCGAGATGCCCGAAGGCGCCGCAGACGACAAGGACGATCAGGCTGAGGCCGTCGAGGAAGCTCCTGAAGATCTGACCTTTGTCCCGAGCGTCGCGCTCGACGACCCGGTGCGCATGTATCTCAAGGAGATCGGCCGGGTGCCGCTCTTGGGCATGGCTCAGGAACAAGAGCTGGCCAAAGCCATCGAGTTGGCCGAAGAAGAGCGCGATCGTGCGCGCCGCAACGGCGGTCAGCAAAACCTTGCCGTCGTCGAGGCAGGTGACGCCGCTAAACGGGACCTTACCGAAGCAAACCTGCGGCTGGTTGTCAGCATCGCGAAGAAGTATGTCGGCCGCGGCATGCTCTTCTTAGACCTCATCCAAGAGGGCAACCTGGGCCTGATCCGCGCGGTCGAGAAATTCGACTACAAAAAAGGTTACAAGTTCTCCACGTATGCGACCTGGTGGATTCGCCAAGCCATCACGCGCGCGCTCGCCGATCAGGCGCGCACGATTCGTATCCCTGTGCATATGGTCGAGACGATCAACCGGCTCGTAAAGATCTCGCGGCAGCTCTTGCAAGAGCTTGGACGCGACCCGTCAGTGGAAGAGATCGCCAAAGAGATGAGCCTTTCGCCTGACAAAGTGCGAGAGGTCATGAAGATCGCGCAAGAGCCCATCTCGCTCGAAACACCGATCGGCGAAGAAGAAGACAGCCATCTCGGTGACTTCATCGAGGATCCCGAAGCGGTCGCGCCTGCAGAAGCAGCGTCGGTGACGATGCTCAAGAACAAGATGGGCGAAGTGTTGAAGAATCTCACCGAGCGCGAGCGCAAGGTCCTGGTCTTGCGCTTCGGGTTGGAAGACGGTCATCAGCGAACGCTGGAAGAGGTCGGGCAAGAATTCGGCGTGACGCGCGAGCGCATCCGGCAGATCGAGGCCAAGGCCTTACGAAAGCTGCGACATCCCAGTCGCGGCAAAGCGCTTAAGGATTACTGGACCGCGGATTGACCAGGCAGGCACCGGCCTGCTGGCGTAGCCATCTCCCATGAAGAATATCGCCGCTTCGCTTGCCGGGGCGGCCATCGTCATGCTCGTGCTCGCGCAAGCGAGTGGAGCGCACGAATGGCCGCTTGGCTCGGGCGAAGTCGCCATCACTTCCAGTCCGCGTCCAACGCCGGTCGCCACAGTCTCACGAGGCCCCGTTCCGCCGCCAACGCCGAGTTTGCCGACGACGACCACGTTCGGTGCGATTGGCGCGCTCGAGCGTAACCACTCTACACAAGTTTCAGCGCTGAATGCATATCTGACTGACCACGATCCGGCGGTGCAAACGCGCGCCGTGCTGGCGCTCGGGCGCCTTGGCAATCAGGAAGCGCTGGCTGAGCTGACGACGATCCTGGAGGATCGCCGTCGCGCCGACCAGGTGCGCGCGATGGCAGCATTTTCGATTGGATTGCTCGCGTCGCCCGCATCCCTGCAGCCCTTGGAAGACGCGACGCGTCGCGATCCCCCGGTGATCGCCGCCGCCGCCACCGGCGCGCTTGGCCGGATCGGTGGCGCAACCGTGGTCGACATTCTGACGCAGCTGCTCAGTGACCGCGACGCTGGTGTGCGCGCTCAGGCCGCGGTCGGCCTCGGAGAGGTCGCGCTCCCCGGCGCACCGGCAATCGATTTTGCGCACCGCCAAGCGGCTACCAATGCGCTCAGCTCATCGATCCAGTACGAGCGCGATCAGGAAGTGCGCTGGCGAGAAGGGTGGGCGCTCAGCCGCGCGTTCTATCAAAACGCAGCGCCGACCTTACGCCGCATGTTGACCGACGACCAGGAGCTCGTGCGGCTATACGGCGTGAGCGGGCTGCGCCGTCTGCGCGACCGCTCGTACGCGTTGCCAATACGGTTGCTCGCCGATGATCCTTCATGGCGCGTTCGCTGGGAGGTGCATTACGCGCTTGCGGCGCTCCGCGACCCGACGCGCGTCAACCTCAAGCCGCCCGAGATCCCGGCCGCGGACAAGACGGAACCAGTCCCAGTCGCCAGCAGCGCCCCAGCGGGCGATCATCCGCAAGTCGCGATCGTCACCAATAAGGGCGTGATCGTGCTCGAGTTATTTCCTGAAGCTGCGCCCTATAGCGTTGACAGCTTTCTCTCGCTCGTCGACCGCGGCTTTTACAACGGACTGACATATTTCCGTGTCATCTCCGATTTCGTCGTTCAGGGCGGCGACCCAAAGAACACAGGCGATGGCGGTCCGGGCTACTCGATACCCGCCGAGCTCAACTCGCTCGAACAGCTCACTGGCATCATTTCCTATGGTCTTGACTACGACACGAAGACGAACACGCCGCTCATCGATAGCGCGGGCAGCCAATACTATATCACGCAATCGCCGCAACTGCACCTCGACCGCGCCTTCACCGTTTTTGGGCGCGTCGTGAAGGGTATGTCAGTGGTTGACAACATCTCTGACCAGCCGGATGCGCCGCGGCCACCCGGCATTGGCCCGCCCGATATAGCCAAGCGAGTGTACCGATGCGAACCCGTGACACCGCAGACGGATGAAGTGGAACGCAAGCTGCGCACAGCGGAGATTGGCTACGACGCGCGCTGAGATTTTCGGACTAATCTGCGGCGCGAGGGGAGGCCGGGGCAGGTGCGGGTTCGAAGGCGCTCGGACATGTTGCCGCGCGGCATCTCTCGGGGGTAAGCTGTTTGCTTAGGCACGGGAATGGCGAATCGTAGACAGCACATCATCGAGCTTGCGGCCGACGTCGTCTACCGACAGGGCTTCAAAGGGACGAGCGTTGAGAACGTCCTCGAGATAGCCGGAGTAGGCAAGGGTAACTTCTATCATTACTTCCGCAGCAAAGATGAGCTGGGCGTCGCGATCATCAACGAGATCGAGAAGTGGTTTAGCGGCCCGCCCGGCGATGAGATGTTCGCTGCCACCAAGTCCCCCGAAACTCGTCTCAAAGATTACGTCGCGCATGTCGCGCAAGACCGGCACCGAGATAACCGCGGTGACCCGCTCGGCAATCTCGCCGCCGAGCTTGGCGATGTCGAGCCCTTCGCCAAGCCTCTCCGTCGCGCCGTGAGCGCTCTGTTAGACCGTTTTGAAGCGCTGGTCAGCGAGTATGCACTTGAGCGCGGGGCACCCGTTGATGCACGCGCGGTCGCGCGAGAGCTGGCCGCCCAAATCCATGGCCTCAGCACGCTTTATAAAGTGGATCGGGACGACAGCGGCTTTGATCGGGGCCTCGAGCGTTGCGAAGACATCCTGCGTGACGCGGTTCTCGCGAAGACGCAAGCGCAAAGCCAAACGCCGCTGACGCGCACCGAATAGCCGCTCCTGACGCACGTGATCTCCTTGTGCATGGCGCACAGCGGTGCAGGCGCAGTCGTGGCGTAGCCAACGCTAATGTTCTCAGTGCTCCTTGCTGCCGGTCAGGCGGTGCTCACCATCTTCGCTGCCGCGTCGCTGCACGCGGCCTTTGACGAACTGGGCAAGCAATTCTCGACGGCGCACCCGGGGGTCCACGTGCGCTTCAACTACGACGGCAGTCAGGTGCTCGAGCTCCAGCTTGCGCAAGGCGCACAAGCCGATGTGTTCGCTAGCGCCGATGAGACTTGGATGGATGCCGCCAAGCGTCAGGGATTGATCACGGCAGCGACGCCATTCGCGACCAACAGCATGGTCATCGTCGCCAGCCACGTTTCGGCAGTCCGTACGGCTGCCGATCTGGCGCATGCCGGTGTCACGGTTCTGCTGTGCGCTGATGCCGTGCCGTGCGGCCGCTATGCGCGGGAGCTGTTAGTGAAGATGGACGCTGAGCCCGCGTTCGGAAGCGGCTTCAGCGCGGCCGTCCTGCGCAACGTCGTGTCGAACGAACAAAACGTTGAGGACGTCTTTGCCAAGGTCGGCTTAGGCGCGGCGGATTGCGGCATCGTCTATCATTCGGACGTTGCATCGCGTTCCGACACAGTCGCGAGCGCTATACGGGTGATCGGCCTTCCCGCTCAGGCACAACCGGCTATCATCTATCCGATAGCGCCGGTGAAAGCCAGCTCGTCGCCGCAACTCGCGACGGCGTTCGTGGCGTTCGTGCGCTCGGCGCCTGGCCAAGCAGTGCTGCGCCGCTTCGGCTTCGGCACAAAGCCCTAACGCCGCATGCGCAGCACATCTGCCGCCATGCGCGACGCAGCGCTCGTCACCGCATCTGTGATTCTTGCGACGCTGTTCGTGCTATTCATCGCTGGCGCGCTGCTGGCGCTTGTGTTGCGCGTTGCGCCCGCAACGTTCGCTGCGGCGCTGCGGAGCCCGCTGGTCGGGCAGGCGCTGTGGTTGTCGCTCAAGACAAGCACGCTGTCAGCTCTGGTTGCAGCGCTGTTTGGCACACCGCTGGCGGCATTGCTCTCGCGACCATTTCGTGGTCGCGCTATTCTGGAGACGCTCGTAACGCTGCCGGTCGTCTTGCCGCCGGTCGTCGGCGGTTTTGCGTTGCTCTTGGTGTTCGGTCGCGCTGGATTGCTTGGCCGCGAGCTTGACTTGGCAGGCGTTCATGTCGCATTCACGACGACTGCCGTCGTCATGGCACAGGCCTTCGTGGCAGCGCCGCTCTACGTCGCCGTAGCGACGAGCGCGTTTGCACGAGCAGACGTCCGCCAGATCGAGGCGGCGGCAACGCTGCGTGCGGGAACAGCATACACCTTTGCGCGCATCATTCTGCCGCCGGCACTTCCTGCGTTGGCAGCAGGGCTCACGCTCGCCTGGGCGCGAGCACTCGGAGAGTTTGGGGCCACCATAACCTTTGCCGGAAGCTTGCCGGGGGTGACCCAGACCATGCCTATAGCGGTCTACGTGGCGGCGCAGACCGATCTGCAGGGTGCGATCACAGTCGCCGTTGTGCTGATGATGCTCTCATACGCTGCGCTGCTGATCGTGCGTCAAATATCCGGCGGACCTCGCTTATGGTCTTGACCGTCGACATCGATATGCTTGCGGGAGCGTTCCCGGTCTCGTGCCGGTTTCAGGCGGCAGGGGGCAACGCCGTAGCGGTCGTCGGGGTGAGTGGTGCGGGAAAGACCACCGTCTTGCGAAGCATCGCTGGACTCGTGCGCCCCATGCGCGGACGCATCGCGTGTGACGACGACGTCTGGTACGACGGCCAGACAGGCAGCTGGATGCCGCCGTGGGATCGTGATTGCGGGTTCGTCTTCGCAGACGCAGCCTTATTTGGGCACATGAGCGCGATCGAGAATGTCGCGTTTGGCCTGCGTGCGCGTGGCGACAAAACAGCCGTCGTCATCCAGCGCGCAATGGAGGCGCTCGAGCTTGTTGGCGTCGCTGGCCTGGCCAAGCGCCGGGCGGTCTCGCTGTCTACTGGAGAGGCGCAGCGCGTGGCTATCGCACGCGCGCTCGCGCTCGAGCCTCAGGTGCTTTTGCTCGATGAGCCGCTTGCATCGATTGATGTCGAGCACCGGGGGCCGGTACGCGAGATATTGCTACGCGCTATTGCGCAAAGGGAGATGGCCGCCGTGATCGTCTCGCACGACCCTGCTGAGGCTGCACTCTTTTCAGATTCGCTACTCGTGATGGAGGCCGGTTCGGTTGTCCAGCGGGGCACGCCGGCACAACTGCGTGAACATCCACTGACTCGCTATGTGGCTGCGTTTGCAGGCGTCAACCTGTATCGCGGCGTCGCATCACCGGGTCAAGGCGGCGTCAGCGAAGTGGACGTCGGGGGGTCGATGTTCACAATCGTCGGCACGGCCTCTGGTCCGGTCGCGCTTGTCATCGACCCGGATGCCGTGGTTCTCTCTCGCGAGCGACCGTCTTCGTCGGCTCGGAATTGGCTCGTTGGCAGTGTCGCCGCCGTCGTGCCGGATGGCCCGTCGCTGCGCGTGAACCTTGCGAGCACGCCATCTATCGTGGCTCGCATCACGCGGCGCTCAGCCGACGAACTAGGCTGCGTGCCCGGTGCCACGCTGCATGCGACCTTCAAGGCGAGCGAGGTTCGTGTGCACTGACTGGGCGCAGCGCGCTGCCCAACAGGACGAAGGCACAGAGTGCACTTCCCACCGAGAGCAATGCGGCCAAAAGCATGGCGAGCCGAAAGCCCGAGACATAAGATCGAGCGATCGCGTAGGCGACTGCGGCCCGCTGCGCGCCTGGCGTCGAGGATGGTGGCACGGCGGCAGCAAGGCGTGAGCGCTCACCATCGACCGCTGCTTTGACTTGTGGCGACACAGGGATCGCGGCCAGCCGGGCGTCGAGCGCGCGGTTGAACGTCGCCACCACGAGCAGGCTGAACGCCGCGACGGCGATCAGGCCGGCTGTGCGCGCAATAGCATTGTTGATGCCTGACGCTACGCCGAAATGATCGGGGTCCACTGATCCCATGACCGTCGTCGTCAGCGGCGACACCACGAGCCCCATGCCCAAACCGAGTAGGACCGCGCCGGCAAAATAGGTCGTCCAGTACGTGCCACCAATCGTCGGCACCGCAAGCGCCGCGAAGCCGATAGCGCTGATCAATGCTCCTGCGACGAGAGGGATTTCTGGGCCCAAAGTGCTGCAGAGAGTGCCGGCCCATGGCGACAACACGAAGATGAGGCTGATGGTTGGTAGGAGGGCCGCGCCGGCTGCGCTCGGGCTGTAATGCTGGGCTAAGATCAGATTGAATGGCAGGAAGAAGAGCGCACCGCCGAGCGCTGCATATTGCAGCAACGTCATCAGATTCACAGCACTGAAAGTCCGATTTTTGAAGAGCTGCAGCGGCATCATCGGCGATGGCACCCGCGCCTCGACGGCGATGAAAAGCGCGAGCGCGAGGCACCCTGCTGCCAGCAGCACGACGTATAAAGGCGCCCATCCCGAAGGCCCTGTGGCAGAGATGAGAGCGAAAACGATGCAGCCGAGCCCGAGCGTTGCGAGTGCCGCACCAGCCCAGTCCACGTGATGCACCTTTTCGTGGTCGCGGCTTTCAGGGCACCCGACCATGGCCACAATCGTAGCAACGGCTAGGGGGATATTCAGAAAGAAGATCCACCGCCAAGAGGCGTGTTCGGCGATGAACCCTCCAAGTACGGGGCCAGCCGCCCCCATGACCGCGGTGAAGCTCGACCACAGGCCGATCGCTTTGCCGCGTTGGGTGCCGTCAAAGGTTGCACCAAGAATCGACAAGCTGCCGGGCGTTAGGATCGCGCTCGCGACGCCTTGAAAAGCACGCGCCGCGATGAGCTGTCCGGCGTTCTGAGCGACGCCGCAAAGCGCGGATGCGCCCGCAAATCCGACGACACCGATGAGAAACAGCCGAACGCGGCCGAAGTGATCGCCGAGCGAGCCGCCGACCAAGATCAGAGCGGATAAGAAGAGCGCGTAGGCTTCGACGAACCATTGGGCTTCGACGATCGTTGCGTGCAGCTCGCGTTGCAGGACCGGCAGCACAACGTTGACTGCGGTGCTGTCGATGAACACCATGCTTGACGCCATGATGGCGGCGGCGAGAATCCGTGATGGGGAAGCGGCGTTCATAACCGTTCGCTGGTCCGACACAAACCGCTCACAACACCTCCTTACGATGGCTGCTCTTCACGCGAGGTGCAAATGTCCAGCGTTTCCATCCAGGCGACGACTTCGGCAACGTTTGTCTACGAAGGGTGCTACCGGGCACGCGGGGAGCTCTCGTTCGCCGAGCAAGCTGCGTGGGGCCTTTGCTCCCAGGCCCCAACCAAGCACAAAGCGATGCGAACGAGAGCCCTTGCCACGACTCCAACCTTTCAAGTACGGCACGCGCACACGCAAATTCGCCCACAACATAACACGAGGGCGAGCAGGCACCTTGGCGTCGCGCACGATCGCCCGCGACGCGTATGGAGAGCTCACGGCAAGGCGCACGCGTTCTCCCGGCACGCGCTCACGGTGCGGTGGCGCCGGCGCGCTGCACTATCACATTCACGGCGTTGGCGGCGATACGCAGTGAAAGTTCTTGGTCGCGCCGGCACACTGCTCATGGGAAATGGGAGGTCGTTCATGAGCGCACAGCCGCAAGGTATCTTTACGTGATCGAGTCGCCGAGTCTTGGAGATCGAGCGGTCGCACTCTCGGCCGAATCAGTGTTGCAAGCTAGTCTTGTGCAAACGCAGCAATGGATGAACCTTGTCGAGACCGGTCAGCCGACGGCCGATCCGCCAACTCCAATGGGATTGGGGCGCATTGGTGTTGACGGTCCTGGGTTCCTCGTGTTCGAGGATCACGGCCGATGCACGCTCGCTCGCGAAGCCGTGCTTGAGCTGCGTCCCGACGGTTACATCGTCGACGATCGCGGCGCGCTGCTGCTCGGGTATCCGGGTGCACCGGTTGGAAATCCGACTCCGCTTCACGTACCGGGTGAGGACAAGGCCTTGGCCGGCGTCGAAGTCGACGACGGCGGCCAAATATCTCTCGCCGGGCGACCGTTACGCGCACCGCGTGATCGCCAGCCGGTCATCGTCGGCCGTATCGCGCTCGCGCTCCCATCATACCCACAGGTAGATTTCGGGCAAACGCCGCGCGTAGCGCCAGCAGCGCTTGGAGTGCGACCGCGTTTTTTCGCGGCTGGCGCTGTGCACGTAGGACGCATCCAGCACAACCCACCGGTCCTCAACCCAGGGGCCCTCCGCGACACCATACGTGCACTGTGGGCTGCCAGCGGTCGCGGCGAGATAGAGGTCGCGGTAGCGGCGAGCGCCGATGCGCTCGAACGCACCGCGCTCAATCTCGTGCGATGACGGATAACAACAAGCCGTTTCGGTCGAGTGCCCGGTACCGGCCGGCTAGTCTTGGATCCAAAGCACGCACGAGCGGGCCCGATGAGGCAGCACGCCTTCTTGTTCTGATCAGCCGGCGCGTGTTGCAACTCGCACCGTCAGCCATTCCACGCTGCACGCATGCTTCGTGCACGCAGCCGGAGCTCATAAAGCGTGCACAGGAGTTCGAAGGTCACGACCATGTCTGGCGCTTGACTGGGCTTTCTCGCGATGTGCTCTGTCGGATCGATGCATTGTCTGCCCGCGTGTTGCTCGGCTGGATCGTCGGCACGACGCCTGTACGGGACCTTTCGGGCATCGAGCAGACGATTATCACTGACGTGCTGCGACGGCTTCTTTTAGCCGCGGCGGATTGCGATCGGTTGCTTGCAGCTGGAGCGCCGCCTAACAGCACCGTGCACGATTGGTGGATCTGCACGCTTCACCTAAGCACCGGTGGACCCGCTGCAGCAACGCTGCAGCTGCAAGCGCCGCCTGATGCTCCAGCCATGCTGGGTCTCGCTTGTCAGCCACTCGGCGCTGTCGTGCTGCCATTGCGGGCAGCAATTGCTGGCGTTCCTAGCTCGCTCGATACAATCAGCTCGTTGCATCCCGGTGCGCTGCTGCCGCTGTTTCGCACGCATGTCGATCTTGCCGTGAAACTCTATGCTGGACGCCGCTACGTCGCGGCCGCACAGCTGGGGGCGGCACGTGGCAGCCGCGCGCTCAAGGTGGTCAGCTTGGCTGCGAGCGAGCGCCGGTGAAAGCGCTCGGCTTGGAGTCGCTCGGCGACGTGCAGGTCACTGTGACAGTCCTGCTGGGAAGAGCAACTGTGTCGATCGCCGAGCTCTTGTCATACGCGCCCGGCACCATCATTCCGCTGGACGTTCGAGCGGATGCCCCGGTCGAGTTGTTCGTCAATGGCGTTGCGATCGCAAGCGGTGATCTTGTGACGACTGATGACGGCGGCTTAGCGGTGCAGATCGTGGAGCTCAAGCAGCCGCCGGGAGAGGGGGCGAATTAGTGAATGCCGCCGGTGTGCTGCTCGCACATCAGAGTCTATCGTCACCGGTGGATCTCCTCGGTGTGCTCTTTCTCGTGGCGGTCGTTCCTGTGCTGGCCGTGTCTATGACGTCGTTCACGCGGATCATCGTAGTGCTAGGACTCTTGCGAGCATCGTTCGGCACGGCAGCGCTACCGCCGACATCCGTGCTCGTTGCGCTTTCGCTCATGCTGAGCGCAGCGATCATGGCGCCAACATTGTCCGCCATCAGCCAACAGGCGATCGTTCCGTATCAGGCTCACCAGATCCGGGTATCGCAGGCCATCGAGCGAGCTGAGCGTCCCTTGAGTTCATTCATGGAGAGGCAGACACGTCGCAGTGAAATACGCGCTTTTGCGCACATCGCACGTGTGCACCTCGTGAGCGCACAATCAGCTCCCCTCGTCGTCCTCGTCCCAGCATTCCTTACCAGCGAGCTGCGTGCTGCATTCGCGATGGGTTTTGCACTGGCGCTGCCATTTGCAGTGATCGACCTCATCGTGGCAGTCGTCCTCATGTCGCTTGGTATGTTCATGGTCTCGCCGAATGCGATCTCGTTGCCGATTAAGCTGCTGCTCTTCGTCGCCGCGGACGGATGGACGCTGGTCGCGACTGCTCTTGCCGCCTCTTTTCGATAGAATAATGGCAGACGCGGTATTTCAGCTCTACGTCCTTGCGATGAGCACAACGCTCGAGCTCGCGATGCCAGTGATAGTGACCGTCGCGTTTACCGGCATTGCCGTGTCATTGATCCAAACTACGTTCGGCATCCAGGACCAAAACGTCACCTTCGCGCCGAAGATCGCCGTGGTCGCATTCTTGCTCGTCGGTTTCGGCACACGCGCGCTGTCTGCGATCTTGCACATATTTACAGCAGCGCTCGCGAGCGTGCCGCGTCTGGTCGGTTAGCGAGTGCTCGAGCCGCGTGTATCGGCAATCGCCGGTGCCGCGGCAGAAGCCATAGCATTCGTTGCTGCCTCTCCTGTTTTGCCGGAGGGAACACCGGCAATCGTGCGGGCAGGCGTGATCATCGCTATCGTTCCCGTGCTCATGTTGGCTGAGGTCGGAGGTCAAGCGCCAGCGTCGGCGTCGTTTCTGTCCGGTGCGCTCGTCGGCGCAGCCTTCGGATTGGGAGCGTCGATCGTCGCTGGAGCTGTAAAAGGCGCGGGCGACCTGATTGACGCGGCACTGGGCTCACCGCCCTTTCTCAGCATCGCCAAGACCGGTGGTCCTGTGCAGCGGATTTACCACTTGGCCTACGCGCTTGTGCTGTTTGGCAGCGGTGGCTTTTCAGCCATGATCGCGACACTGGCGAGCGCTCACGGCTTTGCACAACACCGCCACATCGATATACTGCACGTGGTCACGCTGGCAGCGGACTCGATGCGGATGTGTCTGCTGCTTGCCGGTCCCTGCTTATACGCACAAGCGCTGGCAACGATTGTGACGGGAATTCTCGCTCGCATCTCACCAGGCGTCGGGGGCATACTCTTCGGCGCTCAGCTATCATCTGCGTCCGTGATTGTCGCGCTTGCAGTGGGCGCGACAACGCTGGGCAGCGAGCTGCTCGACATGGTGCGACACACCCTTGGGCTTGCCCGCCACATCATCCGGTGAGTGCGTCGAGCGAACGGACAGAGGAGGCCACACCCCGGCGCAAGGCTACGCTCTTGGCACAAGGTGTGCGCACGCACAGCGCGCTGGCCCAGGCGACATGTAGCCTGATGGTTGCAGTCGTCCTTGCGAGTGCGAACGTCCTGGCACCGGCGTTTGGGCAGGCGTTACATATCGCCGCCCTGGCGGCTGTGGGCGCTGCTCGAGACCCTTCGCCGGTAGTGCTGTATGGGGTATGCGTGCGTATCGTGCAACAGACCGGATGTGCACGGGTGCTTGCCACCACGTTCATCGCGTGCCTCGTCGCGTCGATGGTCGCAGCAAGCGCCTGTGGTGCGCCCGGTGTCTCCTTGCAGGCGCTGGCGCCGCGCTTGGCGCGCATTCGCCCCGTTGTGTCGCGCGCCGTCAGCTTAGACAGCCTCGTCCGCGCTTTCTCAGGCACGTTTGCGACATGCCTCGTATCCGCACTATTGCTTCCGCTATTCGTGCATGAGCTCGAGAATCTTACGGTCATAGCGGATGTCATGGCCCAAGCCACGGTGGTGGCGCACGCGGTGCAACACTTGTGGGTGCGAGCGATGGTCGTGCTCGCGCCAGTTGCTGCCATTGACATCATCGTTCAGCGGCGGCGGCAGGCCGCGAGTATCAGGATGACGCCACGCGAAGTACGCGACGAACGGTCGCAAACTGAGGGCCGCCCAGAAATCAAGCAACGGCGACGCGCGATAGGCGCAAAGCGCGCTCGCGGGCTTCGTGTTGCTGCGATCCGGCGTGCCACCGCGGTGATCGCAAACCCCGAGCACCTAGCCGTCGCACTCCGCTATGCACCGCCTGAGATTGAGGTTCCAACCGTCGTCGCACGAGGGGTTGACCGTATGGCGCAGATCCTCAAGCGTGCTGCACAAGGGTTTGAGGTGCCCGTCATCGAGGCCCCCGAGCTCGCACGCGACATCTACGAGCGGACGGACATCGACGACCCGATTCCCGAAGAGTGCTATGCAGCTGTTGCTGCCGTGTTCTCTTGGATCATACGCGTCCATGGCCGCTTGCGTCGTGGTGATGAGGATGATGTGTGAGCGGCTCGCGGACGCCGCTGGGCAATGTCGTGGCCGCCGCGGTGCTGGCAAGCGTCGCCATGCTGATCATTCCGCTGCCGCCGCCTGTCCTCGACCTGTTGCTTGCATTCGACATCATGTTCGCAACCGCTGTGCTCGTGGTTGCCCTGTCGATCCAGGATCCGCTTGAGCTTGCGGCGTTCCCGTCTCTCTTACTGGTCACGACGCTCTTCCGCCTGAGCCTAGACGTTTCCGCGACCCGGCTCATCCTCACACAGGGCGATGTTCCGGGCGGTGTGGGCTCAGTGATCCCGGCGTTTGGCGCCTTCGTCATGCGCGGCGACGTCGTTGTCGGCATGCTGCTTTTTATTATTCTCATTGTCGTGCAACTCGTGGTCGTCACCAATGGTGCGCAGCGCGTGGCAGAGGTGGCGGCACGTTTCACGCTTGATGCGATGCCTGGGAAGCAAATGGCCATCGACGCAGATCTGCACACGGGACTGATCGACGCCACACAGGCGCGCGCGCGGCGACGCGCCGTTCAGGCGGAGGCGGACTTCTATGGCGCGATGGATGGCGCGGGCAAGTTCGTGCGTGGCGATGCGATCGCGGCCATCGTGATCGTCGTGGTCAACGTCGTGGCCGGTATGGCGATCGGCCTCGCCGGCAAACATCTCGATCTGGCCGCGGCGCTGCAGACGTATCCTTTGCTCTCGATCGGCAACGCGCTTGCCACGACGTTGCCCGCGTTCTTGCTTTCGACCGCCATGGGCATCATGGTCACACGAGCCGCGTCAGATGCCTCATTGGGCGTCGACTTGATACGCCAGATGTTCGCTCATCCAGCAGCGCTTCGCACGGTCGGGGTGACGATGCTCGTCATGGCATGCGTGCCTGGGTTACCCCACCTGGTGTTCGGCGCCCTCGGCATGGTCACGCTTGTGACGGCGACAGCGGCCTTGCGCAGCCAGCGGCGTGTGGAACTTGATCGATCCGCCCAAGAAGCCGATCGCAAGCGCGCCCACGAGCACCGGCCCGAGTACGCCATCGGATTCTTGGGGATCGACCCGCTGCGCATCGACGTTGGCGAACGACTGTTGCCGATGCTCGAGCAGCCGGCCGCCGGCGTGCTCTTAGAACGCATTGCGCTTGTGCGCCGGCGCGTCGCACTCGACCTCGGCATCGTCGTGCCCGGCGTCCACGTGAAAGACGATTTATCGCTCCCGCCATCCAGCTTCGCAATCCGCGTGCGGGATCGCGTGGCCGCGCACGGCGATGTGCATCCGGATCGAGCGCTCGCTTTGGGCGCACCGCGAGCGCTGTCGCACCTTCCAGGGGAATCAACCGTTGAACCCGCCAGTGGTTTGGTCGGCGTGTGGCTTGCGCCTGACAAGGCGTCGCAACCTGACAGCGGCGCTGTGCTCGTCGACTCGATCGCCGTGCTGACGAGCACCCTCGACCGCGTCGTGCGCCGCAACGCGGCCGCCTTGCTCGGCCGCCAAGAGGTGCAGTCGCTGCTCGACAATCTCAAGCAGTCGCAACCCGCCGCTGTCAAGGGTGTCGTGCCAGAAATGGCCTCGCTTGGTCTTGTCCAGCGTGTTCTACAACACGTTGTGCGGGAGCGAGTTTCCGTCCGTGACATCGCTGCGATAGTGGAGACGATAGCGGATGAAGCCGAAAACACAAGGGATGTCTCCATCATCGGCGAGGCGGTCCGGCGGCGTCTTGCACCGGCAATTTGCGCGGAGCTCGCAACGTCGGATAACGTCATACGAGCTGCAGCGCTCTCGATGGCCCTTGAATCCAGCATGGCTGCGGCGTTGGTTAGCGGCGAACGCGGACCAGTTCTCGGTCTGGCGCCCGCTGACGCTGCCACTGTCGCCGACCGCCTTCTTGCCTTCGAACGTCGCGAAGGTTCGCATGCGGTGATCGTGTGCTCGCAATCACTCCGCCTCGCGTTGGCACGGTTCATCGAGGCGCTCGGCGGGACGATAGCCGTGTTGGGCTTCGCTGAGGTCGTCCCCGGGTATACGGTTAATATCGCCGAAACTATCACTACCGGAGTATAAAGATGCCCGGATGGCTATCCGGGTGAGAAAGACGCATGAAAGAACTGCAACCCCATCATAACGTGACGCCGCTACGCAGCTCGCTTTTCGAGCGCCTTCGGCGCGATCCTGAAATCCTCACACTGATCGACAAAGCGGACGGCGTCCTTGCGGCGCTTGGCTACACCGACCATGGGCGCCGCCACGCCACGCTCGTCGCGACGAACGCGTCGCGCATCCTCGCGACCTTAGGTCACGATGCGCACACCTGCGATCTCGCGGCAGTCGCCGGTCTTCTGCACGACCTTGGCAATTGCGCTGGGCGCCCGAGCCACGCATCTGCCGGTGCGGTGTTCGTGTACCAACTGCTAGTCGCCAGGGAGGTCGGCGTCGCTGATGCCGCAACGATCATGTCAGCGGTCGGAAACCACGACGAGAACGAGCATGGCACGGCGGTCGATGCGGTCAGTGCGGCGCTCATCGTCGCAGACAAGGCGGACATTCACCGATCGCGCGTACGCACGCGAAGGATTGAGGACTTCGATATCCACGACAAGGTGAACTACGCGGTGACGAAGGCGGAACTCGAGGCGCATGCCGCGGGTCGAGCGCTGGCACTCAGCCTCGTGTGCGACCTCGCATACGCCGGACCAACTGACATCTTGGACCTCTTCAACGTGCGCTTCGCGATGAGCCGCAGTGCGGCCGCAGTGCTTGGCTGCACGTACACGGTCGTGGTGAACGACGAGCCGATTCTGTAGCAACGAACTACGGCAGCGGCGCCTGCTAATGTAGCAGCGGCCCTCTGGGCTGGCTGCGCGCTCGTAAGGGTTCGCTTCCGCAAGGGCCGAACATGCCGCTCCCATGTTCTGGTTCCGTTGGAAACACCTCGTAAAGCTGACGGTCATCGTCGTGCTCTGCATCCTCTGCGCGCTCGCGTTCACGCCCCTCAAGAAAACGATCCACCTGGGGTTGGACTTGCAGGGTGGTCTGCGTGCGCTCGTCGAGCTGGAACCGACGCCCGGCAACCCCACCATCACTCCCGACCTGCTCGAGGAAGAGTTGCTTGTCTTACAGACACGGCTCAACGGACTGGGTGTCAACGAGCTGACATTTTCGAAGGTTGGCGGTAGCCGCATCAACATCGAGATGCCTGGGCTCAAAGACCCGGAGCAAGCGATCGGGCTCATTCGGGAGGCTGCAGTCCTCGAGATGCGGCCCATGACCAAGGAACAGGTCGCCCGTGCGCTCAGCGATCCGAAGTACGATGCGTACAAGGTGTCAGGAGCACCGGTTATCACCGGGGCCGACATGACGAGCGCGACTGCGGGGAGCGATCCCGCAGGCATGCCGGCCGTGAACTTCACACTGAGTGCGGCCGGCTCCAAGAAATTCTACGACTGGACCAAGCGCAACGTCGGTAATCCGCTACCGATTTTCCTTGATCGCAAGCTGATCGAAGCACCGACGATTGAAACGGCCATCAGCAATCAAGGACAGATCCATGGTGGCTTCACCCAAGAGCGTGCAGTCCAACTCGCCAATGAGCTCTCCGCGGGCAGCCTCAAAGTGCCGACCAAGATCATCGAGATCGAAAACGTCGGTCCTACACTGGGCGCGATCGACCTGCAAAAGTCGCTCGTCGCATCGCTTGCCGGCCTGGGCGTGGTGCTGCTCTTCATGCTCGCGATCTACCGCGTACCCGGTTTCCTTGCTGACCTCGCACTTGTCGTGTACTGCTTTTTGATGCTGGCCTACGTTGCGCTGTTCCAAGTCACGCTCACGTTGCCCGGTATCGCCGGTTTTGTCTTGTCGATCGGTATGGCGGTCGATGCAAACGTCTTGATATTCGAGCGCATCAAAGAAGAGTTGTGGGCCGGACGCACAACTCGCGCTGCCGTCGGCGTCGGGTTTAAGCGCGCATTCTGGACGGTATTCGACTCGCACGTGACGACCATCGTCGGCGCACTCGTCCTCTACTGGCTCGGGACGGGAACGGTCAAGGGGTTCGCCCTGACCTTGCTCGTGGGCACCGTCTTCTCGCTGCTGACCGCAGTCAATGTGACGCGGGCGTTCATGGACGCGGTTGTGGATAACGATCTGGCAACCTCGCCCGCGCTGTACGGAGCATAAACCGATGTTTTTCCGCAATCTCAAGTGGAACATCATCGGGCAGCGTAACTACTGGTTTGCTCTCTCGGGCGCGATCATCATCGCCGGCATCATCGCGCTTGTAGCGCATCACGGCTTGGCGCTTGGGCTCTCCTTCACGGGTGGCTCGACCATCGACGTCAAGCTGTCGCAAACGGTCACCGAGACGCAGGTGCGCAATGCGCTGCGGGCGATCGACCTCTCGGGCATTAGCGCCGAATTCCGGTCGCAGTACGCCGCCATCCAATCCGGTGACGAGGGCCTGCAGCTCGCGTTCAAGCAAGGCGACGTGGCACCCAACGATCGCGTCATCATCCAGACCCAGTCCGCGATCAATGACCCTGGCCCCGTGTACAAAGCCCTCGACACTGCCGGCATTCCCGTCGACCGCGGTCAGAGCCAGATCACGTCTGTCGGTCCGAGTTTGAGCCGCGAGTACTTGAGCCGTTCACTGTGGGCGCTTGTCATCGCGCTCGTCCTCCAGCTTTTGTATATCGCATTCCGGTTCGGAAATCAGTTACGTTATGGGATCGTAGCGGACATTGCGCTCGTCCACGACGTGTTGGTCATGGTTGGGATCTACGCGATCGCCAACCGCAAGGCGGATGATGCGTTCCTTGCGGCACTGCTCACCGTCATCGGTTATTCGGTAATGGACTCAATCGTTATCTTCGACCGAATACGTGAGAACGGACGCATCATGCCCGACGTTCCCTACGACGAGATGGTGAACACGTCGCTGCTCCAAACCATGACCCGCTCGGTCAATACGCTGGCCACGGTGCTCATCACGCTGTTCGCGCTGTATTTCTTCGGCGGCGATACGCTCAAGAATTTCGCCTTTGCGCTGCTTGTCGGTGTAACGAGCGGCGCCTACTCATCGATCTTCATCGCAAGCCCGCTCCTTGTGTTGTGGAAACACGCTGACCAGCGCAAGCGCCAGGCGGTCCGCACTGCGGCTGCGACTCGCGATGCATCGTCTGTGCAGAGTTCGAGCACCGCCAGCATCGCAACAGCTCCGCGGACGCCTCCAAAACGCAAAGCAAAGGCATCAGCACCACCGCGCTATCGCAAGCGGCGGGTCACACCGGCTGCCCCGGGCGACAGCTCGCGACCAACCGGAATCCTTGGGTTGCTGGAAGAACTTGGGGAAAGCGATGAAGGCGACGCCGCAGACGGACAGCTCGCAGATCGGCCTGTCCCCGACGACCAGCTCCCAGGGCACCCGGAACTATAACGAAGCACTGCGGTTGACCGGCGTCGCGCGCATTCAAGCATTGCGCGTGCCGCTGGCTTCCAACGCGCTGCTCGTCGGGCTCAAACTTGTCGTTTGGCTCTTCACGGGGTCGGTCAGCGTCCTCTCTGAGGCGCTACATTCCGGCGTCGATCTAGTCGTTACGAGTCTGCAGCTCGTCTCGGTTCGTCTCGCCGCGCGCCCAGCTGACGCCGACCATGCCTACGGCCACGGCAAGTTCGAGAACATCGGCGCAGCGTTCGAGGCCCTGCTCATCCTTGCGACGGCGGGCGTCGTCGTCGCCGAGGCCATCCAGCGCATACGGTCCACCACGCCGATCGCGCATCTCGATCTCGGTGTGGGGGTCATGATGTTGTCGGCGATCGTAAACGTCTTTGTGTCTCGGCGTCTTGCCCATACGGCGACAATTGAGCAATCGCCATCACTCCAAGCCGAAGCCGCGCAGCTACGTGCAGACGTCTGGACGGCCGCAGCCGTCGCAGTCGCGCTCATCGCGATTCGTTTCACGAACGTCTGGCTCATCGACCCGATCATCTCACTTATGATCGCGGGACTTATCGTTAAATCGGCGTATGACGTAAGTGTACGAGCCCTGATCGACCTCACGGATGGCCGATTGCCGCCCAAAGATGAAGTGCAGATCCGCACCATCATCGATCGCCACCACGACCTGTATGCGGGATATCACAAGCTGCGCACCCGGCGCTCAGGGGGCGGTGAGTTCATCGACTTCCACTTGCAGATGAAGGGCGAGATGCCGTTACAGCAGGCACACGACCTTTCTGACCTCATCGTCGTTGCGATCAAAGACGCGTTTCCGCGCGCACACGTTCTCATCCACCTCGAACCCGACACCTAAAACTTTGGCGCTAGCCCCGAGACAGGGTCGAGCAACTACGCTACGGCACCCGCAGCATCGTCGCGTGGGTTATACGCTCCGATCGCGCGGGCAAGATCTCGACCGTGCACAGCATCATAAAAGTCATTGTGCGTTTCGACGACACCTTGCGCGGCCCACGCATCGTAGGAACGAGCTGTGACCGGCAGGTGGACCGTTGGTCCGATTGCATCCGCATACGAGGCGTGGAAAGGACCAAACGACGCAGCTTCTTTATGCGCAAGCACGAGATCGCCAACCGCATCTGCGGCAGCCTTCGCGACATCGCGAAGTACTTCTGGTAGCCGGTCATCCGATGCCACCGCCTCGTAGGACGCAATGGCTGGCCGGTCTGCATGCCATGGCATATCTGCGGAGTGGTCAAAACGCACCATCCCGCGCACCGCGCGCAAGTCGCCGCGGATGTCTGCAAGTTCGGCGCGGCCTTCCTTAGAGTGAGGAACGCCGCTGACCGCCTGGTTGAATGCACCGATGGCGGAACGCACGCGTTGCATCTTGGGAGCGTCGATATCGAGCACGTCAAAGGCCGCCGCAGGATGATACAACTGCGTGCCGCTGCCATAACGCGTGTGCATCGTGACTTCAACCGCGTCGTGTGGCCAATCACCTCCCCGCGTGAGCGCTTGGGCAAAGGCCGCAGAAGGCACCCCCGGCGCGAGCATCGTCTCCGGCGAGGCTGCAAGGTAGTGGACGCCGACGTGAGAGAGCGTGTCAGCGAACCCAACAGTGGCCATAAGACACTGATTGGCAAGTACGCCGCGCACCGTGTCATCGGCGCCCGGATGGCGCTTGCGGAACGCGGCCTTGCCATCGCCGATCGCACCCGCGATATCTTGTAACGACATAAACCCGCCCGAGCTATCCGCCTGAAGACCGCCGCCATCGCCTCCGCCGTGGTCGACCAGATCGATCCAGACGTCTGCCTTTGAAAACGACGGATCGCTTAAACGAGTTTCGAGCGTGCGTTCAACGAACGCCGCAAGTGATCGGCGGTCAGACATGTCTTCAGGACCGGTCACGCGGGTGATGTGCTGCGTGCCGCTCTGGATGGTCGACCATTCCGTGCGCAGCTGCCCGCGAAAGAACGGCGCTCGCCCTACTC
>Ga0306921_10000428_pt1 | contig 36348 bp, 26 predicted proteins | sample sta12Cox44000080_FD_203760 | JGI IMG/M metagenome (GOLD analysis project Ga0306921, IMG submission 203760) | Lab enrichment of tropical soil microbial communities from Luquillo Experimental Forest, Puerto Rico - statoxic.12C.oxic.44.000.080 (v2)... | ecosystem: Environmental > Terrestrial >... | reverse complement strand
CTCCGGCACCTCGGGCAGCTCCGGATCGATGCTCTCGGCCTCGACACCGAAGAGTGACACCTGGCCGAGCTCGCGCGCGCGCTGGTCGCGCTGCGCGCGCTCGAGCGTCCCGCCGAGCGCCTGCCAGAGCGACGCGCGCGACGCCTTGGTGAAGTCGAAGGCGCCGCAGCGGATCAGGCTCTCCACCACGCGCCGGTTCACGCGCCGCGAGTCGATCCGGCGCGCGAAGTCGTGCAGGCTCTTGAACGGCCCGTCCGCTTCGCGCTGCTCGAGGATGGCCTCGATCGCGCCCGTGCCCACGTTCTTCACGCCGGCGAAGCCGAAGCGGATGCCCTCGGGCACGACGGTGAAGTCCTGCTCCGACGAGTTCAGCTCGGGCGCGAGCACCGGGATGCCGCGGTCGCGGGCGTGGCCGATGTACTTGCCCAGCTTCTCCAGGTTCCCGGACTCGATCGTGAGCAGCGCGGCGAGATACTCGCGCGGGTGGTTCGCCTTCAGGTAGGCGGTCTGGTAGGTGATCAGCGCGTACGCGGTCGAGTGGGCCTTGGGGAAGGCGTAGCCCGCGAACTTCTCGATCATCTCGAACAGGGCCTGCGCCTTTCTCGCGTCGCAGCCGCGCTCGACCGCGCCGGTGATGAAGCGCTGGCGCTGCTTCTCCATCTCTTCGGGCTTCTTCTTGCCCATGGCGCGGCGCAGGAAGTCGGCCTCGCCGAGCGAATAGCCGGAGACGCGGTTCGCGATCTGCAGCACCTGATCCTGGTAGACGATGACGCCGAGCGTCTCCCTGGTGATCGCCTCGAACTGCGGCAGGAAGTACTCGACCCGCGCCATGCCGAGCTTGCGGTCGACGTACTCCTGCAGCGCGCCCGACTCGATCGGGCCGGTGCGGTAGAGCGCGATCAGCGGGATGATCTCGCGGAACACCTTCGGCTTGAGCTTGGTGGCCAGCTCGGTCATCCCCGCCGACTCCATCTGGAACACGCCCTCGGTGTCGCCGCGCGAGAGCAGCTCGAAGGTCTTCTTGTCGTCCATCGGGATCTGCGCCACCGAGAACTCCGGGTAGCCGTTCGCGCGCACCAGCCGCTCCGCGTCGGCGATGATGGTGAGCGTGCGCAGGCCGAGGAAGTCGAACTTCACCAGGCCCACGCGCTCGACCATGTTCATGTCGAACTGCGTCACCACCTCGCCGGACTTCGGGTCGCGGTAGAGCGGCACCAGCTCGATCAGCGGCCGGTTGCCAATCACCACGCCCGCGGCGTGGGTCGAGGCGTGGCGCGTCAGCCCTTCGAGCGCGAGCGCGGTGTCGAGCAGCTTCTGCACCTGCGGATCCTCGCGCGCCTTGGCCAGGTCGGGAGAGGCGTCGATCGCCTCCTGCAGCGAGATGCCGAGCACGTCGGGCACGAGCTTGGCGATCCGGTCGACGTCGCCGAACGAGAGCCCCAGCACGCGGCCCACGTCGCGGATCGCCGCGCGCGCCTGCAGCTTGCCGAAGGTGATGATCTGCGCGACGCGCTTCTCGTCGTTCCCCGCGCCGTCGTACTTGCGCCGCACGTACTCGATCACCTGGTCGCGGCCGCGCATGCAGAAGTCCACGTCGATGTCGGGCATCGAGATCCGCTCGGGATTCAAGAAACGCTCGAACAGGATGTCGTACTCGAGCGGATCCAGGCCGGTGATCCCGAGCGAGTAGGTGACCAGGCTCCCCGCCGACGAGCCGCGGCCGGGCCCCACGGGAATGCCGTGGTTGCGCGCGTGGGCGATGAAGTCGGCGACGATCAGGAAGTAGCCCGCGAAGCCCATCTTGCAGATGGTGTCGAGCTCCATCTGCAGCCGTTCGCGGTAGAGCGCGGGCGCCTGCTCGGCGGGCTCGTCGGGCGCGAGCCGCAGCCGCTCGCGCAGCCCGGTCCAGGCCGCGTCGCGCAGCACCGCCTCGCGCGTGGTGTGCGCCGGGACCTGGAACTCGGGCATGTGGTAGACGCCGCCCTCGAGCTCGAGCGTGCAGCGCTCGGCGATCTCGACCGTGCTCGCCAGCGCTTCCGGCAGGTCGTGGAAGAGCTCCGCCATCTCGGCGGCAGACTTCACGTAGAAGCCCTTGCCGTCGAAGCGGAAGCGCGCGGGGTCGTCGAGCGTCGTGCCGGTGCCGATGCAGAGCAGCGCCTCGTGCGGCGCGTGGTCGTGCGCGTGCAGGTAGTGGGCGTCGTTGGTGGCGACCAGCGGCAGCCGCAGCTCGCGCGCGATGCGCAGGAGCTCCTTGTTCACGCGCTCCTGCAGCTCGATGCCGTGGCGCTGGATCTCGACGTAGAAGCGGTCCGGGAAGAGCCGCGCGAACTGCTCGGCCAGCTCGTACGCGCGCTGCGTCTCGCCGCCCGCGATCGCGCGGCACACCATCGACGACAGGCAGCCCGAGGTCGCGATCAGGCCCTCGCTGTGCTGGCGCAGCAGCTCGAGGTCGATGCGCGGCTTGTAGTAGAAGCCCTCGAGGTAGCCCTTCGAGACCAGCGTCATCAGGTTGCGGTAGCCGGTCGCGTCGGTCGCCAGGAGCAGCAGGTGGTTGATCGCGTCGAAGCCGCTCTTGTCCTGCGCGCGCTTCTCCTTCTCGAAGCGCGAGCCGGTGGCGATGTAGGTCTCGCAGCCGAGGATCGGCCGGATCCCCGCGGCGCGGGCCTTGTCGTAGAACTCGGCCGCACCGAACAGGTTGCCGTGGTCGGTCATGCCGACGGAGCGCTGGCCCAGCTCCTTCACCTGCTCGAAGAGCGGCGCGAGCTTGATCGCGCCGTCGAGCAGCGAGTACTGCGTGTGCAGGTGCAGGTGGACGAAGCCGTCCTTCGCGACGGTCAATGCGTCGCCTTCAGGAACGACACGATCGGCGCCATCGTCGGCTCGGGCTGCTCCTCCATCAGCCAGTGACCCGAGTCGGGAATCACCAGCTCCGTCACGTTCGTCGCACACGCGCGCATCACGACCGCCATGGTCGGCCCGAACGACTTCTCGCCGCCGACCGCGAGCACGGGCATCGCCAGCTTCCCCTTCGCCACGAACGCCTTGTTGTCGGCGGCGTCCTGGTCGAAGGCCGCGAACTGGCTGAAGGCGGCGTGCATCGCGCCCGGCTGCGCGTAGAGCTTGGCGTAGTGCTGGCGCGAGGCCTCGTCCCACTTCTTCGGGTCGGCAGAGAACTCGTTCCAGAACCGGTCGAGGTAGATGCGCTCGCGCCCCTTCACGAGCCGCTCGGCGTCCGGGCCCTGGAAAGAGAAGTGCCAGAGCGCGTGGCTGCGCACGATCTCGTCCCACGGGCCGATGCCCGGGAGCGGCGCGTCCATGATCACGAAGTGCGCGACGCGATCGGGGAACTGCGCCGCGAACGCAAAGCCGACCATGTTTCCGATGTCGTGCGTGACGAGGTCGGTCTTCTCGACGTGGAGGGCGTCGAGCAGGCCCGCCATGTCCCGTCCCTGCGTCTTCTTGTCGTAGCCGCCCGGCGGCTTCGCGGAGAGCCCCATGCCGCGCAGGTCGGGGACGATCACCGTGTGCTCGGCCGCGAGCCGCGCCGCGAGCGGCGCCCACATGTCGCCGGTCTCGCCGAAGCCGTGGAGGAGCAGCACGGCGGGCCCGCGGCCGCCCACGCGCACGTGCAGGGTCGTGGCGTTCGTCGGCACCTCGCGGACGTGGAAGCTCTTGGGGAACGGCACGACGCCCGCGAGAGCCGGTGCCGCGGCAAGCGACAGCGCGAGCGCCGCCGCGAGGCGCCAGCCGATCCTCTCCATACCATTCCCCCCGTCAGCGCGATTGTAGCGGGAGCTGCGGAATCACTCCCACTCGATCGTGGCCGGGGGCTTGGAGGAGATGTCGTAGACGACGCGGTTCACGCCGTGCACTTCATTGGTGATGCGGCTCGAGATGTGCGCGAGCAGCTCGTGCGGCAACGGCGCCCAGTCGGCGGTCATGGCGTCGCGCGAGGTCACGCAGCGCAGCGCGATCGCGTTGTCGTAGGTGCGGTAGTCGCCGGCGACGCCGACCGAGCGGATCGGCAGGAACACCGCGAACGCCTGCCACAGCCGGTCGTACCAGCCGGCCGCGAGGATCTCTTCGCGCACGATCTTGTCGGCCGCGCGCAGCACATCGAGCCGCTCGGGCGTGACCTCGCCCAGCACGCGGATCGCGAGGCCGGGGCCCGGGAACGGGTGGCGGCGCGAGAGAGCGCGCGGCACGCCCAGCCGGTCGCCGACCTCGCGCACCTCGTCCTTGAACAGCTCGCGCAGCGGCTCGACCACCTCGAGCTGCATGACCTCGGGCAGGCCGCCGACGTTGTGGTGGGTCTTGATCGTCGCCGAGGGCCCGTGCACCGAGACCGACTCGATCACGTCGGGATAGAGCGTGCCCTGGGCCAGGAAGCGCGCGCCTTCGATCTTGCGCGCCGCGCGCTCGAAGGCCGCGACGAAGGTGTGGCCGATGATCACCCGCTTCTTCTCGGGGTCTTCGACGCCGCGCAGCGCGCGCAGGAACCGTTCGCCCTCGTCCAGCGTGACCAGCGGGATACGCAGCTCCTCGCGGAAGGAGCGCTCGACCTCCTCGCGCTCGCCGGCGCGCAGGAGCCCGTTGTCGACGAAGAAGCAGTGCAGCTGCTCGCCGATCGCCCGGTGCAGCAGCACGGCGACCACGGTGGAGTCGACCCCGCCCGAGACGCCGCAGACCACGCGGTCCTTGCCGATGCGGGCGCGTAGTCGGGCCAGCTCGCTGGTGATGAACTCGTCCATCGTCCAGGTGCCGCGCAGGTGGGCGACGCGCAGCAGGAAGTTCTCGAGGATGCGCATGCCGTGCTCGGTGTGCACGACCTCGGGGTGGAATTGCAGCCCGTAGCGGGTGTGGTCGGCCGAGCGCACCGCGGCGAAGGGGCAGTTCGCCGAAGTGGCGATGGTCTCGAAGCCGGGCGCGAGCGCGGTCACGCGGTCGCCATGGCTCATCCACACCGTGCTCTGCGCGGGCACCCCGTCGAACAGCGGGTCGTCGGCGATCGCGCGCGCGAGCTCGGCGCGGCCGAACTCACGGGCGCCGGCCGCCTCGACCTTGCCGCCGAGCTCCTGCATCAGGAGCTGCATGCCGTAGCAGATGCCCAGCGTCGGCACGCCGAGGCGGAACACCTCGGGATTGGTGCGCGGGGCGTCCTCGGCGTAGACGCTAGCCGGCCCGCCGGACAGCACGATCGCGCGCGGGGCGATCTTGCGTAGCCGCTCGCTCTCGACCCAGGGCGGCACGATCTCGCAGTAGACGTGGAGCTCGCGGATGCGCCGCGCGATCAGCTGCGTGTACTGGCCGCCGTAGTCGACGACGATCGCGCGTTCGCTCGCCGCCAAGCTCTACTTGCTCTCGAGCCAGTAGTTGGGCGGCTCTTCGGTGATGATCACGTCGTGCGGGTGCGACTCGCGCAGGCCCGCGGCGGTGATCCGCACGAACTGCGCGCGGCGGCGCAGCGCCTCGAGGTCGGACGCGCCGATCAGCCCCATGCCCGAGCGCACGCCGCCCAGCAGCTGGTAGAGGCTGTTCGCGAGCGGCCCGCGGTGCGGCACGCGCCCTTCCACGCCTTCGGGCACGAGCTTCGAGGGCGCCTTCACCTCTTGCTGGAAGTAGCGGTCGCGGAAACCCTCGCGCATCGCCGAGAGCGAGCCCATCGCGCGGTACACCTTGTACGAGCGGCCCTGGTGCAGCACCACGTCGCCCGGGCTCTCGTCGGTGCCGGCGAAGAGCGACCCGATCATCACGGTGTCGGAGCCGCCGGCCAGCGCCTTCACGATGTCGCCCGAGTACTTGATCCCGCCGTCCGCGATCAGCGGCACGCCGTGGCGGCGGCACACCTCGGCCGCGTCCATGATCGCGGTGAGCTGCGGCACGCCGACGCCGGCCACGATGCGCGTGGTGCAGATCGAGCCGGGCCCGACGCCGCAGCGGACCGCCGAGACGTGCGCCTTGATCAGCGCCTCGGCTCCCTCGGCCGTGGCCACGTTCCCGCCCACGATCTCCATCGCGGGGAACGCAGCGTGCAGCTCGGAGATCGCGCGCAGCACCGCCTCGGCGTGGCCGTGCGAGCTGTCGACCAGGAGCACGTCGGCGCCGGCCCGGATCAGCGCGTCGGCGCGCTCGATCGCGTCCTTGGTCACGCCCACTGCCGCGCCCACGCGCAGCCGGCCCAGCGCGTCCTTGTTCGAATTCGGGTGGAGCGTCTGCTTCTCGATGTCCTTGATCGTGATCAGCCCGCGCAGGTTGCCCAGGTCGTCGACCACGAGCAGCTTCTCGATCCGGTTCTCGTGTAGCAGCTCCTTGGCGTGCTCCATGGTGACGCCGAGCCGCACCGTGATCAGCCCCTCGCTCGTCATCACGGTCGACACCGCCGCCTCGCGGCTACGCACGAAGCGCAGATCGCGGTTGGTGACGATGCCCACCAGCTTCTCGCCGCGCACCACGGGCAGGCCCGAGATGTGGTGCTCGTGCATGATGTCGAGCGCGTCCTGGATCGGCTGGTCGGGCTCGAGCGTGATCGGGTCGACGATCATGCCCGACTCGAAGCGCTTCACCTTCGCGACCTCGGCGGCCTGCGCCTCGATCGAGAGGTTCTTGTGGATGAAGCCGAGCCCGCCCTCTTGCGCCATGGTGATGGCGGTGCGGTGCTCGGTGACGGTGTCCATCGGCGAGGACACCAGAGGCATCTTCAGCCTGATGCCGGGCGTCAGCTGGGCGCCGAGATCGACCTCGGTCGGGTGCACCGACGAGGGTCCAGGCAGCAAGAGGACGTCGTCGAACGTCAGTCCGTCACGGATCGCCGGCTCGCGTATCGGCTCGCGCATCGCCGTCCCCCGGGCTGGAGATGGGCGCGCACTCTAGTGGGGCGCCTCCGGCGTGTCAAGAAACCAGGGCCGGCCTCTCGCGTGAGTCGTCGACGACGCCGCGGACCAGCGATGAGAAGCTGCGCAAGATCGCCTCTTGCAGCCGCAGGGCGAGCGCAGGCACGTCCTCGCGCAGCCGCAGATAGCCCTCGCGGGTCAGCGAGAGCAGCCGGGTCGCGGTGGCGCTCGTCACGTCGCACTCGCGCCGGCCGACGGTGACCAGACAGAGCGCCCCGAGCACCTCGCCGCCGCCGAGCTCGCACAGGCTCTGGCCCTCGCTGCGGATCGCCACGGCGCCGTCCAGCACGAAGTAGAGCGCGTCCGCCTCCTCGCCGGCACGGAACAGGGTCGAGCCGGCGTCGAGCTCGCGCGGCTCGAGGAAGCCCTCGAGCGCGCTGCGCTCCTCGGAAGACAGCTCGGACAGCAGGGAGAAGGGGTCGAGCGCCGCAGTCATGGCACGAGCCTCGCGAATACGCTGCGCAGCACGTCGAGCCGCTCCAGGCTCGACGGCGGCGGCAGCACGAAGAAGGAGCCGCTCTCGAGGTGCGGCAGGGTCCCGCGCGCGGAGTCCGACAGGCTGAGCCCCGGTGCATCGGGCAGCAGCAGGTGCACGCTGCGCGGGCTGCGCACGCGCAGCTTGTTCCACACCGTCTCGGTCGCCTCGAGCGCGGCGCCGAACGGGCCGCCGGGCAGGATGATCGCCCCGAGCATGCCGTTCGCCGCCACGTCCCAGAGCGGCTCGTAGGCCGGATCCGCGGGGGTGGAGATCAGCCGCAGGGTCATGTGCTCGCCCAGCGGCACGTGCCCGAGCGCGCCGAGCGCCCCCAGCTTCTCGGGGTCGCGCGCCAGCCGGCCGTCGATCACGAAGTGCGTGGTCTCGCGCAGCGCGGTCACGAAGGCGCGCACCAGCGCGCGCTCGTGGCTCGCGACCACGACCTTCAGCACCGAGCCCGCCTTCGGGCGCTGGGTCGCGGCCCACTCGCGCAGGCGCCGCACCTGCGGCACCGAGAAGATCGCGGCCTCGCTCTGCGCGAAGCCACCTTCGGGCGTGGTGCGCAGGTGCTCGAGCCCGAGCGCGTCGCGCGCGAACAGGTCGGAGAGCACGCGCAGCACCTGGTAGTCCGGGAACGGGCAGTGATCGACGATCTCGCTGATCTTGCGGTACGCGGTCACCGCGTCGACCACTTCGCGCGTGAGCGGGTGCGCGATCGCGGGGATCTCCTCGCGCGGCACGCGCAGCGCGAGCCGGAAGTCGAGGCCCGGCATGTCGCGGCGCAGCTTGTCCCACTCGTCCTTCTGGCGCATGCCCTCCATCAACAGCATGCGCAGCGGCTTGGCGATGCGCGCCTGCTCGCGCACCTCGCCGGGGATGAACTCGAAGCGGCCCTCCTTCCAGCACAGGATGCGGTAGAGCGCCTTCTCGCCGACCACCGCGGTGCCGTCGGCGAGCGGGATCAGCGCGTCCACCACCTGCCCTGCCCGGATCGAGATCGACGCGGGGGCGGCGAGCCCCTCCTGCGCGATCTTCACACTGCCGCTGCGCTGGTTCATCTGGAAGATCTGCAGCAGGTCGGCGACGGAGATCTGCGAGAGCTTGCCCTCGATCTCGGTGTCGGAGCGGATCTCGCCGAAGCGCGCGCTGCGCTCGAGGATGGCGTCGACGTGGTCGAGCACGTCGGCCTCGTGCCAGGGCGCCACCACGGTGGCGTCGCGCGAGTCCATCGAGATCGGCGCGTCGAGCTCGTCGTTGACCAGGAAGATGAAGCTGGTGCCGCGCGTGCGCGGGTTGCCGCGCAGGATCTCGGCCAGCCGGACGCCGTCGATCACCGCCAGGTCGATCGGGCAGATCACCGCCTCGGGAATGCGCTCGAGCGAGAGCTCGAGCGCGGTCGCGCCGTGCTGGGCGAGCTCCACCAGGTGGCCGCGGCCGGTGCACGCCTCCGCGATGCCCTTGGCGCGCCCGCGATCGTGGTCGGCGACGAGGAGCCGCATGCTAGGCCCGCACTCCGAAGCCCGTCTCCGCGCGTAGCCGGAAGGTCATGTGCTCGACCAGCACGGGGTCGGCGGAGTGGAACACCGGGCGCGCGCCGTCGCCGCGCGGCTTCCCCGCGACCAGGGCGTAGGGCGGCCCCTCGCCGAAGCGCACGATCCACGAGGTGTCGGCCGACACGTGCGGCGGCAGCGAGAGCGCGGTGATCGCGGGACCCGAGGGCACGGTGTCGCCGTCTGTCGCGAGGAACACCTCCGTCGCCGTCTCGATGTCCCCCAGCGCGGTCAGCGGCGCGAGGAAGCGCTTCTTGTCGGGGCCCGGCGCCAGGAACAGCAGCCCGCGGTCGCGCGGCCGGCAGGCCAGGTCGCCGATCAAGAGCTCCGCGGCCTCGCCCACGAAGTCGGCGGGGAGCCAGAGCGCGCGGTCCAGCAGCCGCGCGCCCATGGCGGACAGCGGCGTCTCGGCCTCGATCCCCAGCTCGCGGACGACGCTCGCGTGCTCTTCCTGCACGCGGCGCTCGGCCGCGGCCGAGAGCGCTTCGAGCGTCTCGCCGTCGACGGGGAAGTTCGCGACGCCGAGCGCCGGCGTGGCGTCCAGCCGCGCGTCGCGCAGCGCGTCCCGCAGGCGCTGCGCGATCCGCCGCTTCAACACCACGCCGCCGAGCGGATCGGTGTCGGTCACGAGCACCCAGAAGCGCTGTGCGCCCTCCGCCACCAGCACGTCGGTGGTCCGCAGCGTGCGCGTGACCCCGCTCACCAGCGACGGCAGCACCGCAGCGTTCCGGCCCGGCTCGAAGCCCTCGACGTCCACGCACAGCAGCGACAGCCGCCGGCCGAAGCGGTGCGCCTTGTGCACCTCGGTGCGGCCGACCTCGTCCAGGAAGTCGCGGCCCGGGAGCCCGGTGAGCGGCTCGCGCAGGCTCGACTGCGCCAGGCGATCCCGGTCGAGCGCGGCGTCGAGCGCGTTGGCGGCCAAGCCGGCGATGGTGGTGCAGGCGTCGAGCTCGTGGGACCCGAACGCACCGGCCTCGGGCGCGGCCAGGCGCGCGACGCCCACCAGCCGTCCCGAGCGCGCCAGCGGCACCCAGAGCAGCGCGGGCCGGGCGGGATCGGGCTCGGCGGCGATGCGGCCGGCTCGGAACGGTGTCGCCGGCGCCCGCAGCGCCGAGCGCGAGCGCGCGCACCAGCGTGCCCTCGCTGCGCGCGTCGGCGTAGAGCGCGACCTCGCGCGCGCGCGTCTCCACCTGGAAGAGCTGAGCGATCCGCCGCTCCACCTCGCCGCGCGCGCGCGGCTCGAACAGCGCGATCGCGCGCTCGAGCAGCGAGACGCGCGAGAGCAGCGCCACGTTCTCGTCGAGCAGCCGCCCCTGTCCGGCCTCGGGCCGGGGCAGCGCCATCAGCGCCGCGACCGCGCGCAGGAGCGCCTCGCGGTCGACCGGCTTCTGCATGAAATCGCGCGCCCCCGCGGCGAGCGCGGCCGCGCGCAGCGCCGGGTCGGCGCTGGCCGAGAGGGCGAGCACGGCGGCGTTCGGCCAGCGGCTCCGCAGCCGCTCGATCCCCGCGGCCTTGGTCGGGCTGAGCTGTGCCGGGTCGGCGATTACGACGTCGGGCTCGCCCTCGCGCGCGGCCAGCTCCGCGGCCCGGGCCTCGCTCTCGGCGGCGCGTACGGCATAGCCGGCTTCCGAGAGCAGCCCCTCGACGAAGCTGCGGAAGTAGAGCTGGTCGTCGATGGCCAGAATCCGCCGCTTGGCAGCCAAGCTCTCCCCCCGGTCGCGCGACCGCGGCCCAAACCGCTGTGCAGCTTAGTCCCTAGTCCTTGTCGGCCACGAGCCAATTTTTTGGAGCGCCCGAGGCCGCCTCGCGGCCGAGCAGCGAGTGGGGGGTGTAGTCCTCAATCTGGACCCGGGCGTAGTCGCCGCGTGCGATGGCGCGAGTGGCGCTGAAGTTCACCAGCCGGTTCTGCGGGTCGCGGCCGCTGCGCTGAGCCTCGGAGCGGCGGCTCTCGCCGTCGACCAGGACCTCGACCTGCTCGCCCACCCGCGCCCGGTGCGCCTCGAGCGTCAGCGCGGCCTGCAGGCGCTGCACCTCTTCCAGGCGCGCCTGGGCCTCGCCGGGATCGAGCTCGCCCAGGCCGCGCCGCTGCGCCGGGGTGCCGGGGCGTTCCGAATACTTGAACGAGAAGCTGTCGGTGAAGCGGACGCGCTCCATCAGCCCGAGCGTCTCCTCGAAGTCGGCACGCGTCTCAGTGGGAAAGCCGACGATCAGGTCGGTCGTGAGCGCGAGGCCCGGCCGAGCCGCGCGCAATCGCTCCGCGATCTCGACGTACTCGTCCGGGCGGTAGCGGCGGTTCATCTGGGCCAGCACGCGCTCCGAGCCGCTCTGCACCGGCAGGTGCAGGTGCGGGCAGAGCTGGGGCAGCTCGCGGTACGCGGCGACGAGCTCCTTGCCGACGAAGCTCGGATGCGGGCTGGTGAAGCGGATGCGCCGGATCCCCTGCACCTCGGCGACGCGCCGCAAGAGCTCCGCGAAGCCGATCTCGCCCCGCGCCATGCCCGGACGCGGGCGGCCGTAGGCGTTCACGGTCTGACCCAGCAGCGTCACCTCGCTCGTCCCGTTCGAGGCGAGATGCCGCACCTGGGCGAGGATCGCGTCACTCGGGCGGCTGACCTCGCGCCCGCGCGTGCGCGGAACCACGCAGTAGGCGCAGAAGAGGTCGCAGCCTTCCATGACGGTCACGTAGGCCCGGCCCGGCGACGTGGACGCGAAGGCGGGGTGCAGCTCGGGGAGCTCGAAGCGCTGCTGCGGATCGTCGTCGTAATCGACGCGCAGCCCGCGCGTGCGCCGGCCGGCATCGCGAGCCAGCTCGGGCAGGTGCACCAGGTTCTGCGGCCCGAAGACGAAGTCGAGCCCGGGAAAGCGTCGCAGCAGCGCCTCGCCTTCCTGCTGCGCGACGCAGCCTCCGACGCCGATCACCAGCCCGGGCTCGGCCTTCTTGCGCGCCAGGAGCCAACCCAGCTCGGTGTAGAGCTTGTGCTCAGCCTTCTCGCGCACCGAGCAGGTGTTGACGATCACCAGCTCGGCCGCCGCCTCGTCGTCTGCCGGAGCCCAGCCGTCGTGGTGCAGCAGGTTGGCCATCTTGGCCGCGTCGTGCTGGTTCATCTGGCAGCCGAAGGTGCGGATGTGGAAGCGGCGTCCGCTCATCGCCGGCGCACGGTAGCCGACGCGCACAGGCTCCGCTCTGAAGCAATTCTTGCGCATCCAAAGCCGGCAGAATCGAGAGATGTGGCGGAAAGATCCGCGCAGTTCTTCGAGTGTCACCTCGCGTCGTGAACGAGGCATGACTCGGCGCGATGTCAAGACGCGAAATCGGGTTTGACTTCTCCGACAGCGCGTGCATAATCTGGCCAGACGGGATTTTCCGCGACGGGAGGCGCGGCCGCGTAGTAGAGTTTATGGAGAAGGCGGTGGAGACGACATTTCTCCTTTGAAATGTCCAACCTCTCACCCCCCACAAAGTCATCCACCGCCCTCTCCGACCCATCGACAGCCCCGGGTGGCCGAACGGCTCCCGGGGCTGTTGTTGTTTTGGGGTCAGGGGCGGCTCGCTGCGAGGGAGGGAGCGTGGGTAGGGTGCCCACGCCATCACCTGTCGTGTTAGAGGACCAGTCGGTCCACTAGCCGGGACAGCTGCTTCAGGTTCCGGCACTCCTCGGCGATGTCCGTGTACGGCAGGTACTTGTCCATCACGCTGTCGCCGAAGCCCCAGGCACCCGGTGACTCCGGGTTGATCCAGATCACGTTCTTGGCCTTGGAGTGGATGTCGCGCATGCACCAGGCGCGCGGGTCGTTGTAGTTGTTCCGCGCGTCCCCGATCACCACCACCGTGGTGCGGCTGTCGATCGCCGACAGGTAGTCGCGCCAGAAGGTGTGGAAGGCCATGCCGAAGTTGGAGCGCGTGTAGGGGTTGATCACGTCGCCGCCGTCGAGCGCGAGGTCGATGGCGTCGAAGATCTCGTGGTCGCGGAACAGCTGGCTCACCTCGCCGAGCTCAGCCACGAACACGAAGCTGCGCACCTTGGTGAAGCAGTCCTGCAGGCTGAAGATGAACTGCAGGAAGAAGCGCGACACGTTCGCGACCGAGCTCGAAATGTCGCACAGCACCACGAGCTTCGGCTTTTCTTTCTTGCGCTGCTTGAACACCAGCTCGAACGGGACGCCGCCGTGCTCCATGTTGCGGCGCATGGTGGTCTTCAGGTCGAACTTGCCGCGGCGCTCGCGCTTGCGCCGCATGGTGATGACGCTCTTCAGCTTCTGCGCCAGCCGCTGCACGACCTCGCGCAGCTTGCGCAGGTCCTCCTCGGTCAGGTTGTAGAAGCTCTTCTCCAGCAGGCTCTCGCGGCGGAAGCGCTCGATGTAGTCGTGGTTCTGCTTGTCGAGCTCGCGCTCGGTGTACTGGCGCACCGCCCGGCGCACGGCCTCCTGCACCGCCTTCAAGAGCTCGCCCAGCTCGCGCAGGCGGTCGTCGTCCATGCCGGCCTCGCGCAGCCGCTCCATCAGGCTGCGCAGCTCGCCGGCGGCGCCCTCCATGTCCATCTGCTCCATCATCCGGCGGGAGAAGAAGCCGATCTGGAGCATGTTGCGGATGTTCTGGACCTCGGCCTCGTCGCCTGCCTGTTGGATCAGCTTCTCGAGCGCATTGGGGTCCATGCCGAGCAGCGCCTTGGCCAGCTCGGACATGTCGCCCACGTCCATGTTCTCGAGCATGCGGCGCAGCTGCTCGAGCAGCTGCTCGAGGTCGAAGCCCTCCGGCATGCCGCCGAGCGCCCCCTGCAGCTCCTGGCGCAGCTGATCGTGGAACCCCGACCAGAACAGGTCGAACAGCCGGTCGTAGGTATCGATTTCGTCGGAGCGCTTCACCATGGTGGAGCGCAGCGCGTCCTTGAACAGCTCGCGGTCCTCGAGCGGCAGCTCGTCGATCGCGCCGAAGGCGTCGAGCGACTCGGCCACCGAGACGCGCACGCCCGCCTTGCGCAGCAGGTTGGTGAACTCGACCAGCTTCTTCTGCATGCTAGTGCAGCACGCTCTTCTTGGCGGGCTGTGCCGGCGCGGGCTGCGGCGCGCCCGCGGCCTTCTCGGCGGCCTTGCGCTGCAACAGCGCATTGAGCTCGCTCTGCGCCTTCGCGATGTCGCCCTGGTGCTTCAGGATCACGTTCATGGTGTCGTTCACCAGGTCCGCCTCGAGCTCGTCCGCGTTCAGCACCATCAGCGCGCGCGCCCAGTCGAGCGTCTCCGAGATCGACGGCGTCTTCTTCAGGTCGAGCTTCCGGATGCGCTGCACCAGCTCCACGATGTCGCGCACCAGCCGGTCGCCGATGCCGGGCACCTTCAGCTCGAGGATGCGGATCTCCTCCTCGGTTGACGGGAAGTCGATGTGCAGGTGCAGGCAGCGGCGCTTCAGCGCGTCGGTCATCTCGCGGGCGTCGTTCGAGGTCAGGAACACCAGCGGCAGGTGCTTCGCCTGGATGGTGCCGACCTCGGGCACGCTCACGGTGTAGTCCGAGAGCACCTCGAGCAGGAACGCCTCGAACTCGGGGTCGGATTTGTCGACCTCGTCGATCAGGAGCAGGATCGGCTCGCTCGCGGTGATCGCCTTGAGCAGCGGCCGCGGCACGATGAAGCGCTCGCTGAAGAACACGTCGTCCTGGCCGGCGATGCGCTCCGAGGCCTCTTTCAGCGTGCGCGTGCCGGCGATCACGTCGTTCACCTTGTCGCGCAGCATCTGGGTGTAGAGCAGCTGCTTCGAGTACTCCCACTCGTACAGCGCCTTCGACTCGTCCAGGCCCTCGTAGCACTGCAGCCGGATCAGCTGCCGTCCGACCGCCGACGCGACGACCTTGGCGAGCTCGGTCTTGCCGACGCCCGCAGGCCCTTCGACCAGCACCGGCTTGTTCAGCTTCGTCGCGAGGTAGACCACCGTCGCAATCTTCTTCCCCGCGATGTAGCTCTGGTCCAAGAGCCGTTTCTGGACCTCGTCGACGCTGTCGAACATCTCTTCTCCCAACGTGTCAGCGTGCGCGCGCGGCGCGCAGTCCCGCCCGTTCGGTGCTCTGCTCCGTGGCCCTCGCCAGGAGCTCTTCCAGCCACTCCCGTCGCATGCGCTGCAGGCGCACGCCGTACTCGAGAATCATACGCCGGTAGGGGTCGGGTCCGCCCGTGCCGGCCCCCGCGAGCTGCGCTTCGAGCCGCTCCGCCCTCGCCTCGGTCTGCGCCAGCCGCGCGCGGATCTGCTCGGCCGCGGCGTCCGGCCCCACGCGGGCGAAGAAGCTCGCGCGCTGCAGGAACTCGTCGCGCCAGAAGAAGCTCGGCCGCTCGCGCCGATCGCTCGGCTCGGCGCCTTCGAGCCAGCGGGCGAACGCCCTGCAGCCGGCGTCGGTCACGCGGTAGGTGTGTTTGGTCGGGCTGCGCTGCTGCTCGACCACTTCCTTCTCGATCCAGCCCAGGCCCTCGAGCTTCGCCAGCGCCGGGTAGAGTTGGCCGTCGTTCAGGCCGAGCTCGCGCGAGAAGGTCTCCTCGAGCTGCTTGCGGATCGAGTAGCCGTGCGCGGGCGCATCCATCAGCACGCCGAGGATGGTGTAGGCGACGGACATTCCGGCTAGCTCATCAGGTTGAGGATGTGGCCGAGCTTCTCGCGCTTGGTGCGCAGGTACTCCAGGTTCTTGTCGTTCGGGCGCATCTCCAGCGGGATCTGCTCCACGATGTCGAGCCCGTAGCCCTCGAGGCCCGCCAGCTTCTTCGGGTTGTTGGTGAGCAGCCGCATCTTGGTCACGCCCAGGTTCACCAGGATCTGCGCGCCCACGCCGAAGTCGCGCGCGTCGGGCGGGAAGCCCAGCCGCTCGTTGGCCTCGACCGTGTCGAGGCCTTCGTCGTCCTGCAGCGCGTAGGCGCGGATCTTGTTCAGGAGGCCGATCCCGCGCCCTTCCTGGCGCATGTACAGCAGGACGCCCGTACCCTCTTCCTGGATCATCTTCAGCGCCGTCTGCAGCTGCTCGCCGCAGTCGCAGCGCAGCGAGCCGAAGGCGTCGCCGGTCAGGCACTCGCTGTGCACCCGCACCAGGGTCGGCTCGCCCGGGCGGATGTCGCCGCGCACGAAGGCGACGTGGTCGACGCGGTCGATCTCGTTCTTGAACACGATCGCCCGGAAGTCGCCGAACATCGACGGCAGCGAGGCCTCGGCGCCGCGCGTCACGTGGCTCTCGGTGCGCAGCCGGTACTTGATCAGGTCCGCGACGGTGAGGATGCGCAGCGCATGGCGCGTCGCGAACTCCTTCAGGTCGGGCATGCGCGCCATCGTTCCGTCGTCGTTCATGATCTCGCAGATCACCGCCGCGGGCTCGAGGCCCGCGAGCCGCGCAAGGTCGACGCTGCCCTCGGTCTGGCCGGTGCGCCGCAGCACCCCGCCCGGCTTCGCGACCAGCGGGAACACGTGGCCCGGGCGCGTCAGGTCGGACGGGCGCGCGCCCGCGGCCATCGCCACCTGCACCGTGCGTGCGCGGTCGGCGGCGGAGATGCCGGTGGTCACGCCCTCGCGCGCCTCGATCGAGACCGTGAACGCGGTGCCGTAGGGCGTCTCGTTCTCGGAGTCCCGCACCATCAACGGCAGGTCGAGCTGGCGCGCGCGCTCCGGCGTGATCGCCAGGCAGATCAGCCCGCGCGCGTGCCGCGCCATGAAGTTCACAGCCTCGGGCGTGCAGTGCGAGGCGGCGATGCAGACGTCGCCCTCGTTCTCGCGGTCCTCGTCGTCCGCCAGGATCACCATCCGGCCGGCGCGAAAGTCCTCGATCCCACCGCGCACGCGCGCCAGTACGTCGTCCAGGCCGGACGCTTCCCGATCGCTCATCCCGCTGCCCTCGCTGCCGTTCTTGGGTCGCTACCTAGGACCTAGGTAAGCGCCAGAACGAAAGCTATCAGCGGGGCGGCAGAGGCGTCAAACGCCCCATGTGAGCGCCCTCAGGCCCCCTTGTTCTCCTGGAAGTGGCCGACCACGCCCTGGATGAACTGCTGCTCGGACACCCCGAACTTCTGGCCGAAGGAGTGGCGCTGGTCGAGGTGCCGGAACAGCCGCACCAGCAGCGCCTCGAAGGTCTCGATCACGCCCTCGCCCTTGGCGGCCGCGGCGGGGATGGTCGGGATGCCGGTCCCCTCCCACGCCTTGCGCACCTCCTCGAGCGGCTTGATGTCCTCGAGGTCGCGCTTGTTGAACTGCACCACGCTGGGCAGCTGGTGGATGTCGAGGCCGTTGGCGCGCAGGTTCGCCTCGAGGTCGCGATAGGAGTAGGCGTTCGCCGACGAGGCGCTGCGCTGCGAGTCGGCGATGAAGGCCACGGCGTCGGCGCCGGCCAGCACCACCCGCCGGGTCGAGCGATGCAGCACCTGCCCCGGCACGGTGAACAGCTTGAGCTTGATCTTGAAGCCGCCGTCGACGCCGAACTCGACGGGCAGGAAGTCGAAGTACAGGGTGCGGTCGTCCTGGGTGTCCAGGGTGACCATGTCGCCGCGCACCTGCTTGGCGAGCATGGCGTGGATCTGCTTCAGGTTGGTCGTCTTTCCGGACAGCGCTGGCCCGTAGTAGACGATCTTCAGCGTGATCTCACGGGTCTCGAGGTTGAGCTGGGGCATGTCCGGCCTTGGCCCGCCACAGTGGGAGTCTCCGGCCCTGATCGGCCGCGGCCCGCGACCGGTTGAGCGCCGGCGTCAGCGCGAGCCGCGCCGGCGAGTGAAGATGTCGAGCAAGATGCGCGCGGCGCGCGGCGCCGAGGTGGCGTGGGATTCCACTTCCGTCTCGAGCTCGGGCAACCGCGCCGCGGTCTTCGGATCGGCGCGGAAGGCCGCCTCCAGCCCCTCGTCGACCAGGCGCCAGAGCCACGCCCGCGCCTGGCCGCGGCGGCGCCGCTCCAGCTCTCCGCTCTTCTGGATCGCCTCGCGGTGAGCGAGCACGGTCTGCCAGAACGCCTCGACGCCCTCGCCGGTGCGCGCGCTGGCCGTGAGCACCGCCGGCGTCCACGCGGCAGAGGCCGGCTGCAAGAGCGCCAGCGCGTGCTCGTAGTCGGCGCGGGTCCGCTCGGCCGCGGCGCGCTGCTCGCCGTCGGCCTTGTTCACCACCAGCACGTCGGCCAGCTCGAGCACGCCCTTCTTCAGGCCCTGCAGCTCGTCGCCGGCCCCGGGCTGGAGCAGCACCGCGAACAGGTCGACCATCGAGCGCACCTCGACCTCGCTCTGGCCGACGCCGACGGTCTCGACGATCACCGCGTCGAAACCGGCCGCCTCGCAGACCAGGATCGCCTCGCGCGTGCGGTGTGCGACACCCCCGAGGGTTCCACCGGATGGTGTAGGACGGATGAACGCGCGCGGCTCCCGCGCCAGCCGCTCCATCCGCGTCTTGTCCCCGAGGATGCTGCCGCCCGAGACCGGGCTCGACGGGTCGATCGCGAGCACCGCCAGCGACAGCCCCTTGCCCACCAGCTGCAGCCCCAGCGTCTCGATGAACGAGCTCTTGCCCACGCCCGGGGGGCCGGTGATGCCCACGCGCAGCGCGTTGCCCGAGTGCGGCACCAGCTGGTCGAGCACCTCCTGGCCCAGCTCGCGGTGGTCGGCGCGGCGGCTCTCGAGCAGCGTGATGGTCTTGGCGATCACGCGCCGGTCCCCCGCGCGCACCCCCGCGACGTGGTCCGCGGGGGACAGCGCCCGGCTCATGCGCGCCGGGCTCGGATCGAGGCCAGCACCTCGCGGGCGGCGCGCGGCACCTGCGTGCCGGGCCCGAACACGTTGGCGACGCCGTGCTCGCGCAGGAACGCGTAGTCCTGCTGCGGGATCACGCCGCCGCAGATCACCACCACGTCGCCCCCGCCCTGCGCGCGCAGCGCGGCGACGAGCTGCGGCACCAGCGTCTTGTGCCCGCCCGCCTGGGTGGAGACGCCGACCGCGTGCACGTCGTTCTCGATCGCCTGGCGCGCGACCTCTTCGGGGGTCTGGAACAGCGGGCCGACGTCGACGTCGAAGCCCAGGTCGGCGAACGAGGTCGCAATCACCTTGGCGCCGCGGTCGTGTCCGTCCTGTCCCAGCTTGGCCACCAGGATGCGCGGGCGGCGGCCCTCGTCCTCGGCGAAGGCCTGGATCTCCTTCTGCAGCGCCTCGAAGTCCGGGTCTCCGCGGTAGGCGGCGGCGTACACGCCCGAGACACTACGGGTCTCGGCGCGATGGCGCCCGTACACGCGCTCGAGCGCGCTCGAGATCTCGCCCACCGAGGCGCGCGCCCGCGCGCACTCGATCGCGAGCTCGAGCAGGTTCGCCTCGCGCGTGCGCGCGCCCGCCTCGAGCGCGGCCAGCGCCGACTCGCAGCGCTTCGCGTCGCGGGCGCTGCGGATCTGCTCCAGGCGCGCGACCTGCTTCTGCCGCACCTCGCTGTTGTCGATGTCGAGCACCTCGACGTCGGTCGCCTGCGGCGGCGGGTACTTGTTCACGCCGACCACCACGTCCTCGCCGCGGTCGATGCGCGCCTGCCGGCGGGTGGCGGCCTCTTCGATCTTGAGCTTCGGCATACCCGCCTCGATCGCGCGCGTCATGCCGCCCAGCGCCTCGACCTCGGCGATCAGCTTCTCGGCCTCGCGCGCCATCGCGGCGGTCAGGCTCTCCACGTAGTACGAGCCGCCCAGCGGGTCGATCACGTGCGTGATGCCGGTCTCCTCGGCGAGGATCAGCTGGGTGTTGCGCGCGATCCGCGCGGAGAACGGCGTGGGCAACGTGACTGCCTCGTCGAAGCCGTTGGTGTGCAGCGACTGCGTCCCGCCCAGCACCGCCGCCAGCGCCTCGATCGTCGTCCGGATCACGTTGTTGTACGGGTCCTGCTCGGTCAGGCTCGCGCCCGAGGTCTGCGAGTGGGTGCGCAGCATCAGCGAGCGCTCGTCGCGCGGCTCGAACTGGCGCATCAGCTTCGCCCAGAGCAGCCGCGCGGCGCGCATCTTGGCGATCTCCACGAAGAAGTTCATGCCGATCGCCCAGAAGAACGAGAGCCGCGGCGCGAACTGGTCGACGGCGAGCCCGCGCGACAGCGCAGCGCGCACGTACTCGAGCCCGTCGGCCAGCGTGAACGCGAGCTCCTGCACCTGCGTCGCGCCCGCCTCCTGCATGTGGTAGCCGCTGATCGAGATCGAGTTGAAGCGCGGCATCTTCTTCGCGGTGTAGGCGATGATGTCCGCGACGATCCGCATCGAGGGCTCGGGCGGGTAGATGTAGGTGTTGCGGACCATGAACTCCTTGAGGATGTCGTTCTGGATCGTGCCCGAGAGCTTCTGCGGCGCGACGCCCTGCTCTTCCGCCGCCACGATGAAGTTCGCCAGCGTCGGGATCACCGCGCCGTTCATGGTCATCGACACCGACATGCGGTCCAGCGGGATCCCGTCGAACAGGATCTTCATGTCCTCGACCGAGTCGATCGCCACGCCGGCCTTGCCGACGTCGCCGACCACGCGCCGGTGGTCCGAGTCGTAGCCGCGGTGGGTGGCCAGGTCGAAGGCCACCGACAGCCCCATCTGGCCCGCCTTCAGGTTGTCGTGGAAGAAGGCGTTCGACGCCTCGGCCGTGGAGAAGCCCGCGTACTGCCGGATCGTCCAGGGCCGGTTCGCGTACATGGTGGCGCGCGGTCCGCGCAGGAACGGGAAGGCGCCGGGAATGGTGTCGCTGAAGGACAGCGCCTCGAGGTCGGCCGCGGTGTAGAGCGGCTTCACGGCGATGCCCTCGGGCGTCTGCCAGACCAGTGAGTCGGGGCTCTCGCCGTCCAGGTCCTCGCTCGCGAGCTTTCGCCACGCGGCTACGTCTGCGCGATCTTTCTGCTGAGTCACGTGGGCGAAGGGTACCAGACCACTGTCGCCGAGGCTCCGCGGCAAGCGAAGCGCGCAGCGAGCCGAAGGCGAGCGCCGGCCGTAGGCCGCGGCCGCCCGCGGCCGTACACGGCTAAGAACCGACCTTACATGCTGCGGCGGTAGCGGCCGCCCACGTCGAAGAGAGCCTCCGAGATCTGCCCCAGGCTCGCCACCTTCACCGTCTCGAGCAGTTCCTCGAAGACGTTCCCGCCCCGGCTCGCGACCTCGCGCAGGCGCGCCAGCGCTGCGGGGGCCTCGGCGGCGTGGCGGGCGTGGAAGGCATGCAGGTGGGCGAGGCAGGCCTGCTTCTCGCCCTCCGAAGAGCGGATCAGCTCGGGCGCGCGCGCCGGCTCGGTGGACGCGTCCGGGGCGACGAAGGTGTTCACGCCCACGATCGGCAGCTCGCCGGAGTGCTTCTGGGCCTCGTAGTGCATGCTCTCGTCCTGGATCCGGCCGCGCTGGTACATCGTCTCCATCGCGCCCAGCACGCCGCCGCGCGCCGAGATGCGTTCGAACTCCTCGAGCACTGCCTCCTCGACGGCGTCGGTGAGCGCCTCGACGTAGTAGGAGCCCTGGATCGGGTTCTCGTTCTTGAGCCAGCCGAACTCGCGGTTCAGGATCAGCTGGATCGCCAGCGCCCGCCGCACCGACTCGGTGGTCGGCGTGGTGACCGCCTCGTCGTAGGCGTTGGTGTGCAGGCTGTTGCAGTTGTCCTGGAGCGCGAGCAACGCCTGCAGCGTGGTGCGGATGTCGTTGAAGCTCATCTCCTGCGCGTGCAGCGAACGCCCCGAGGTCTGGATGTGGTACTTGAGCTTCTGGCTGCGCTCGGCGGCTCCGTAGCGCTCGCGCAGCGCGATCGCCCAGATCCGCCGCGCCACCCGGCCGATCACCGCGTACTCCGGGTCGAGCCCGTTCGAGAAGAAGAACGAGAAGTTCGGCGCGAACTCGTCGATCGCGAGTCCGCGCGAGAGGTAGTACTCGCAGTAGGTGAAGCCGTTCGCCAGCGTGAAGGCGAGCTGCGAGATCGGGTTCGCGCCCGCCTCGGCGATGTGGTAGCCGGAGATCGAGACCGAGTAGAAGTTCTCGATGCCCTCGCGTGCGAAGTAGGCCTGCACGTCGCCCATCAGCTTGAGCGAGAACTCCGTCGAGAAGATGCAGGTGTTCTGGGCCTGGTCCTCCTTCAGGATGTCGGCCTGCACCGTGCCGCGCACGCGCGCGAGCGCCTCGCGCCGGATCCGCGCGTAGGTCGGGCGGTCGACCATCCGGTCGCCGCTGACACCGAGCAGTGTCAGCCCGCGGCCGTCGTGTCCCGCAGGGATCGCGCCGGCGTAGCGCGGCAGGTCGCCGCGCGCCTCGAGCTCGCGCCGCACGCGCTCGAGCTGCCCGGTCTCGCGCAGGTGCTGCTCGACCGCCTGGTCGACGACCGCGTTGAAGAAGAACGCCAGCACCACCGGCGCCGGGCCGTTGATGGTCATCGACACCGAGGTCTTCGGGTCGAGCAGGTCGAAGCCCGAGTAGAGCTTCACCGCGTCGTCGACGGTGGCGACCGAGACGCCCGAGGTGCCGACCTTGCCGTACACATCGGGCCGCGGGTCCGGGTCGCGGCCGTACAGGGTCACGCTGTCGAAGGCGGTGGAGAGCCGCACCGCGGGCTGGCCCGCCGCGAGCAGGTGGAAGCGGCGATTGGTGCGCTCGGGGGGCCCCTCGCCCGCGAACATGCGCGCGGGGTCCTCCTCGCCGGTGCGCTTGAACGGGAACACGCCGGCGGTGAACGGGAAGTGTCCGGGCAGGTTCTCGAGCGCGGTGAAGCGCGCGACTGCGCCCCACTCGTCCGTGTCGGGCAGCGCCACGCGCGGCAGGGAGAGCCCCGAGAGGCTGCGGGCGTGGTTCTGTACCGGGATCGCGCGGCCGCGGACCTCGTAGCTCTGCTGCTCGGCGGCGTAGCGCGAGCGCGTGTCGGGCCAGCGCTCGAGCGCCTCGCGGATCTCGGGCGAGACGAAGCCGAGCTCGGCGTCGCGCCGCGCCGCGAGCGCCAGGCTCGCCGCCTCGGGCAGCGCCTCGCTCTCGAGCTCCAGCGCCTCGCCCAGCGCCCAGGCACGCCGCGCCGCCGCCGCGTCGCGCTCGGCGCGCGCGCGGTAGTCGCGCACGGTCCCCGCGATCTCGGCCAGGTAGCGCGTGCGCTCGGCGGGCACGATCGCCTGCGCCTCCGGCAGCACGAAGGGCCGCCGTTCGGGCGCGCCGAAGCCCGCGAAGCCCTTCTCGGCCAGGATCGCCATCAGCTCGCCGAACGCGCGGTCCGTGCCCGGGTCGTTCCAGCGGCTCGCGATCGTCGGCAGCACCGGCACGCGCTCGTCTGGGAGCGACACGCCCGGGTGGTTGCGGCGCCACTGCTTGCGCACGTCGCGCAGCGCGTCCTCGCCGCCGCGCCGGTCGAACTTGTTCAGCACGATCGCGTCGGCGAGCTCGATCATGTCGATCTTCTCGAGCTGCGAGGGCGCGCCGTACTCCGGCGTCATCACGTAGAGCGAGACGTCCGCCAGGTCGACGATCTCGGAGTCGCTCTGCCCGATGCCCGCGGTCTCGACCAGGATCAGGTCGAAGTTCGCCGCCTGCAGCACGCGCACGCCGTCGGCGACCGCGCCCGAGAGCGCCAGGTGCGCGCGACGCGTGGCGAGCGAGCGCACGAACACGTGCGGCGCGCGGATCGCGTTCATGCGCAGGCGGTCGCCGAGCAGCGCACCGCCGCTGCGCCGCCGGGTCGGGTCGACGGAGAGCACGCCCACGCTGCGCTCGGGGTGGGCCAGGCGGAAGCGGCGCACCAGCTCGTCGACCAGGCTCGACTTGCCCGCGCCGCCCGTGCCGGTGAAGCCGACGACCGGGGCCGGTGCGCCGCGCCGGCGCGACTCGAGCCGCCGCCGCAGCGCCTCGAGGGAAGCTTCGCCCGCCGCGCCCGGGGCCTCGAAGTGCGAGATCAGCCGCGCGATCGAAGTCGTCGAGTCGACCGAGAGCCGCGCGAGCTCCTCCTCCGGCCGCACCTCGGGCCGCGCGAGCCCGGGCACCAGCATCTCGCGGATCATGCCCTCGAGGCCGATCTTCTGACCGTCCTCGGGCCGGAAGATCCGCGTCACGCCGAGCGCGTGGAGCTCGCGCACCTCGTCGGGGCTGATCACGCCGCCGCCGCCGCCATACACGCGGACGTGTCCCGCGCCGGCCGCGCGCAGCCGCTCGACCAGGTAGGTGAAGAACTCGACGTGTCCGCCCTGGTACGAGGAGACGGCGACGACGTCCGCGTCCTCCTGCAGCGCCGCGGTGACGACGTCGTCCACGGACCGGTCGTGGCCCAGGTGCACGACCTCGGCCCCCTGGGCCTGCAACAGGCGGCGCATGATGTTGATCGAGGCGTCGTGGCCGTCGAACAGCGCCGCCGCAGTCACCGCACGGACGGGGCCCCGCGCGGCGGCGGCTTCGGCGAAAGGCGCTTCGCTCCTGCGGGTTTGCGTCATGCGACCTCTACCTTAACGGAAAATCCCGACCGGCTCCCCGCGGCCTTCCCGCGGTATGGTGTCGGGCGTTGGACACCGCGCCGCCGCCGCTCGCCTACCGCTCGCCGCGCGAAAACCCGTGGTGGATCCCGCCGTTCCTGGGCGGCGTGCCCGAGGGCCTGGCGGCAGCGCACCTGCGCCTGCTCGGCGTGCTGACGTTCGCGCTGTTCTTCGAGAACTACGACTTCTCGGTGCTGGGGAACGCGCTGCCGCAGCTCGCCGAGAGCTTCGGTCTATCGAAAGCGGCGCTCGGCGACTTCACCAGCGTGACGCGGCTCGGCGCGCTGCCTGCGTTCCTGCTCGTACCGCTCGCAGACAGGATCGGCCGGCGGCGCCTCGTCCTGCTCTCGGTCGTCGGCATGAGCCTCGGCTCGGCGCTCACGGCGACGAGCCAGACCGCGGCTCAGTTCGTGCTGTTCCAGTTCCTGACGCGCACGTTCCTGGTGACCGCAGGAGTCGTCGCCGTGGTGATCGTGACCGAAGAGTTCCCCGCCGAGCACCGCGGCTGGGGCATCGGCATGCTGTCGGGCGTCGCCGCGATCGGCTTCGGCCTGGGCGCCCTCCTCTACGGCTTCGTGAACCATCTCCCGCTCGGCTGGCGCGCGCTGTACCTCGTGAGCGCGACACCCCTTCTGCTCTTTCCGTGGTTGCGCCGGGACGTCGTCGAGACGCGCCGCTTCGCCGCTGCGCGCGGCGAAGCGCTGGCGCGCGATGGCGTCGGCGCCGCGCTGCGGGGCGCGTTCCAGCCGCTCGCTGCGCTCGTGCGCGAGCACCCGCGGCGCGCGCTCGCGATCGGGCTGATCGGCAGCTTCTCGGCGGCCGGCGTCGGCACGTGCTTCCAGTTCGTCTCGCAATTCCTGCAGACGGAGCGAGGCTGGAGCCCCGGCGCGTTCGCGATCATGTCGGTGTTCTTCGGCGCGTTCGGGATCATCGGCAATCCCGCGGCGGGACGGCTCGGCGACCGGCTCGGGCGCCGGCGCGTCGTCGTGGCGGTGATGTGCGCGTTCCCGCTCTGCGCAGCCGCATTCTTCGCGGGCCCGGCAACGCTCATCCCCGCGCCCTGGACGGCGATGGTCTTCCTCAGCATGGCGAGCAGCGTGATGCTGCGCGCGCTCACGACCGAGCTGTTCCCCACCGAGCTGCGCGGCTCGGCGGGCGGCGCGCAGGCCTTGCTCGAGACGCTCGGCGTCGTCGTCGGCCTGTTCCTGTACTCGCGCGCGATGGAGTGGCTCGGCTCGCAGGAGCTCGTGTTGCCCCTGATGTCGTGCGCGACGCTGCTCTCGGCCGCCGCAGTGGCGCTCGTGCCCGAGACCGCGCGCCGCGAGCTCGAGGACATCAGCGCAGAGGAGGACGCCGCTTGAAGCGCCTGCACTCGATCGTGTCGATCTGCGTGCTCGCCCTGCTCGGCACCTCGCCGCCGCCGCCGCACCCGCCCGCGCTCGACGCGCTCTTCAGCGCCGGGCGGCTCACGCAGAGCTTCGACGACCTGTTGCGCGCGCACCCGCTCGATCCCGGCAAGGACTTCCAGGTGATCGAGCTCGGCCGCGACGAGCACTCGAGCCACCACCTGGCCTGGATCGTCGACCGCGAGCAGCCGCACCGCCACGACACCCACGACCTGCTCGTGGTCATCCTGCGCGGCTCGGGCACGATGCGGATCGGCGGCGAGTCGCGTCCCGTCGGCCCGGGCTCGATCCTGTACGTGCCGCGAGGAACCGTGCACGCGTTCACGAACGAGTCCGGCTCTCCCGCGGCGGCGTACGCGGTCTACATCCCGTCCTACGACGGCAAGGACCGCGTTCCGGTGGAGTGAGCTCAGACCGGCCGGACGCCGCGCTTCTTGGCCGGCAGCGGATCCTCGGGCCGGCGGCGGTAGAGCGCGAAGCGGCGGATGAGCTCGTCGCGCAGGCGCTCGGGCGGGACGATGTCGTCGACGACGAGCTCGGAGCCGAGCAGCTCGAGCTCGATGTCGGCGCGGTACTCGTCGCGCAGCTTCGCCACGAGCTCGGCGCGCTCGGCCTCGGGCGTGGCCTGGATGCGGTTGTAGAAGACCGCGTTCACGGCGGCGTCCGGGCCCATCACGGCGATCTGCGCGCCGGGCAGCGCGAGACAGGCGTCGGGCGCGAAGCCGGGTCCGCACATCGCGTACAGGCCGGCGCCGTAGGCCTTGCGCACGATCACGCTGATGCGCGGCACGGTCGCCTCCGAGACCGCGCTGATCATCTTCGCACCCGCGCGGATGATGCCCTCGCGCTCGACCTTCTTGCCGATCATGAAGCCGGGCACGTCGGCGAGATACAGCAGCGGCACGCCGAACGCGTCGCACAGCTGGATGAAGCGCGCGGCCTTGTCGGCGGAGTCGACGAACAAGACGCCGCCCTTCCACTTCGGCTGGTTGGCGATGACGCCGACGGGCTTCCCGTCCAGGCGCGCGAAGCCGGTCACCACCTCGCGCGCGAAGAGCTTCTTGAGCTCGAAGAACGAGCCCGCGTCGACGACGCGGTCGATCACCTCGAAGACGTCGAACGGCTTGTTCTCGTCGCTGGGGATCGCGGCCTCGAGCTCGCCCACCGGCTTCGCCGGCGGTGCGCCCGCGCGCTCGGGCAGCGGCGCGCCGCACGCCGGGGGAAGGTACGACAGATAGGCGCGCGCACCCTCCAGCGCCTCGTCCTCGCTCTTGCACAGCACGTCGCCGCAGCCCGACACCGAGCAGTGCATGCGCGCGCCGCCCATCTCCTCGAGCGTGGTCTTCTCGCCGATCACCATCTCGGCCATGCGCGGCGAGCCGAGGTACATCGAGGCGGTTCCCTCGACCATGAACACCAGGTCGCAGAACGCGGGGATGTAGGCGCCGCCCGCCGCGGACGGGCCGAACAGGCAGCAGACCTGCGGGATCAACCCGGACAGGCGCACCTGGTTGAAGAAGATCCGTCCCGCGCCGCGGCGGCCGGGGAACATCTCGATCTGGTCGGTGATGCGCGCGCCCGCGGAGTCGACGAGGTACACCAGCGGCACGCGCAGCCGCTCCGCCGTCTCCTGGATGCGGATGATCTTCTCGACCGTTCGCTTGCCCCAGGAGCCCGCCTTCACCGTCGCGTCGTTCGCCATCACGCACGCGGCCCGGCCGTCGATCCGGCCCATGCCCGTGACCACGCCGTCGGCGGGGAGATCGCCCGCCTTGGCGTTCGCGAAGGTCGCGTCCTCGACGAACGAGTCCGCGTCGAAGAGCCGCGCGATCCGCGCGCGCGCGAAGAGCTTCCCCTCCGCCGCGAGCTTCTCGTGCGCGGCGGGCGCGCCGCCCTTGCGGATGCGCTCCAGCTTCCCCCGAACGTCCACGGGGCTAGTAGGTATAGAACCCGCGCTTGGTCTTCACGCCCAGGTGTCCGGCCTCGACGCGCTTGGTGATCTCGAGGCAGGGCTTGTGGTGCGACGCGCCGAACTCGCGGTGCAGCGAGTCGAGGATCGCCCAGACGACGTCGAGTCCCACCAGGTCCGCGAGCGCGAGCGGTCCCATCGGGTGGTTGCAGCCGAGCTTCATGCACTCGTCGATCGAGCGCGCGTCGGCGACGCCCTGCTGCAGCGCGGTGGCCGCCTCGTTGATCATCGGCATGACCACGCGGTTCACCACGAAGCCCGGCATGTCGCGCACCGCGATCGGCACCTTGTCGAGCTTCTCGGCCAGGTCGGTGACCGTCGCCGCGGTGGCGTCGGTCGTCTCGAGCCCGCGCACGATCTCGACCAGCTTCATCGCCGGCACCGGGTTGAAGAAGTGCATGCCTACGAACTTGGGCGCGCGGCCCGACAGCGCCGACAGCGCGGTGATCGAGAGCGACGAGGTATTGCTGGCGAAGACCGCGTCGGCGCTGCACAGGCCGTTCAGCCGCTCGTACAGCTCGCGCTTGATCTCGAGCTCCTCGGGCACGGCTTCGATCAGCACGTCGGCGACCTTCAGGTCCTCGAGCGCCGACACGCCGCGGATGCGGCCGAGCGCGGCGTCGTGGTCGGCCTGCGAGATGCGCTCCTTCTGGAGCAGCCGGCCGAGGCCCTTCTTGACGGCCGCGACGCCCTTCTCGACCGACGCGGGCTTGCGGTTCCAGAACAGCACCGAGTAGCCGGACTGGGCCGCGATCTGCGCGATGCCCGCCCCCATCGTGCCCGTGCCCAGGATGCCGAGGGTCTTCATCAGCAGAGCTCCACCGCGAGCGCGACCGCCTCGCCGCCGCCGATGCAGAGCGTCGCCACGCCTCGCCGCTTGCCCCGGTCCTTCAATGCGTGCAGCAGCGTCACGAGCACGCGCGCGCCCGAGCAGCCGATCGGGTGCCCGAGCGAGACCGCGCCGCCGTGGACGTTCACGCTGGCCAGGTCGAGCCCGTGCTCCTTCGCCGCGGCCATGGTCACACCCGAGAACGCCTCGTTGATCTCGTACAGGTCCCAGTCACGCGGCTTCGAGCCGGTCTTCTCGTACAGCTTCGCGAGCGCGTGCACCGGCGCGATCGTGAACCACTCGGGCTCCACGGCCGCGCTGGCGTCGGCCACGATCTTCGCCAGCATCGGCATCTTCAGCTCCGCCGCGCGCGCCGCGCTGGTCACCACCAGCGCCGCCGCGCCGTCGTTGATCGACGACGCGTTCGCGGCCGTCACCGTCCCGTCCTTGCCGAACGCCGGGCGCAGGCTCGCGAACTTCGACGGATCGCCGCGCCCGGGCTCCTCGTCCTGGTCGACGACGACCGCGCCCTTCTTCGAGGCGATCTCGACCGGGACGATCTCGGCCTTGAACTTCCCGCTCGCCTGCGCGGCGCGCGCGCGGCGGTAGGACTCGGCGGCGAACGCGTCCTGGTCCTCGCGCGTGAAGCCGTACTTCGCCGCGACCATGTCGCCGCAGTTCCCCATGTGCATGTTCTTGTAGGGATCCCACAGCCCGTCGTGGATCATCGAATCGACGATCTGGCCGTTGCCCATGCGGTAGCCGCTGCGCGCCTGCGGCAGCACGTAGGGCGCGTTCGTCATGCTCTCCATGCCGCCCGCGACGACCACGCTCGCATCGCCGATCAGGATCTCGCGCCGCGCGAACATCACCGCTTGCAGGCCCGAGCCGCAGACCTTGTTCACGGTCACCGCACCGACGCTCACGGGAAGGCCGGCCTTGATCACCGCCTGGCGCGCGGGCGCCTGGCCCATGCCCGCGGGCAGCACGTTGCCGATGAAGGCGCGCTCGACGTGCTTGGGGTCGATGCCCGCCCGCTTCACCGCCTCGCGGACGGCGATGGCGCCGAGCTCGGCGGCCGACAGGCTCGAGAGGGCGCCCTGGAAGGCGCCGATCGGCGTACGGCAGGCACTGGCAATCACGGCGTCGGTCATGACTTGGCTTCCCTCCAGTGGAGCGCGCGAACGCTCCGGTGGCGCTCGGGGAGCCGGGCCCGGACCCCGAACGGGCGACAGTGGCCGCACGGTACACGAACGTTCTGCACTGCGTCAATCAAAGAACTCTCAACTCTCTCGCACGCTTAGGGCTGTTTCTCCCGCGCGCCCGCCGGCGCTTCGACGGCCAGCTGCGCGAGCGCGGACCGCGCGGCCGCCTGCTCGGCGTCGCGCTTGGAGCGCCCCGATCCGGTGCCGAGCAGCGCCTCGCCAGCACGGACCTCGACCTCGAATTCACGGGCATGGGCCGGGCCATGCGTAGCGATGGTCTCGTAGCGCGGCGGGTTTCGGCCCGCGGCCTGGAGCTTCTCCTGTAAGGTGGTCTTCGGATCGGGGCTTCGGGTGGCGCGCTCCAGCTCCGCCTCGGGGAGCTCGCGCTCCAGGAACGCCCGGACGGCCTCGAGGCCGCCGTCTTCGTAGAGCGCGCCCAGCACTGCCTCGAAGGCGTTGGCCAGGATCGAGTCCTTGGTCCGACCACCGGAGCGCCGCTCGCCGCGGCCCAGCCGGATCAGGCGATCGAGGCCGAGCGAGCGCGCGCGCGCAGCGAGCGCCCGCTTGTTCACGGCGTCGGCGCGAGCGGTCGAGAGCTCGCCCTCGTCCGACTCGGGGCGCGCGCGCATCAGCCGTTCCGCCACCACCAGCCCGAGCACCGCATCGCCCAGGAACTCGAGCCGCTCGTTGCCGCGATCGCTGCGTCCGTCTTCGTGCGCCCGCGACGGATGTGTGAGCGCCTGCTCCAGGAGTTCGGGGTGCGCGAAGCGGTGGCCGACGCGCTCCGCGAACGCCGCGAGCTCGCGCTCGGCCGCAGCGTCATCCGGCGGCAGCGATCCACCCTCCGCCCAGGAGCCGCTCGTCCGCGGCGTCCCAGACGACCGCGGCCTGGCCGGGCGCCGGCGCCCAGACCGGCTCCTCGAAGCGCAGCCAGGCCCCGCCGTCTCCGCCGGGCTCGACCCGAGCCGACACCGATCGGTGTCGGTAGCGGACGGCGGCGCGCACCGGGCCGTCCGGCGCTGCGCCGTCGAGCCAGGACGCGCGCTCCACGCGGACCGCGCGCGTGCGCAGCTCCGCCTCGCACGCCACGACCAGCGTGTTCTCTCCGGGGCGGACCTCCGCCACGTACCAGGGGCCGCCGCCGAGGCCCAGGCCGTGGCGCTGGCCGGGCGTGAAGCCGATCGCGCCCGGGTGCTCGCCCAGCACGCGCCCGTCGCGGGTCTTGATCGGCCCGCGGGGCCGCGGACGCCGGGGATCCAGCCGCGCGAGCGCGCCGCGCACGTCGCCGTCGGGAACGAAGCAGATGCCCTGGCTCTCCGGCTTCTCGGCCGTGGCGAGGCCGAGCTCGCGCGCGAGCGCGCGCACCTCGCTCTTCTCCAGCTCGCCCAGCGGGAAGGCGATGCGGTCCAGCGCCGCGCGCGCCAGGTCGAACAGGAAGTAGGTCTGGTCCTTGGCGCGATCGCGCGGCCGGAACAGTCCGGGGCGTCCGTCGGGCGCCGGCGCCAGGCGCGCGTAGTGGCCGGTCGCGACGCCGCGCGCGCCGAGCGCGTCCGCGCGCCGGAGCAACAGGTCGAACTTCAGCACGCGGTTGCAGGCGATGCAGGGGATCGGCGTGCGTCCCGCCGCATACTCCGCAGCGAACGGCTCGATCACCTCGCGCGCGAACTCGGCCCGGTAGTTGGCGGTGTAGTGGCGGATCCCGAGCCGTGCCGCGACCTCGCGGGCATCGTCGGCGTCGGGCAGACCGCAGCAGCGCTTCGAGCCCCCCACCGCGGAGTCGGAGCCCGAGCCGAGGTCCATGGTGACGCCCACGACCTCGTGTCCAGCGCGGGCGAGCAGGGCCGCCGCGACGGACGAGTCGACGCCGCCGCTCATCGCGACCAGCCAGCGGCCGTTCATGCCGCGCGCGCGCGCCGGACGCGCGCCACCACCGCGGGCAGGACCTCGAGCACGCGCTCGATCTCGGCGCGAGTCGTCACGGGGCCGAGGCTGAAGCGCAGCGCGGCGCGCGCGAGCGCCTCGGGCACGCCCATCGCGAGCAGGACCGGCGATGGCTCGGTCGAGCCGGAGTGACACGCCGCTCCCGTGGACAGCGCGATGCCGTCCAGGTCGAGCGCCTCGACCAGTGTCTCGCCCGATGCGCCGGGGAAGGAGACGTCGAGCACGTGCGCGAGCACGTGCTCGGGGCCGCCGTTGCGCACGGCGTCGGGCACCGCGCGCGAGATGCCGGCCCAGAGCCGATCGCGCAGCTCGCCGAGTCGCCGCGCTCCCGGCTCGAGCTCGAGCCGCGCGGCCTCGCAGGCCGCGCCGAAGCCGGCGATGCCCGGCACGTTCTCGGTCCCTGCGCGCCGGGCGCGTTCGTGTGCGCCGCCGCGGTGGAGCGGGACGAAGGCCACGCCGGGCCGCAGGTACAGCGCGCCCACGCCCTTGGGGCCGCCGAGCTTGTGCGCCGAAAAGGAGGCGGAATCCACGGGGAGTCGCGCCAGCTCGAGCGGAAGCTTGCCCAGCGCCTGGGCGGCGTCGCAGTGGAAGCGCACGCCTTTTGCCGCCGCGATGGCCGAGAGCTCGGCGATCGGCTGGATCGCACCGGTCTCGTGGTTGGCGAAAGCGACGCTCGCGAGCGCGGTGCCCGGCTCGTCCAGGGCCGCCGCGAAGCGTGCGGGATCGACGCGCCCGTCGCGGCCGACGGGGAGGCGCGTGGTGCGGACTCCGCGCTCGCCCGCCGCGGAGAGCTCCTCGAGCACCGACGGGTGCTCGGTCGCAGCGGTGACCACGTGCGCGCCGTCCGGGAGCTGACGCAGTACGGTGTTGTTCGACTCGGTCGCGCCGCTGGTGAAGACGAGGGTCTCGGAGGCTACGCCGGCCAGTGTTGCCACCTGCCTGCGCGCACGTGAGAGCGCAGCCCGCGCGGCCGCGCCGAGCGCGTGTGCGCTCGAGGCGTTCCCGAAGCAATGCGCAGCTGCGTCGCAGAGCGCGTGCAGCGCCTCCGGCCGCAGCGGCGCGCTGGCGTTGTGGTCGAGGTAGATCTGAGTCATGGCGCGGGCGCAGAGACTAGCGGGTCTCCCTCTTTGTGGAGCCGCCCTTCCGCAGAGCACACCCGGGCCCCCCAGCGGCGCCGTGGGCGGCCCCGGGCGGGGCCACGAGCGCGGCATGCGCCTTGCTCCATCCGGGGGCAAGCCTCGCAGAGTCCGTCGCACTCCCTCTCCTTGCGAGCGACGAGCCGGCGGGGCGAGTTTCGACTCCCCAAGTCTCCCGACTCAAGTCCCCTACTCCCCTACTCCCTACTCCACCCCGCAGGCCGGGTCCGGCCCCGCTGAGAACAGGCGAGGCCGGATCCGGCCGACTGTCTTCTGGCCCAGTCCGGGGACGCGCCGCGCGAGATCGTCCACGCGCAGATAGGGGCCGCCGCGCTGGCGCTCGCGCTCGATCGCCGCGGCGCGCACCGGCCCGATGCCGGGGATCCGCTCGAGCTCCGGCGCGGCCAGGGCATTCAGCGGCGCGGGCAGCCCCAGGGTCTCGCGCAGCGATGGCGGGATCGAGCCGCAGGGACACGGGGCGAGCCCCGGCGTGACCGGTTGGAGCCGACACTCGTTCGTGTCGCGGAGCCAGGCGAGCCGGCCCGGCGCGCGCGGGGCGGCGGCCGAGCCAAGCACCGCCGCGGCGATCAAGCCCCAGAGCAGCGCGCGCGCGACGTGCGTCTCGGGCACGCGCGGCTCCACGGCGTCAGGCCTCCTCGGCCTCCGCGCCGACGCCCCCGAGCTCGAACGCGTCGTGGAGTGCGCGGCACGCGAGCTCGGTGAACTTCTCGTCGATCACCACCGAGATCTTGATCTCCGAGGTGTTGATCATCTGGATGTTGATGGCGTGGTCGGAGAGCACTTTGAACATCTTGCCTGCGACACCGGCGTGGTCTTTCATGCCCAGGCCGACCACCGAAATCTTGGCGATGCCGCTGTCGGGCTTCACCCCGGCCGCCCCGAGCTCGCGGCCGACGCTCTCCACCAGCGCGAGCGCGCGCTTCATGTCGCCGCGCGCGACCGTGAAGGTCATGTCGGTGTGGCCCTGGGTGGACACGTTCTGCACGATCATGTCGACCACGATCCCCGATTCGGAGAGCGGGCCGAAGATCTTCGCCGCGATGCCGGGCACGTCGGGCACGCCGAAGATCGTGACTTTCGCTTCCGCGCGGTTGTAGGTGACGCCCGAGACGACCAGGCGCTCCATGATCTCGCTCTCGGGAACCACCCAGGTGCCCTCCTCTTCGCTGAACGTGCTGCGCACGTGGATCGGAACGCGGAACTGCTTGCCGAACTTCACCGAGCGGATCTGCAGCACCTTCGAGCCGAGGCTCGCCATCTCGAGCATCTCGTCGTAGGAGATCCGCGCCAGCTTGCGCGCGTTCGGCACGACTCGCGGGTCGCTGGTGAATACGCCGGTCACGTCGGTGAGGATCTCGCACACGTCTGCGCCCAGCGCGGCCGCGACGGCCACCGCGCTGGTGTCGGAGCCGCCGCGGCCCAGCGTGGTGATGTCGCCATCGTCGGTCACGCCCTGGAAGCCGGGCAGCACCACGATCCCACCCGCCGCGAGCTCCTCGCGGATGCGGCTGGTGTCGATGCGGTGGATGCGCGCGCGCGCGTGGTCGTCGTCGGTGTAGACCTTCACCTGGGCGCTGGTGAAGCTGCGCGCGCGCACGCCCAGCCCCTGGATCGCCATCGCGAGCAGGGCGATGGTCTGCTGCTCGCCGGTCGAGACCAGCATGTCGTACTCGCGCGGGTCGGGGCTCGGCGAGATCTCGTGCGCGAGCGCGACCAGCTGGTCGGTGACGCCGGCCATGGCCGACACCACCACCACCACGTCGTTGCCGCGCTTCTGCGTGTCGACCACGCGCCGCGCCACGTTGCGGATGCGCTCGGCGCCGGCGACCGAGGTGCCTCCGTACTTCTGAACGATCAGGGCCATCTGCCTTCGAGTTCCTTCAACAGCTCCTGCGCGCGGGCGCCGCGCGCCGCGACGTGGATCTCGCGCGCCTCGGACTCGGCGCCCGGCTCGATCCGCAGCTCGAGCCGCTCCGCCGGCAGCGCCTCGGGGAAACGCTCCGGCCACTCGACGACCAGGACCCCGTCGGGTGCGGCGAGGTCGTCGAAGCCCGCATCGAGCAGGCGAGCGTAGCTTTCTACGCGATAGAAGTCCGCGTGTCTCAGCCAGACCCGGCCCGGGTATTCGGCGGCGAGCACGAAGGTCGGGCTGGTGACCGCGACCGCGGGCGGGACCGCGAGCCCCCGCGCCAGGCCCTGCACGAAGCAGGTCTTGCCGGCACCCAGCGCGCCCGACAGCAGCACCACGTCGCCTCCTCGCAAGAGCGCCCCGAGGCGCTCGCCGAGGCGCTGGGTCTCGGCAGCGCTACGGGAATGGATGCAGAGCTCCGGGCTCATCCGGCGGCTCCTCGGCGGCGAGCGCTTCCCAGGCCGCCGGCAGCCGGCCCGCGAGCTCGGACGCGAGCCCACCTTGCAGCGGTCCCAGGTCGCCCGCCAGCCCGTGCAGGTAGACGCCCAGCCGGGCGGCGTCCCAGGACGGCATGCGCCGCGCGAGCAGCGCAGCGAGCGCCCCGGCGAGCACGTCGCCCGAGCCGCCCGCCGCCAGCCCGGGGCCACCGGTCGGATTGATCGAGATCCGCCCGTCGGGATGCGCGACGACGGTGCGCGCACCCTTGAGCACCGCGATCGCGCCCGAGCGGCGGGCCAGCTCGCGCGCGGCGCCGGCGCGGTCGGCCTGGATGCGGGAGGTCTCCGTGCCGAGCAGCCGCGCGGCCTCACCGGGATGCGGGGTCAAGATCCGCACCGCGCCGCTGCGCAGGCCCTCGGGATTGCCCGCAAACGCGTTCAGCGCGTCGGCGTCGATCACCGCGCCGACACTGATCTGTGTCGCAAGCGCGCGCACCAGCGCGACGGCGCCGTCGCCCTGTCCCAGCCCCGGGCCGAGCACCGCGGCGTCGCGGCGCGCCGCCTCCTCGGCGATCTCGCCCGCGTGCGCGGCCGCGAGCTCGCCCGAGCCGGCGTCGTCGAGCACCACGCACATCGCCTCGACCAGCCGGCTGGCGAAGATCGGTACCAGCGCGCGGGGAGCCGCGAGCGTCACCAGTCCGGCGCCCGCGCGCAGCGCGCCCTGCGCGGCGAGCAGCGCCGCCCCGGTCTTCCCGAGCCCGCCGCCGCAGACCAGCACGTGGCCGAAGGTGCCCTTGTGCGCGGCGAGGGGCCGCGCCGGCAAGAGCGCCCGCGCCGCCCGCCGGCTCAACAGGTGCTGCTGCGGCGCCACCCGCGCGAGCGAGTCGCGCGGCAGGCCGATGTCCGCCACGCAGATGCGCGCGCGGCTCGGCACCAGCGCGAGGCCGAGCTTGGGCAGGCCCAGCGTCACGATGCAGTCCGGATCGAGCGCGACGCCCAGCGGCAGGCCCGTGTCGCTCGACATCCCCGAGGGCAGGTCCACCGCCACCAGCGGAAGGCCGCTCCGCGAGAGCGCGTCCAGCGCGCCGGCGAGCTCGCCCTCGACCGGCCGCGCGAGCCCGACGCCGAAGACGGCGTCGACCACGAGGTCGCTCTGCGCGAGCGCCTCGGCGAGCAG
>Ga0306921_10000427_pt1 | contig 36350 bp, 33 predicted proteins | sample sta12Cox44000080_FD_203760 | JGI IMG/M metagenome (GOLD analysis project Ga0306921, IMG submission 203760) | Lab enrichment of tropical soil microbial communities from Luquillo Experimental Forest, Puerto Rico - statoxic.12C.oxic.44.000.080 (v2)... | ecosystem: Environmental > Terrestrial >... | reverse complement strand
AAGGTTTGTGCATTCTCAGCCAGTCAAGCCGGGAAGTTGTTGTTTTCACGGGGCTGTCCCGAAAAATTTACATTCCCTTCTTGAAATGTTGAGAAAAGGCTTGGACAAGCGTCCCGGATGATTGTATTTTTTCGGGATATTTTTTGGGGCCGCGGGGCGCACCTCGGAGGTAGCCGAGTGGCGGCCGTTTCCGCAGACTTGAGCTGAATGAGGTTCGCTGGAGACGTGGCCGCGAAACGGTGAAGTAGGCCCTTCCGATCTTGCGATTGCCGGGCTTCACGAGGTCTCCGGCTGTGCGAATCTCCTTCCGCGCTGTGGCGCTTCTCTGTTCTCTGTGGTCCTGTGCCGGCTTCGCTGTGCCCCCGGCTCAAGCGGCGTCTGCGGCACCTTCCTCTGCCCCTGCTGCTGGGGAGATCAACATCCCCGGGCCCCTGCGTTCGTTTCTGCGCATGGCTGGGATCAGCCAAAAGATCTCGAAGCGGGACGTCATGCCCTTGCTGTCCCGCAACATTTACATGCAGGGATACGAGGGGGGGAATCGCCCAACCGAGTTCTTAATCCTGTTGAATCGTTACGTGCAGCAAGCCCGACAGTTGTCAGATTTCGCCGGCGGCAGCGAAGTCATCAAGGTTACCAACTGCGATCAGGCCAAGAATTTGCTTCACATTCTTGGATACCGGATGCGCGACGATTGCGGCAAGCCGGATACCGCCCTGGAAACCGCGGACGCGGAGCGCGCGTTTCTAACGACCGATTCGGGTTTTCCGCTCGCCGCCCTGGAGCAGGACCTGCAGCAGGGAAAGCCTTTCGAGTACCCGTATGCGGCGTCGCGCGTTCCACTGCTCTTCTCTGAATCCGACTGGATGTCGGCCGGCAACAAGCGGGAACAGCAATATAGTAAGGACCTGCTCGACGTGCTGCTCCATAACCCCTCCATGGCCCGGCTTTATTGGGCATTCTCCCGTCTCGATCCGGAAACGCGGACCACGCTGCAGCAGACCCTTGGCATTCGTAAGCTTGTCCCGCATGCGGCCGCTCTCGACTTCTACGGATACTACTTATGCATTCGGTCTGGGAAGGTTCTGGTTCCGGGAGGCGATTCGGCGGAGCAGGCCTGGTCAGGTCTGGTAGGAGCAAGCCCGAGGTCCCCGGGCGAGTTCGTAGACAACCTGCTGTCGAAAGACACGGGGTGGCTGGCCGCCTACTTTGATGTTCTCTCCCGCATAAGCACTGACCAGCAAGCCCACTTCACTCATGGGTCCCGATTGCACACCTTGTACGAGGCTCTCCATACCAACGATCCGGCGCTTTCGGCTACCCGCGGCGCATTCCGCCCGGCTCCCGGATTGTTGCTTTTGGCCACGCGCCAGCAATGGGAACCCGATGGTGCGCCGCGGATCCCGGGCAACCTCCAATTGTGGAAGGAAATTCTCCGCCAGAAGAGCGACTCCAAGCTGGTGCGCGAGTGGGGCAAGCGGGCCGGCCGGCTCAGCAGTCCAGATCAACTTCTGCAGACCATGGTTGCGCTTTCACGCGCGAACACGGAATTCGGGCCGCTGCAGATGTATCTTGTGCTCGGAGAACTCGATGCGCGGCGCAAGACCCCGCTCAAACCGGAAACAGTTCTCTTGTTGGCGCGCAAGTTCGAATTATTCAGTGATCAGTATCGATTGTTCGCGGAGTTTCCTGAGTTGAGCGATTCGTCCATCGCGTTGTTCCTCGAGACGGCTAACGCACTGGATCACATCGACGGACTCCCATTGCGCGGCAACGCCCTGGGTACGCTTCAGGCAAATCTCGGAATATGGCAGATCGTTGTTCGCCAAGGGCAGATTTCAACGAAGCAAATCAACGACTCGTGGCAGGGTGTGCTCGAGCCATTTTCGAGAATCCATTCTTCGGCTGACCTGTACACCGCGGGACGCTCATCGTTTGCGGCGATTCTGCGGTCGGCAACGGGCAAGAGCCGGGCTTCGCAGGACGAGATCATCGAAATGCTCGCCGGGCCTCCGCAGGCCGACCCAGCCGCCCGAAAAGTGCACGAGGAGATCGCAGCCAGAATGCGTTCCGTACTCGACAGCCAGAGGCTGGTCTCCCTGGATACGTTGAACGCACTCGGGGACGGCTTGAAGGAGAGGGTCCAGGGCAAGCCACCGGATCCGTCAATGAACTTCCTCGCGGAACAGTTGCGGGAATTCGAAATGCCGCGCCCGATCTTCAAGGCGAGCGAACGCAGTGAGTGGGCCGCCGGAATCTACAACAACAGTCATACCGATGCCGAGATGCGGACTGACCTGTCGAAGGCGTTGGGCGGTCAGCCGTCGCGCAATCAACTGGAAGATGCCCTCGGACAACTTTCTTCGTTCCAGCGCGATACTCTGGTCGGCTTGAATTACGCATACTACGAGCCACCCGGCGCGCAAGTGTTGCACAACAACCCACTCCTGGTGCGCAACCACGACTTTTCGGCCGAGTCGGTGGGCGGAATCAGGGCAGTCTGGCAGGCCCCTCACTTGTTCGGCGAGGGCTCGCCGGCCGGCGGCGGTGCGCATCTGGTCGGCTCGCTCGCTGACCTTCCCTTTGCGCTGGCTGAGATTGAACAGGACTTCATGGTCCCCGAGAACGTGCAGGCCCTGATCTGGCGAGAACTGGTGCCCGGGTTGGTGACGAGCGCAATCCTTCCCCGGTGGTGGGGCGTGTCGCGAACTGAGTTGCACGCCATTAGCCTCTATCAGCGAACGGGAGAGGAGTTGGTAAAAGCCGCGGGTGATCCAAAAAATGCTGAGTTCAGAAATCAAGTGATGTCGATTCTGTCGGAGCGGATGTCACCACAAGTCGCCCAGCGCATTGAGAACCTTCTCAGCACTTCCAACGCCGACGCAATCGTCGCTCAGCTTGCCCCCGCGGATACCTTCTATCTGGCGGCAGATTTCCGCCGCAAATATCCGGATTCTCACGGGGCGTGGGGAACAGCCGGCGAGGAACTTGACAACCTGTGCAAGTCGTCTTCTGACGAGGTTGGCTGGGCTCGGCTCTCGCACGACTTTGGCGTGCCGCATCCGGTGCTGGCGCAAACCTACGGCCGGGAGCTGCTCAATCTGCCTCCTGTGCCGGCTTTTGCAGGCTACTCGAGCCGTTTGCTGGCTGAATCCTGGGATTCGGGTACCCTGTACTGGGCGCGCTTAGCAGACGAAGGCGGGTTTGGGCCTGAGGCTCTGAACCGGATGGTGCCGGAGTTGACCCGGCGTATGGTCGAAAAGGTTTTCGCTACGGATTTCGAGGACTGGCCCGCTCTGGTGAGGGCTCTGCATGAAACCGGTGATGAATACCGGCGCGGAAAAGACGCGTCGGTCTCTGCCTCAGCGAATGACCACTTATCCCCCGTTGGCTCCGCTGTTGGTGGAAATGGAGACAAACGATGATCCGCAAAGTCCAGCAATCGTTCTCCGGCGCGTTGGGCGTGCTCGTCGCAGTCGTTCTACTGTCGAGCACCGGGCTACAGCTGTCGGCGCAGGAAGGGCAGCGCATTCACGTGACCGTCAACCTGGTTCAGCTCAACGTGGCTGTCACCGACAAGAACGGAAACTACATTACCGGTCTGAAGCCGGAAGATTTCGTAATTACCGAAGACGAGATTTCGGAGAAGTTGGCGAGCTTTGCCGAGGGCAACGGGCCAACACGGGCCCTGGTGGACCTTGCCCAGGGAGAGCAGAAGGCGCCGGTTCCCGCGGATTCCAGCCAAGCCTCCGGACCCGTCGCCCCGGCGATAGCCAACTTGTCAGCCCTAGACTCGTTTGTCGCGGGCGCGAACGTCTTTATCTTGTTTGACACCAGTAACTACATGTATCGCGGCTTCGTGTTTGCGCAAGATGCGATCGCAGATTTCGTTCGCTCGCTGGACAGTGCCGACAAGATCGCGCTGTATTCCTACAGCCGTGACCTGTCGCGGGTTGCACCCCTCACGCCCGACCGCTCGCAGGTCTTGCGGGCTGTGCGCACGACGGTCGCCGGCGACGAGGCTGCGCTCTATAACACGCTACTGCTCACTCTTCGCGATGCCGCGCAGTATCAAGGCCGCAAAGTTGTGGTCGTGTTTTCCAACGGACCCGACAACTCCAGCGTGGTCCCTCCGGAAGACGTTTCGGAACTAGCGCAGTCGGCGGGCATTTCGGTTTACATGATCAGTACACAGCAGGCGAAGCTGGAACCCGTGTCCACTGCCGTTTTCGAGCGCATGACCGCGGCCACCGGTGGAAAAGCCTATTTCGCCAAGAACTGGCGGGATGAGAAGCGAGCTTTTGCGTCCATTCGAGACGATCTGGCCCATCTGTATTCTTTGAGTTACTATCCGCGCGCGAATCCGAATCGTGGCTGGCGCTCGATCAACGTGCGGCTGGTAGGGGATCAATATCGCAAATACCACGTGCGCACCCGTACGGGCTACCGCCTGATTCCGACCCGGTTCGCAGCGCCCGATGCAGTCGCAGCAGAACAGCCCAAGGCGGAGCAACCGCAATAATGTTGGAGCGCTACTGCTGAGCGAATCTTGAAGGCGTGCGACGGATTGGTGCCGCCCCACCGGGGACCGTTCGGAACGTCCATCCAAAGCACGCCCATCCTAGACGCGCGGATTGAACCCACAAGACCCGGTCACCGGTCTTAGTCGACTCCGATCAACTTCGAACAGGTTTTGAAGTTCGGGATAGCCCAAGGCCAGGCGATGGGCCAGGCGATGGAGAAAGGTGACACTCTCGGGTGTATCTTGGCGTTGCTGGAGGGGCGAAAGGCGAGACTCGGCACCTATGTAACTTATTGAAATGATTAGTGCTTCTTGACGTGCTGATCTTAGGCTGATGATACGGAGAGTCGTGCTAATATAAGAAGTCTGCATTTCTTCCTCCCCCGAAACTGAAATTCTCCGGCGCTCACGCGGTGCGCCCGCAGTTGTATCCTTCCCCCAACATCAAGAGTGAACACGGGCGTTCGGATAACAAAAGCCGTCCAGGTAGTATGCTTTCGATTCGGTGGAGTAAAGAGCACCATGAATAAGCCGGCGGATGTGTTCTCTCTCGTACTTATTGCCCGGATTGCATTCATTGCACGACGTGCCGGTTGGGGTTCCAGTCCCAGCACTCATTCTTCAGGTGACGGCCGGAGCGGTGGTGGCGATTTTCTCCGACAAGCACGCAGCAGGTTTTCCTTCGGGGCGGCAGAATGATTAATCGCCTCATTACCTTCTCGGTCCGCAACAAATATTTGATTTTCGCGTTCGTCGCGGCCGCTTGCCTATGGGGCACCTGGTCGATGATGCACCTGCCGCTGGATGCTACGCCTGATCTCAGCGAGACCCAGGTGATCATCCTGTCGCGCTGGGACCGCAGCCCCGACATCATTGAAGACCAGGTCACCTACCCGATCATCGCTGCGATGACCGGGGCACCGAAGGTGAAGACGGTTCGCGGAGTTTCTGATTTCGGATTTTCCTACGTGTACGTGATTTTCGAAGAAGGCATAGATATCTACTGGGCTCGTTCGCGCACGCTCGAGTATCTGTCTTCGGTCACGTCCCGGCTGCCGCAGGGCGTGAAGACCGAAATCGGTCCGGACGCAACTGGCCTGGGCTGGGTGTTCCAGTACGTTTTGAAAGACACGTCGGGCAAACACAACCTGGCTGAGCTGCGCTCTTACCAGGACTGGTACCTGAAGTACTACCTCAAGGCAGTGCCCGGCATCGCTGAAGTCGCTTCACTCGGCGGATTCACGCAGCAGTATCAGATCAACGTCGATCCCAACCGTTTGCGGTCGTATGGGATTCCGATCTCACGCGTAGCCGATGCGGTGCGCAGCGGGAACGCCGAGACCGGAGCGCGTTTGCTGGAGTTTGGAGGGGCCGAGTATATGATTCGCGGCCACGGCTACGCGAAATCTCCAGCGGATATCGCCGACATTGTCCTGGCCGATCAGAACGGCACGCCGATCCGGATTAAGGACGTCGGAGAGGTCGTGCTCGGTCCAGACATCCGCCGTGGGGCGGCCGATCTCGACGGCACGGGGGAGGTGGTATCTGGGATCGTGATCATGCGGGAAGGCAGCAATGCGCTCGATGTGATCGATCGAGTAAAAGCTCGACTTAAGGAAATCGAGCCGGGCATGCCCGAAGGTGTGAAGGTGTTCCCGATTTACGACCGCTCGGAACTGATCCGCCGCTCCATCACGAACGCTCGCTCCACGCTCATCGAAGTCGTTCTCACCGTCGTCGTCATCATCCTGATTTTCCTGTGGCACTTCCCAAGTGCCGTGATCCCGGTGGTGACGATTCCAGTCGCCATTCTGCTCACTTTTATCCCGCTGCAATACACGGGTGTGAGCCTCAACATCATGTCGCTGGCGGGATTGGCGATTGCCTGCGGGGAACTCGTCGATGCCGCAATTGTTGTGGTCGAACAGACCCACAAGAAGCTCGAGATCTACGAACGCTCCGGCCAGGCTTTCCGTTATGACGAGGTGATCCTCGAGGCGGTGCGCGAAGTTGCGGGTCCCACGTTCTTTGCACTCCTCGTAATCGCCGTGGCATTCCTGCCCGTGCTGGTGCTGGAGGGGCCGGAAGGGAAGTTGTTCCGGCCGCTGGCCTACACCAAGAACTTTGCCATGCTGGTAGCCGCCGTGCTTGCGCTGACGCTCGATCCGGCACTGCGCTTGTTGCTGGTGCGCAAGCCGAGGCCGCTGGGTGTCGAGGAGGCTTGGTGGCAGCGGAGCGTGAGCGCGCTGCTCGGCGGCAAGATCCGTTCCGAAGAGAAGCATCCGATTACCGGCCCGTTGATGCGCCTGTACGACCCGGTCGTACGCTGGACGTTGCGGTGGAAGACGCAAGTCATGCTTGGCGCCGTGGCGCTGGTCGTCCTGACGATCCCTCTGTTTTGGCAAATCGGCTCGGAGTTCCTGCCCCCGCTGGAGGAAGGCTCGCTGCTGTACATGCCGACCACGATGCCGGGGATTTCAATCGCCGAAGGGCATCGCCTGCTGCAGGTCACGGATGGTGTGCTGAAGACCTTCCCGGAAGTGGATCATGTCCTTGGCAAGGCCGGGCGGGCGGACACCGCCACCGATCCGGCACCGCTCTCCATGCTCGAGACCATCGTTGTACTCAAGCCGCACTCGGAATGGCGGCGGACGAATACCTGGTATTCATCGTGGGCTCCCAACTGGATGTTGCCCGTGCTGCGCCACATCACGTCCGATCACATCGCGGAGACAGAACTCATCTCGCAGATGAATGAAGCGTTAAGGATTCCCGGCCTCTCGAACTACTGGACGATGCCGATCCGCGGCCGTATCGAGATGCTCACCACCGGAATCCGCACGCCTGTCGGTCTGAAGATCCAGGGTGGAGACGTGAATCGGATTCAGGAGATCGGACGGCAGGTGGAAGGTTTGTTGGCGGGTGTTCCTGGAACTCGTAACGTTTTCTCCGAGCGCACCGGCGATGGATATTTCCTGGACGTGACCTGGGACCGGAAGGCACTGGCTGCCAACGGACTCTCGATTGAAGACGCCCAGACCGCACTTGCCACGGCCGTGGGTGGCGACAATGTCAGCACCACGATTGAAGGTCGGGAGCGCTATCCCATCAACGTGCGCTATAAGCGCGATTTTCGCTCGGACCTGGAGGCGTTGGGGAAAGTACTGGTCTCCGCCAACGGGGAGAAACAAATCCCGCTGTCGGAACTGGCCACGATTCGCATGCTGAACGGGCCCTCGATGATCCGGAACGAAGACGGACTGCTCACCGGGTACGTATTTGTCGATGTCGCAAACCGCGCCCCGGGCAACTACGTCGATCAGGCGCGCCGGGTATTGCAGGACAAGTTGAAGCTGCCTGCCGGCTACAGCTTGATGTGGAGCGGGCAGTACGAGTCGGCGGAGCGGGTTCGCCAGCGGCTGACGCTTGTGATCCCGGTAACCCTGGCCATTATCCTTTTCCTCCTGTATGCCAACACACAGTCGATGGTGAAAACCGCAATCATCACGCTGGCCGTCCCGTTCTCGGCCGTGGGTGCGTTGTGGCTGGTGTATCTGCTGGGCTACAACATGAGTATTGCGGTATGGGTCGGAATCATCGCCCTACTGGGCGTTGATGCCGAGACAGGTGTGTTCATGCTGCTCTATCTCGACCTCGCCTACGAAAAGGCCAAACGAGAATACGGGCGCTTGACCCGGCCGCAGCTCTACGAAGCGATTGTTGAGGGAGCTGCCAAGAGATTACGTCCGAAGTTCATGACCTTCGCTACGATGAGCATCGGCTTGATCCCGGTTCTCTGGGCGGTGGGCGCGGGTTCGCAGATCATGAAGCGTATCGCCGCACCCATGGTGGGCGGAATTGTGACGTCGTTTCTCCTCGAATTGCTGGTGTATCCCGCAATCTACGCTTTCTGGCGCGAGCATGAACTCGATGCCAATGCCGAGGAATCGGGTGCGCGCGAGACCGTCGCAAGTACCTACCTCGAGCTGGGAACGATCAAGAAGCGAAACGTCCCGGTCTCCTAGCTTGCCCGCTACCCCTTGCTGTCGGGCGCCTAACAAATCGTCAAGGCGCTTCACAAACTGCAATATCCGCGCAAAACATGCCATTGACAGCGTGAAGTTGGGCCCGTAGCATCGCGCACTATGGGCCGTGAGTGGCCCAATGGAGTGAGCCCGGGCATGAGTTTGCGTGACTTCCTCTCGAAACAGTTCATTGATGTCATCGAATGGGTAGAGCCGTCTGACGGCGTGCTGGCTTACCGCTACCCTATGCAAGACCGCGAAATTCAGAACGGGGGAAAGCTCACTGTTCGCGACTCGCAGATGGCAGTGTTCGTGAACGAGGGCCGGGTCGCTGACATATTCGGGCCGGGCCTCTACACCCTGAATACGCACACACTGCCCATCCTGACCTACCTAATGAACTGGGACAAGGCGTTCCAGTCTCCTTTCAAGTCGGATGTCTATTTTTTCGTAACCCGCCTTCAGACCAATCAGCACTGGGGAACGCAGAATCCCATCACCATTCGCGATAAAGAGTTCGGCGCGGTACGTCTGCGAGCCTTTGGCATTTACACCTACCACGTGGCCGATGCCAAGGTCTTCTATACGAAGATCAGCGGCACTCGCGACACCTATCGCGTCGAGGACCTCGAAGGTCAGTTGCGCAATACCATCGTCGGCCGGATCACCGATACCTTCGCCGGAAGTCAGGTTCCATTTCTCGACATGGCCGCGAATCAGGTGGCGCTGTCGGAGAAGATTGCCGGACAGTTGAAGCCGTCCTTTACGGAACTCGGCCTCTCGCTCGACAACTTCGTCGTAGAGAACCTGTCCCTGCCTGACGAACTGCAGAAGATCCTCGATCAACGCATCGGCATGAACATGGTCGGTGACCTGGGGCGATACACGCAATACCAGGTCGCTCAATCGATTCCCGTGGCCGCCGCGAACGAAGGCGGAGGTGCTGCGGGAGTCGGCGCAGGGCTGGGCGCGGGTATCGCCATGGGACAGGCCATGATGGATGCGCTAAAGAAGGGGAGCGCGAGCGCGTCAGAGGGTGGGAGTGGGTCGAGCTCCACTGCCGCAGGTGCGGAAGCAAAGTTCTGCTTAAATTGCGGCAAGTCGATCCCCAAGGTAAGCAAGTTCTGCCCCAACTGCGGTCAGGCTCAACCGTAACGTGCGCGGATGAACGGAATCGAGTGGATCGTTGAAGCCCACGGCTGCGCTCCCGAGTCCCTTACTGACTTGTCTGTGCTGGCAAGCCTCTTCCAGCGAATCATTTCAGATCTGAAGCTCCGTCCCGTGGGCGAGACGCACTGGCATCAGTTTCCGCAGACGGGTGGGATCACCGGCTTTTGCCTGCTGTCCGAATCTCATCTGGCTTGTCATACGTTTCCTGAATTCGGCTCCCTCTGTCTGAATCTTTTTTGCTGTGTGCCCCGGGCCGAGTGGGATTTCGACGGGAATCTGAGAGAGGTATTTTCTGCGTCGAAGGTGACCGTAAGGAACCTGCCGCGTCCCTATGTCTTCTCAGCCGCGGATACAGTGAATCCGGTGGCGGGGTCGGGGTTGGTCGCGAGGGGGAGCCGCGCGGAATGACTCAGGTTAGCGGGATCTGTCCGAATTGCGGCGCTCCCGTTGTGTTCCGCTGGTCAAGCAGTGTGCAGACCGTGTGCGATTACTGCAAATCAATCCTCGTGCGCACTGATCTCGACTTGAAGAAAGTCGGCCAGGTTGCTGACCTGCCTCCTGACAGTTCTCCGATTCAGATCGGAACCGAAGGCGTGTTCAACCATAAGCCCTTTAGTGCGGTCGGGCGCATCGTCTACGAGTACGAACAGGGCACGTGGAACGAGTGGCACCTGATGATGAACGATGGTTCGAGCGGGTGGCTTTCGGACGCGCAGGATGAATACGCGGTTTCGTTCGCCGCTCCCGGTCGCCATCTTCCGGAGTCTACAAATTTCCAAGTCGATGAACCGTTCGTCTGGGACAATGTGACCTACTCGGTATCGACCATCACCAACGCGCACTATCGGGGAGTTCAGGGCGAGCTGCCGTTTCAGTACTGGGATAAAGGCGACGTCGTTTTCGTGGATCTGCTCTCGGAATCCGGCAAGTTTGCCACCATTGACTACAGCGACGAGAAGCCCGTGCTGTATCTGGGAGAGATGGTCGAATTCGAAAGCCTGTCGCTCAAGAACCTGCGCCAGTTCGAGGGATGGTCATGAACGCTGGCGGAACCACCCCTCCTGCCAGGCCGCAGGTGCGGGCGCTGAACTGCCCCCATTGCGGAGCTGCGCTGACCCTGCGCTCCTTCAACAATGCAGTCACGGTGGTCTGCGAGAGTTGCCATTCCATTCTCGACGCCAAAGACCCGAATCTGCAGATCCTGCAACAATTCAAAGCCTCGGTGGACGAAAAGCCACTCATACCTCTTGGAAGCCGCGGGAAGATTCGAGGAACTGACTACGAGGTCATCGGCTTCCAGCGCCGCACGATTCACGTCGATGGCGAGCCCTACAGCTGGCATGAGTATGTGTTGTTCAATCCCTACAAGGGTTTTCGCTATCTGACCGAATACAACGGACACTGGAACGATGTCGGCATCCTGAAAGCGCTGCCCGAGACGGTTCCGAATGCCAGCCCGCCCAAGGTGAAGTATCTCGGCGAAACCTATCGGCACTTTCAGACCGCGAAAGCCGGCACGTCGTTCGTGTTAGGCGAGTTCCCCTGGCAGGTCCGCGTTGGCGAAGCCGAGGTTGTGACCGACTATGTTTCTCCGCCGCGAGTTCTGTCGAGTGAGCAGACGGGTCACGGGATCACCTGGTCGATGGGCGAATACCTGTCGGGGAAGGACATCTGGCGTGCATTCCACTTGCCCGGAAACCCGCCGGAACCGGTCGGGGTCTACGAGAACCAGCCTTCGCCGCTCAGTTCCGACACGATGAGCATCTGGGTGGCGTTTGCAGGGTTTGCCCTGGCAATCGTGGTCATGATGATCGCCTTCGACATGACCGCCAGCAAGCGCGAAATCTTCAACGGCTACTACAAGTTCGATTCGAACGCACGCGGGGATGCGTCGTTTGTAACAGAGGAATTCGAATTGAGCGGGCACAGTTCGAATGTGGAAGTGAATACGAGTACAGACCTGAACAATCGTTGGATGTATTTGAATTATGCGCTGATCAACGAAGAGACAGGGCAGGCATTCGACTTTAGCAGGGAAGTGAGCTACTACCACGGCTACGATTCCGACGGGGCTTGGTCGGAGGGCAATGCTAACGATTCGGTGGCAGTCCCCAAGGTGCCGCCGGGGCGCTACTATCTCCGCGTTGAACCGGAAGGCGACCCTGGCTACGGTGTCACTTACTACACGATCAACCTGAAACGGGACGTGCCGCAGTACAGCCTTTACGCCTTGGCGTTTGGAGTATTGCTGCTGCCCGCGATTCTGCTCACCTGGCGGACGTTGAGTTTCGAGCACATGCGCTGGTCGGAGAGTGATCACCCGCCGATCAGCCTCAACACAGGAGACGACGAATGATTCGGATTTTGTACGTCGTATATGGAGCCGCCGTACTGCTTGGCCTGGGAGTGGCCCAGTATCAGGGCTGGAGCCTGGCCACGGTGAACGAGGTAAAGAACGTTCCGCGTTCGGTGCGCGACAACCCAGGGTCGTATCGGTCGGTCTACGGTGCCTATCACCATTACACGGGAGGCAAATGAAATGAGTCCTACGCTTTGGGCCAGTGTGTTAAATGCGGTGGTATTTGCGTTTCTGGGGATTCTGGTCTTCACCCTGGCTTTCAAGGTGATGGACAAGCTCACCCCGTATCACCTCTGGAAAGAGATCGTGCAGGAACACAATATGGCGCTAGCCATCCTGGTCGGGGCCATGTCGATCGGAATCTGCATCATTATTGCCGCGGCGGTTCACTGAGTCGTGGGCATTCTCCTCTTCATCACGGTATTGCTAATTGCGGCCTGCGGCCTGATCTATGAGCTGATTGCCGGGACTGTGGCCAGCTATCTGCTCGGGGATAGCGTCCTCGAGTTTTCAACGATTATCGGCTGCTACCTGTTTGCCATGGGGATCGGCAGCGCCCTCTCGCGCTTCGTGCAGCGGGGCCTCGCCTACCGTTTCGTTTGGATCGAACTCATGCTGGGAGTGGTCGGCGGATTCTCGTCGGCGCTGTTGTTCCTGGCGTTTGCATATACCCAGGGATTTCAGCTGCTGATGTACGCCCTGGTCGTGGTGATTGGCATCCTGGTGGGGCTGGAGATCCCGATTCTGATGCGGATGGTGCGGGAGCATTATCACTTTCGCGATGTGGTGGCTCACGTTCTGACATTCGACTATCTCGGAGCGCTGGGAGCGTCGTTGCTGTTTCCGACTCTGTTGGTCCCTCACCTCGGATTGGTGCGGTCGGCGATGCTGTTTGGACTGATCAATGTCGGGGTTGCGCTGTGGAGCACGTTTCTTTTTGCAAAGCAGTTACCCTCAGCGCAGCTGTTACGGGTTTGCTGCATATTGGTCATGTGCGGGTTGGCGGTCGGACTAGCGCAGGCAAAACGGATTACTGCCGCAGCCGAAGAAAACATTTATGCCGACGAAATCATTCTGGCCCGCGATACGCGCTATCAGCACATCGTGCTGACGCGCTTCAAAGACGACATCCGGCTATTTCTGAACAGCCATCTGCAGTTCAGTTCCCGCGATGAATACCGCTATCACGAAGCATTGATTCATCCTGGATTGTCGGCTGTCCCCGCGCCGCGGCGCGTGCTGGTGCTGGGGGGAGGCGATGGCTTGGCGGTACGTGAAATTCTAAAATACCCGCAGATCGAGAGGATCACCCTGGTGGACCTCGATCCAGAAATGACGCGCTTATTCTCGACCCACCCCATGTTGAAGGCACTCAATGGAAAATCGTTCTTATCTGAGAAGGTGCACACCATCAACGCTGATGCGTTCCCTTGGGTCGACTCGAATACAGATAGTTTCGACTTCATCGTGATTGACTTTCCCGACCCAACGAACTACTCGCTGGGCAAGCTCTACACGACGGCGTTCTACAAAGCGGTGGCGCGGCACCTCAGTGCGCAAGGATTGATGGTCGTGCAAAGCACTTCACCGATGTTCGCACGCGATTCCTATTGGTGCATCGTGGAGACGCTGAAGCAGGCGGGATTGAAGACGTATCCCTACCACGTCTATGTTCCGTCATTCGGGGAATGGGGCTTCGTGATCGCTTCCACCCACGACTACTCGCCGCCAACCTTCCTTCCAGCGGGACTGCGCTTCGTCTCAATCGATGGCTTGCCTGCTATGTTCCAATTTCCACCGGACATGTCTCCCATGCCGATGCCGCCCAACCGTTTGAACGATCAGGTGCTGGTGCGCGCCTACGATCAGGACTGGAAGGACATTAGCCATTGAAGCTCTCGCGCCGTAAGTTCCTGCAGGCAGGCAGCGCGGCGCTCATCGGGCTTTCTGTTAAGGCGGACCGCGCAATCACCGGCGGGTTCGTCAATGACTCCTCTCAGCTGGGTCACTTGTTACGCGATCGTGCAGCGTTTCCCGCCCCTAAGAAAGTCGAGAAGCACGCAGTCGTGATTGTGGGTGGGGGGATGGCAGGTTTGAGCGCCGCATGGCGGCTACAAAAGCGCGGGTTCCGGGATTTCGTTCTGCTCGAGATGAATGAGCAGCCGGGAGGCAACTCTCGGTGGGGCGTGAATGAAATCACGGCGTATCCCTGGGCCGCGCACTACGTGCCAGTGCCGGGGCCAAAGGCGACATACGTCCGCGAGCTGTTCGAAGACCTGGGCGTGCTAAAAGACGGCGTGTGGGATGAGCGGGCTCTGTGCTTCGCCCCGCAAGAACGCTTATTTCTCTACGGACGCTGGCAGGAGGGTATCGAACCGGCCATCGGGCTTAGCGACAAGGACCGCGGTCAGTTCCGCCGCCTGGAAGATGCCATTCACAAGTTTCGCGCCCGCGGAGGTTTCACGATCCCGATGGAGCTCGGAGTCTCCGACCAGCAGGCCGATCTGGATCGTATTTCGTTCGCCGATTGGCTGCAAGGGCAGGGCATGGATTCCCGGATTCTTAACTGGTACATGAATTACTGCTGCCGCGACGATTACGGCGCGCTGGCTTCGGAAACTTCGGCGTGGGCGGGCATTCACTACTTTGCTTCGCGCGAGCCCGCAGAGAAGGGGCCGCTTACCTGGCCAGAAGGCAATGGGTGGATCGTGAGGCGCCTTCTGAAGCCTGTCGGAGAATTCGTGCGACGCGAGGCCATGGTGCACAAGATCACTCCCGGAAACCAGGTGTATCGCGTGCTTGCCGGCGACACTGAATACAAGGCTGAGTTCGTGATTTTCGCTGCTCCCACGTTCCTTGCGCCCTACATCGTGGAAGATTTTGGACCCTTGCACGACTTTGAGTACTCGCCTTGGCTGACCGCCAATCTAACGCTGGAACGCCTGCCTGCTTCGTATGGCAGCGATTCCACCTGGGACAATGTGGTCGTGAATTCACCGGCGCTGGGGTATGTCGATGCCCTGCATCAAAGCGTGCGCAGTCACATCGGGCGTACAGTCTGGACGTTTTACTGGGCTCTTGCAGAACGAGATCCGGTCTCCAGTCGCCGCCTGCTTCTCGAGAAGGACTGGGATTACTGGAAAGAAGCAATCCTTCACGATCTGGAGCGCGTACATCCCGACATCCGAGAGTGCGTTTCACGGATGGACATCATGCGGTTCGGGCATGCCATGGCGAGGCCGAGGCCTGGCGCAATCTACGCCGAGCAGCGGCGCAAGCTTGCCCATGGTGATGGGCGCTTGCTGTTCGCAAATTCCGACCTTAGTGGCTTTTCGATCTTTGAAGAGGCACAGTATCGAGGCGTGCGGGCCTCCGAGAAAGTTCTCCGACATCTGAGCGGCAAGGTGTGATTACAAGGTTAGTCCGCCAGCGCGAACGCGACGATTGTTTTTCCGGTTGGTCCGCCACCGGCCTCGATCTCCTTCACGAGGTCCGCCTCGAGATCGTCGGGATCCACTTCCATCTCACATGCACGGATCTCGTCGTCGGTCGCCCCGTGAAAGCATAGCTCGCAGACTCCGAGTCCCTCTTCGCAACCTACTGGCGGACCGAACGCACGACAGGGGACGGGACGCCATGAGTAGAGATCGCAGGTTCCCGTTGCGGGGTCCAGAGCAGGGCAGGGCTCATCGTCATCGAGATCTTCGAGCAGTCGCTCGGCGTCTTCTACCGGAAGAATTCCATCGCCGGGATCGCCCGGGAAAACGGAGGACAAGCGGGCTACTGCTTCTCGAGCGCGTTCGCGTACAGCCTTGGCGCGCTGCGGGTCGCGAAGGGAAAGTCCAGCGAGTCCATCGTGAAGCCGCGCCGCGTCCAGTTGGCTGATCGCGAACACGCCCATACAGCATTGCGTGCAACCCGAGCGGCAGACTAGCCATTCGCCGCTGCGTCGAGTGGCATCGGCGAGGGCGGCATCGAGGATCTGCACCAGCTTTTGATCCCCTTTGGGTAGATACGGCTTGTGCATGAGAGAAGGATAGCGCGGGATGCAATGAAGTGCATGCCTCTGCTGCTGGGCGCGAAGACAGGACAGCAGATTCCTCCGTTGCTCGCTGCGCCCGCGCGTCGAATTGAAAAGGAGGAAGGAACTCAGCTGTGCCCAGTCCCGGTGAACTCGCGCACGATATTTCCGACAAAAGCTTTGGCGTCTCCGAACAACATAAGGGTGTTGTCGAGGTAGTACAAGGGGTTGTCGATGCCGGCAAAGCCCGGGCTCATGCCGCGCTTGATGACCATCACGGTGTGGGCTTTGTCGACGTCGAGGATGGGCATGCCGTAGATGGGACTGGAGGTATCGGTACGCGCGGCCGGGTTGGTGACATCGTTTGCGCCGATCACCAGGGCAACGTCGGTTTGCGGGAAATCGCCGTTGATGTCGTCCATATCCATAAGACGGTCGTAGGGAATATCTGCTTCGGCGAGGAGCACGTTCATGTGGCCAGGCATGCGGCCCGCGACCGGGTGGATCGCAAAACGCACATCGACGCCGCGCTTGGTGAGGGCGTCGTACAGTTCGCGAACTTTGTGCTGGGCTTGGGCGACGGCCATCCCGTAGCCGGGAACCACGACAACCCGGTTCGCTGCGGCAAGAATTGCCGCGGCTTCTTCTGGAGTTGCGCTCTTTACCGACTTGGCTTCCTCGGAGCCGGCAGCCGAGGCCTGTACCTGGCCGAAAGCGCCGAACAAGACATTGGTGAATGATCGGTTCATCGCCTTCGACATGATGACGGACAGGATGAGGCCTGAAGATCCATCGAGGGCTCCGGCGACAATCAGCAGCCTGTTGTTGAGAACGAAGCCCATGGCTGCAGCAGAGAGGCCGGCATAGGCATTCAACAGGGAGATCACCGTGGGCATGTCGGCTCCGCCGATTGGGATGACCAGCAGTACGCCGAACGCGAGCGCGATCAGCAGCATGAATGGATAGAGCTGCCTCGCCTCAGGATGGAGAACCAGATACACGGCGATTACGACCGCAACGGCCAGCAGCAGGAAGTTGACGAAGTTCTGTCCTTTGTACGTCAGCGGACGCTGCGGCAGGATCTCCTGCAGCTTCCCCGCTGCCATCAAGCTGCCCGTAAAGGTCAGCGATCCCAGGATTACTTCCATCGACAGCACGGCCATCATGAAGCGCGAGATATCCGGTGTTCGCAGATAAAACTCGGCGCTGCCCACGAGCGTGACGCAGAGAGCGCCAAAGGCGTGGCTTAGTGCTGTTCGCTGGGGAACAGCTGTCATGGCTACTTTGCCGAGGGGGACACCGATGATCGTTCCCAGTACCAGGCCGACCGCAATCCACTGATAGCTCATGCCTTGGTGCAGCAAAGTGCCGCCGATGGCCAGCAGCATGCCAAGTTCGCCGGCCCAAACGCCGTGGCGGGCCGTGGTCGGTGAACTCATCCACTTCAGTGAGAGAATGAAAAGCGCACTCGCGACCAGGTAGATGATTTCGATGATGACTTGATTTCCCGCGGGGTCGTTCATGATTTCGCAGCCGGACGGCTGGATTTGAACATCTTCAGCATGCGGTCGGTGATGAGAAATCCGCCGACGATGTTGCTCGTGGCGGCGACGATGGCGATCGTGCCCAGCACCAGTGAGAGGGTGCTTTTGTGCTCGCCAACCAGCACGATGGCGCCGACCACGGCGATCGCGTCCAGGGCGTTGGTCAGCGACATCAGCGGCGTATGCAGCAATGGGGAGACTCGCCGGATCACTTCGAATCCGATGAAACCCGCCAGCACAAAAATAAACAAGGCATTGATAAGGATGGAACTATTCATCTGTGCTCCTGAGAATGTCTAGCCTTGGGCGACCGGTGTACCCATTCCGAAGAAATCACGTACGCGGGAGTTGACCACCTCGCCGCCTTGCGTGACGAGGGTGTCGTGCACGATCTCGTCGTCGAGGTTGAGTTGCAGCTTCTGGTCTTTGATCAAGTGAAGGAGAAAGGCGGTAACGTTACGCGCGTACATCTGGCTGGCATGATACGGAACTCCGCTGGCGACGTTGATGGCGCCAATAATCGTGACGCCGTGTCGGATGACGGTCTCGCCCGCTTGTGTGAGTTCGCAATTTCCGCCGCGTTCCGCGGCCAGGTCGAAGATCACCGACCCGGGGGCCATGCCCTTCGCCATCTCCTCCGTCACGAGGACGGGTGATTTCTTGCCTGGGATGACGGCGGCGGTGATCACGACGTCGCTTTCTTTCACGACTCGCCCGAGAAGCTCGCGTTGCCGCTGGTAGAAGGTCTCGTCCTGGGCCCGCGCGTACCCGCGGGCATCCTGAGCATCTTTGGCCTCGATGGGCAGCTCGACAAAACGTCCGCCGAGGCTCTGCACTTGCTCCTTCGCTGCAGGGCGCAGATCGTAGGCCGAAGTCACCGCACCCAGGCGTCGGGAAGTCGCGATCGCCTGAAGGCCGGCCACGCCGGCACCGATGACGAACACGCGTGCGGGGGTGATGGTCCCGGCAGCCGTCGTCAACATAGGGAAGATTCTGGGATGGCGGTCAGCGGCGATCAGGACGGCTTTATATCCGCAGATCGTCCCCATCGATGAAAGCGCGTCCATGGACTGGGCGCGGGTGGTGCGCGGCATCAGTTCGACGGAGAATGCGGTCACGCCGCGACTGGCTATGTCGCTGATGACCTCCTTTGATCCGAACGGCCGCAAAAACCCGATCAGCACCTGATCGCGCCGGTATCGGGGCAGATCGTCTTTGCCTGTGATGTCATTCGAGCCGTAGCAGAGCACCTGAACCACGATATGGGCATTACTGAAAACCGGGGCACGCGAGTCCACGATCTTTGCGCCCTTTTCGGTGTACTGGGAGTCGGGATACCCTGCCTGAAGGCCTGCCTCGGTTTCAACGATTACCTCAAATCCGGCTTTCGTTAGGGTAGGAACGACCATCGGAACCAGCGCGACACGTCGCTCTCCCGGGTAGGTTTCCTTCGGAATACCGATGATCACGCGAGAACTCCGTTGAACGAGATGGCTATAAGCAAACCGAACATTGTATCCGGGATGGCAAGGGAGGAGGAAGTCGGCACCTGATGGCCGGCCGCGGCTATTTGGAGATAACGGGTTCGATCGCCCAGTAGACCTCAGTCCCTGGTGGTTGTTCGTCGCAGGCCCCGATCATGCGCCGATATTTCGCCTTGTGGCGTTCCACATCGCGGCGTGTGGTGATTCGCATCACTGATTTGGTGTACCGATTGCAGCGATAGGTAACTCGTGGACGCCGCGTTTGTATGCGAGCAGGGAAGTCGGTGTGCAGTAAGCCAGGAAAAGCGATTTCGTTTCTGAATCCAAAACTCTCTAGTCGGTCTCCATCCCCGGATGAATGCGCCTCGCATTGTTCTCGGCTGCTTCGATGTTGAAGGGGACGTAAAATGTTCCCCAGGATTGCTTGCTGCTATTCCCACGGTCAACCATCCCGAGGGCCGGGTCATCATTCCCGATTTCTCCAAGCCCACACCCCCCATTTTCCGACAAACGCTGGCGACTGGTAGATGCCACCATGCGCCGGCTCCGGGTATCCCACCGGACTGAAGTCCCGCCACCTTCACCCACGACATGACACCGTCTACCCTGCTCTCGCTAACTTGCGAAGTTCGGGGTGTGCTCCCACGTCTACACGCTCTCCATCGGCGGTCGCTGTTTTGCAGCCGGAGAGACTCTGTCCCGCGGTGGTCACAGCCGGCCTCCCTGAACTGAAAGAGGCCCTGTACGAACTCATCCATCGGCATGTGGCCTGTTGCCCAGTCCGATGAAGGCAATGTCCTCAGTTTTGGCTCCTTATCCGACAGATAGCCCAGAACCCGCGACTGGCGGGCGTTTTCGAGTAGCACCTTAGTGGGTGACGCATAGCACGGAAGTGCTATTTGCAGAGACCGATCGCGGATTTATTTTCTTGCGCGAGCAGTTCTGGGGGAGGGCTGCCCGGGCGCCTGCGACTCGAAAGAGTTGCGGCGCTCTTTAATTTGGGCAATTTGGGCAAGTTCTCTGCGGAACAACGGAGAAGGGCTACGCGTGGGCGCCGCCCGCGGACTTTATGCCCGTAAGTCTCAATTCGCGTGGATCGTGAAATCCACAGTAATCTTCGCTTTTGTCTCCACCGCTTGCCCGTTCTGGTAGTAGGGCTTGAAGCGCCACTGGCGGACCGCCACCCGGGCCGCGTCCGCAAGAATCGCCGGTCCGCTTAGCACTTGCAAATTCTGGATGCCGCCATCCTTGCCGATCAGTGCATTCAACAGAACAGCGCCCTGAACCTTCATTTGCCTGGCCAGCAGCGGGTATTCCGGACGCACAGGTCGCGTGAGGGCTTGCCGGGTGTCGGTGGACATCTGAATATGCTCTCCCGCCGCTACTACTGCGCTACGGGCCGTCTCCGGGCCTTCCGCCACTGGCTCAGACGCACTCGGGGCGGGTTGCAGATCCACCGCCACCGATGGGCTGCCCGACCTCACCTGCTGATGTCGGTCCCCGGCCACCACTTCGACCCGCAATGGGGGCAGAACGGCTCGGCTCGCGGAAACCATCGGCGCAGGAGGCTGAGAGGGAGGAGCAGGCTTCGCCACGGCAGGCGGCGGAGTGTGCCCTCGCCTGCGGGTTCGAGGAGCGGGTGTAGCGGGATTCGCAGAGGGAGCGGCGGCAACGGCCTCCGGAGCTGGGGCAGTCGGCGTATCGTCAACTGCTTCATTATCTGCTACATCCGCGTCGGAGGCTGGAAACCAGAAATCCCGGTCTTTGACCAGGACCAAGCTCAGAGCAACCAAGAGCAGTGCCAATGCCACGACCATGCGCCGCCTCTGCCGCTGGTCATGCTCCACCATCGGGACAGGGGCAGCGATCTCAAGCCGCGGCATGGCGACCTGCGCGCGGGTATCTGGCCGCTCAAGCTGTTCTAACATGGGAAAACCACCTTCCTGCAGTGGGGGGAAGGTCTCGCCGCTAGTATGCCCTGAAAACGCTGCCATTGCCAGAAAAACCGCATTTTGCGGCCTGTGAGCCGCGTCACAGCCAGTTGTGCCCCGAGTCACCGCAGCCGGGTAGCGGCGAGCGGACACTGATAGCGTGACGCCGGTCACAGAGCTGTGGTTGCGGCCAGGCTGGGCTTGGACGAAGAGGCCCTGAAGGGATCACTTGGAGCCCCGACCGGGAGTCGCAGGGGGGAATTGTGCTCTCACCGTACGGACTGGACATCATCGAAAGCTGCTTGACCTGCAAAATGCGCGCGGACCGGATCTTTTGCGACCTGCCAACTCCAGCATTGCAGTCGTTTGAGTCAATCAAGTACGCCACTGCCTACCCCAAGGGGGCCGTCTTGTTCGTGGAGGGACAGGCGCCGCGGGGGATTTTTGTACTCTGCAAGGGCCGGGTCAAACTCTCCATCTGCGCGACCGACGGCAAGACCCTCATCCTCAAGATTGCCGAGCCGGGAGAGGTTCTGGGACTGAGCGCGACGGTGTCGGGGAAGCCATACGAACTCACGGCGGAGACCATCGACCCCTGCCAGGTCAATTTCGTAAAGCGCGAGGATTTCCTCCGCTTTCTCAAAGACAACTCTGACGCTTGCTTCAAGGTGGCCGAACAACTGAGCGAGAAATACAACACCGCCTGTCACGAGGTGCGGTCGCTAGGCCTCTCCCATTCCGCATCCGAGAAACTTGCCAAACTGCTGCTCGAATGGAGTTCCAGGAATGGAGAAGCCGCTAAGCAGGAGCCACGGGTCAAGCTCGCGCTGACTCACGAAGAAATCGCCCAAATGATCGGCACGTCCCGCGAGACGGTGACCCGATTATTCGCCGACTTGAAGAAGAAGCAGGTCGTGCAGGCGAAGGGTTCTACACTGGTCATCCGCAACAAGGTCGCGCTCAAGGCCATGGCTACCAACGGTTGAGGTTTTCGCTGCTCTGTGGTGTGCGAGGGGTCACCCGTACAAGTGATTGCAATCACTGTAGTTTTGGCCCCCGAGGACTATTTATCGGAGATGGAGAGCGCGATGCAGCAGCCATGTATTGATTGCGCTTTGCGCGCGGACCGGATTTTTTGCGACCTCCCGCCGAATGCGCTGGAAGCGTTCGACAGCTTGAAATCTACGATTCTGTGCCCGCGCAACATGATTTTGTTTCGTGAAGGCCAGCCCGTCCGCTCGGTGTTTGTGCTGTGCGAGGGCCGCGCCAGGCTTTCGGTGTGCTCGGAGTCTGGTAAGCGCCTCACCCTGCACGTTGCTGGCGCAGGCGAGATCCTGGGTTTGAGCGCAGCGGTTTCCGGCGGCGAATATGAGGCCACTGCCGAGTTGCTCGACAACTCCCGCGTGGCGTGGGTCAAGCGCAAAGACTTGCTCGGTTTTTTGCGGGACCATCGGGAGGCTTGCTTGCGCGTGGTCGATCTGCTCAGTCAGGACTTGCACCTTGCCTACGACCGCGTCCGCTCTGTTGGCCTCGGGCGTGCACGGCGGTCGCGCACGGCGGCGGTCTGAGCGATCTCACCACGTTTGTGGGATAGCATTTGGTTCTTTTCAGCAATTTGGGCTGGCGGAGGACATGTTGACAACCCCGCCAGCCTTGCTCTTTCAAGCGCGCAACTAATGCGAGGTGCCCACGGCCTTCTGCTCTGTGAGCTCCCCGACCAGTCCGCTTGCGCCGTAAATCTGACGCAAGGCTTCCAGAATTCCGCGGGAGTCCACGTGGATCGCACGTGCCTGCTCGTCGTCGTAGACGAAATTCCAGGCGAGCGATTGAATATTGCCATCGAACACGATGCCAATAACCTCGCCTTGTTGATTGAGGGTGGGACTCCCGGAATTTCCACCGATGATGTCGGTGGTCGAAACGAAATCCAAAGGCGTCGCAACCTTTAACCTTGACTTGGCCTGCTCCCAACGCGCGGGGAGTTGGCAGGGAGGCCGGTTGTCATGTTCGGCCGCATGCTGAAAGGCACCGGCGAAGTCGGTGAAGTACGGGATTTGTTCGCCGTCCTGTGCGTAGCCCTTCACCGCGCCGTAGCTCAGGCGCAACGTGAATGTGGCATCGGGGGGCTGGGTGAAACCCGCGCGCTCAAACCTTACCCGCGCAATCGCCGCTCCTGCGCTCCGCTCTACCGACTCGATCTTATCGTCATATTGTTTTCGCAGCTCGCGCGACTCTGGATCGATTTGGCGCAGGAGGACAATCATCGGATCGGTCGAGGCCCGGACAGCTGCCGGGCCGCCTTGTAAGAGTTGCTTGCGGACCGCCACGTCATCCAATTTGGTGTTGCCGATCGCGTCTTTGGCGACTTCCTCGGGCGTGCGCCCGCTCAGTAGTTTCTTGACCACGGGATTGTCGGCGCCAAGGGCGTCGCGCATCTGGGCAAGGGAATCAGTGAAAGTGACGGTATCAAGATTCTTGTAAATCGGAGCGGTTGAAAACAGGTTTTGCTCGAGCGATGGCAGCGTAGAATCACGGTATTCGCGCAGGCGATTTTCGTTCGGCTTGGTTTTTTCTTCCGCGCCGCGGACGATCCATCGCGCATAGTAGGCGAGTTCCGAGTTGAATCCCCGGAGACGTTCGAGGTAGCTGAGGGGTGCGTAGATCTCGTGCTGGACCGTCATCGCTTCGGCAATCTGGGACCAGGGGTTAGCGGAATCCTTGTTTTTCGGGCTGGCTTTGAACGCTGCTTCTAGCCGCGCCTCTTCCGCCTTTTTGCCGGCCATGATCTCGCGGTTGTTCATCGGAACCAGGTAACCGTTGATCGCCTTATAAGAGTTTTGGTAGGTGAACAACTCTACCTTGGCGACGCGCGCGTTCTCCTCCGATTGTTTCCCGAAATCGAGCAGAAGGGCGATTCGCCTTTCATAGGTCTCCAACCGAGAGGGGTAATCGAGGTTGCGCAAGAATTCAACCTGCGACATGGTCTTCAGCCGTCCTGTGGAACCAGGGTGTCCAGAGACAAAGACCAGTTCGTTCTCGTGCACACCTTCCTGCGACCAGCGCAGGTAATTTTCAATGTGGGCGGGCTTCCCGTCTTCATAAACGCGAAAGAAGGTGATATCGAGATCGTAGCGTGGATAGGTGAAGTTATCCGGATCGCCGCCAAAAAACGCCGCGTCGAATTCCGGCGCGAACACAAGGCGCACGTCGGTGTATTTCTTATATTTGTAAAGGTTGTAGACCTCGCCTGAATAAAGGGTGACCACATCGCAGCGCAGGCCGGTAGCGCTTGCACATTCTTTTTCCACGCGAGACATGGCCGCTCGTTGGGCCCGGCCGGTTTCGGCGGTGGCCATCCCGGGCTTGACGGCCGCACTAATCTTGTTCGTGACATCTTCGATCTCGACCAACTGATTGAGCTCGAGGTCGGGGCAGCGGGCTTCTTCGGCCTGGCTCTTCGCGTAGAAGCCCTCTTTCAGATAATCGTGGCCGTGAGTCGAAATCTGTTGCACGCAAACTGCTCCAACATGATGGTTGGTGAAGGTCAGGCCGTCCGGCGAAACGAACGATCCCGATCCTCCGTTGTTGAACCGGACCGAGCCCAGGCGCAGGTGATCAAGCCACTTCTGGCTCGGTTCAAATCCGTATTTGGCTTTCACTTTGTCCCTGGGAAAGGAGTTGTAAAGCCACATGCCCTCGTCGGCAGAACAGAAGACTGCCGCGAACAGAAAAACCATCAGGATTATGAGGAAAACAATGCGTTTCATGGACCTCTCCACGTAAGAATATGGGCCGCGCCTCCGGTGCGTCCGACGCGATGAAGCAAACTTTTTAGTATACCGCTCGCTCCCGGAAAGGCCGCACGGGGCGGTTGGAAAGCGCCCGATTTTGGCGTATAACAATCGGTTGCGACTCCCAATTTGGAACCGGGGAGCCGGCAACGGAAACCCAGCTCTTGCGAGGGAGTATGTCGAGCGTAACCACAACGCACGCGCCCAAAGGTTTGGAGGGCGTGGTTGCCACCACGTCGAGCATCTGCTATATCGATGGCGAACAGGGTGTACTCGCCTACCGCGGCATCGATATCCACGATCTCGCCGACCATTCCAACTTCGAGGAGACCTGCTACCTCCTCTGGTTTGGACGCTTGCCCAAGCGCCATGAGTTGCGTGAATTGCGCGAACGGCTGGCGGAAGAACGCAAGCTCGACGCCTCGATCCTGAACCTGCTGCGCATCGCACCCAAGCATGCCCTACCCATGGACGTGTTACGGACGGCGGTCTCGGCGCTCTCGTTTTATGATCCTGAGTTCCAGAAGAACGACCATGACGCGAACGTGCATAAGGCCATTCGGCTGACATCCCAGATCGCCATGATCGTTGCGGCTTATGACCGGATCCGCAAAGGCAAGGATGTCGCAGAGCCAGACCGCTCCCTCTCGCATGCCGCGAATTTCCTGTTGATGTTGACTGGTGCAGCCCCCTCACACACCGCCGAGCGCGCTCTGGACATTGCCCTCATCCTGCATGCGGACCACGAACTGAACGCTTCCACGTTCGCAGCGCGCGTTACTGCGGCCACGCTCTCCGATCTGCATTCGGCGATCACCTCGGCTATCGGCGCTCTAAAGGGCCCATTGCACGGCGGGGCTAACGAAGCGGTATTCCACATCCTGATGGCCATTGATCGGGACGGCGCAGACCCCGTTGAGTATGTGAAGGGCATGCTGGCCCAGAAGAAAAAAATTCCGGGATTCGGCCATCGCGTTTACCACACAGAAGATCCACGCGCCACCCATCTGCGAAAGATGTCGCGGGATCTCGGCCAGTCCAGCGGTGAGAGCAAGTGGTTTGAGTTCTCCAACAAAATTGAAGAATTCGTGAAGGGCGACAAGAAACTCAACGCGAATGTTGACTTCTATTCCGCGTCGACCTATCACACGTTGGGCATCGACGTCGATCTGTTCACACCGGTCTTTGCTGTCTCACGCATCAGCGGGTGGTCGGCGCACGTCATCGAGCAACTGGATGACAACCGGCTGATTCGTCCTCGGGCCGAGTACATTGGCCCCATCTATCCTTCGAAGTACGTGCCTGTGGACAAGCGGTAGAGAATGAAGGTTCCGGTTCTGAACGGCGCACTTCACGCGCGGTTTTACATTTGTAAAAAGCATCGTAATGCGATCTTCTACACCAAGGTAACGTAGCCTCCGGCAGCCCTCAGCCCTCAATCGCTGCATTTGTTGATGTTTACGCTCACTCGCAAGCAAGCGAGATGCCGCACCCGGAAGTAACTACACTTCTGGTACTTGAGCACGCAGGTCAGTATTACTACTCTTCGGTTAGCGCATGTTGTTGTGAGGGGGGTGTCCCGGCGTTGGGGGCCGGGGCGCGTAGTGTCATCCGAAACACGACAATCGCCGCTCGGCGTGAGACCTGTGCTCCGTCGACTCCGAGAGTCAGTTGCCGGCCTCGGGAGAGGCAAGTGACCTCGACGAGAGGTGCGGAATGATTCGGTCGGAGACGTTTTGGTTTACAACAATTCTGCTTGTTTGCACCGCGGCCGTCGCCGCCGCGCAGTCCGGGTATCAAACCATCACGGTAAGCGACGGTGGCACCATCACCGGAACGGTCAAGTGGAGCGGGCCGGTTCCGAAGATTCCCACCCTTGCCATCAACAAGGATCCCGAGATTTGCGATCCGCAGGCCCAAAAGAAGCGGGACCTGGAACGCTTGTTGATCAGCTCCAACGGAGGCGTGGCCAACACGGTGGTCTTCCTGAAGGACATCACGAAGGGGAAGGCCATGGACTTGCCAGAGGGGCGACAGTTCCTGAACCAGAAAACCTGCCGCTACGAGCCACACCTGATGCTCGTTCCCGATAACGGGACTGTGCAGTTGAAGAGCAGCGATCCGGTTTTGCACACCGTACACATGTCGGGAATGGCCGACTACAATTTGCCGTTTCCGTTCGCCAATCAGACGGTCAGCCGCACCATGAACCGCGAGGGCCTCGTCGACCTTCGCTGCAACGCCGGTCACACATGGATGAACGCCGAGATGCTCGTCGTAAGCCATCCCTATTATTCTGTGACTGACGAAGATGGCAACTTCAAGCTCACCGACGTTCCGCCGGGCGATTACGAGATTGAGGCTTGGCACGAAGGCTGGAAGGTTACCGGCCAGGGCGCCTTGTACGATGTCATGACCCAAGTCCGCGTCCAGAGGCCCATCTTCTCCGATCCAATAGAATGGACCAAGAAGGTTTCCGTGCCAGCGAATGGAACGGTTGAAGTGAAGTTCACGATCTCCGATCGGCGCCCGGAGATGGCCTCCACGCGCTAGCCTCGAGGTCGTCCGCCGGGAAGAGCTTCCGCCTCGAACAACCCTGGCTAGCCCAGCGCCAGCAACCCTGTTCCACTCGCACGGTACAATGGAACCAGGAAGTGGTGGTTCCATGCCCCGCGTCTATTTCGACAACAATGCGACCAGTCCTGCGCTGCCAGAAGTCCTGGAAGCGATGCAGCCATACTTTGGGGAGCGCTTCGGCAATGCTTCGTCGATCCACGGTTATGGGCAGCAAGCGCGCGCGGCAGTGGAATGTGCCCGTGAATCCGTTTCAGCCCTGTTAGGATGCCGCACCTCCGAAATCGTCTTCACCAGCGGGGGCACGGAAGCTGACAATCTGGCGATTTTCGGTGTCGCCGCTGCGGGCGACCACGTGATTACCTCGGCCGTCGAGCATCACGCGGTCCTGAATGCCTGCAAGCGGCTCGAAGCGGAAGGCTGCTCGGTTACGTATCTTCCTGTCGATGGCCAGGGCGTGGTGGATCCCGGAGACGTTCGGCGGGCACTGCGTCCCGAGACCAGGCTGCTAACGGTTATGACGGCGAACAACGAAACCGGTGTTCGCCAGCCGGTTGAAGACATCGGCAGGATCGCCCTTGAGGCCGAAACTTACTTTCACACCGATGCCGTGCAGGCGGTTGGTAAGGTGCCTGTCGACGTGGGCCAGATCGGGTGCGATCTGCTGACGCTCTCAGCCCATAAGCTCCACGGTCCGCAGGGAGTTGGTGCTCTCTACGTCAGGAAGGGAACTGAGCTCTCGCCGATGCTCTACGGGGGACGCCACGAACGCTCGCGTCGTGCGGGTACAGAAAACGTCCCGGGGATTGTCGGCTTGGGAAGAGCTGCAGAGTTGGCCGCCAGGAAGTTGGCGGCGGGCGACGCTAGCCTGAAGGGCATGAGAGATCGACTGGAATCTCTCTTGCGTAACATCGAGGGAGCGCGGGTGAATGGCGGCTCTGCGCCGCGCGTTCCGCAGACTCTGAGCATGTGCTTTGATGGGATCGAGGGCGAGGCCCTGGTAATCGCACTCGACCTGCAGGGACTGGCCGTTTCCACCGGAGCTGCTTGCTCGTCGGGAGCAATTGAGCCTTCGCACGTGTTATTAGCGATGGGACTACCGGCGGAACGGGCGCGCGCCAGCGTCCGCTTCAGCCTCGGCCAGCAGAATACGATGGACGAAGTCACCCTGGCCGCCGGGCTCGTCCACGAGAGCGTAGGGCGGCTTCGCGAGTTGTCGCCGGTGTGGAAACCAGCTGTCAGCACGTAGCAATTTGCATTTGGCCAGCATCCAAAGGGATGGGGGCGGCAGCACCCGCCCGGAAAGGGCCAAATGCCAAGCGCTAATTGCCAGACAGGGGACTCGAAAGGAAAAGCATTCGAAGTATGAATACCAAGACCATAGCCGTAGCCATGTCGGGCGGTGTGGATTCCTCCACCGTCGCGGCCATGCTGCGTGCCGAGGGTCACAACGTCATTGGGCTGACCATGCAGCTCTGGAACCAGCGTCGGCTGGCCGGTAAGGAAGGGATGCCTGAGACTGTACAGGGGCGTTGCTGTTCGCTCGACGATGTCTATGATGCGCGCCGCGTCGCCGAGACGATTGGGATTCCCTATTACGTAGTCAACCACGAAGAGCGTTTTGAGCGCGACGTCGTGCGTCCCTTCGTCGAGGAGTATGTCTCAGGACGTACGCCGATTCCGTGCAGCCTCTGCAATAACCACCTGAAGTTCGATCAGCTGCTGATCGTGGCCCGGCAGATCGGCGCCGACCAGTTGGCGACCGGACACTACGCCAGCGTCGAGTTCGACGATGCGCGCGGCCGCTGGCTGCTGAAGCGGCCCGTCGATCGAGCCAAGGACCAGACGTATTTCCTGTTCGGTCTCACCCAGGAACAGCTCAGTCGAACGATCTTTCCTCTGGGAGGCATGATGAAGCCCGAGGTCCGCGATCTGGCCCGTGCTTATGGCTTAGCGCTATGCGAGAAGCCCGATTCGCAGGAGATCTGCTTCGTTCCCGGGGGCGACTACAAGCGCTTTCTCGATGCCTACCTCGAGGAACAGGGCCGATCCCTACCGGATACACCCGGCGAACTGGTGACCACCGATGGCCGGGTGATCGGTGCGCACCGCGGAGTTCACAATTTCACCGTTGGCCAGCGCAAGGGACTGGGTGTGACAACCGGCACTCCGCTTTACGTAATTCAGATCAGAGGAGCCTCGGGACAAGTGGTGGTCGGAGCCAATGAGGATCTCTATTCCCACACCCTGCGTGCCCGACGCGTAAACCTGGTCGCCGTCGACAAGTTGACCGAGCCGATGCGCGTCACGGTCAAGATCCGGCATCGCCACGAGGGGGCGCCGGCCACGATCGCACCTGCTTCCTCGGATGAAATCCTGGTTACTTTTGATGAGCCACAGAGGGCCATCACGCCCGGGCAGGCTGCGGTGTTTTATGACCGGGACATCGTAGTCGGTGGTGGCTGGATTGTTTAGCGGTGTCGGCCTGCGTCCCGCAGCCTAGATAAACAACTCGTCTTGAGGAACCCCGGCTTCGTCGCGAGGGTTGCGCCGCTTGCGACCCAAAAAGAACTCCAGGCCTGCGCTCACACCCTGCAGGACTCCGGCCAGTTGCCGGATCGGCGAGACCACGGTACGCTGCACCATGTCGCTGGTTTCCTCCACACGATCCAGAGTCCGGTTCACTAGTTCATCCGCGCGGATGACCTGCAGGCGCGTTCGGTCGACCACATCGCTTACGGTCGCGTCGATGCGCTCCACTTGCGAGCGAGCCAGACGAGCAGAATGTTCTACGTTGGCCACGATGTCTTGCACGCGGGGACGCAGTTCAATCAACATCTCCTGGGCCGTCGTCAAGGTGGGAACCGCCTTGGTCGAGACTTCTGTAGCTAAGGTCTCCACCCGGCTGGCGGTCTTGCGCACAGCCGCAAAAAGGGCCACCAGGATGCCAGCCTGGATGATGACCGCGACCGCCGTGAAGATAATGAACACCTGTACGAATTTGTCCATAAGATCTGCCTCGCGACTGCTGCGCGGAGTGCGCTCTTACCGAGGCCGTCGGCTACAAATTCTTGGCAGCGCCCGTTCCCGGTTCAGCGGTCGCTTCGTGATAGGCTTGGCGTCCGGCATCGTAGGCGGCGCGGAACTGATCCTTCTGCTGATTCAACACGTCGCGTCCCCGGTCCACCCACTCGTTGGCCTGTGAACGTGCCACGCGCGCGCGGTCGCGCACGTACTCTCGTCCTTCTTCCGCCTTCGAACGAAGCGCTTCCCGGGTCTCATTGCCGGAGCGCGGAGCGTAGAGAACGCCCGCCACTGCACCCACCCCCAAACCCGCGAGAAACCAAAGGAAACTATTGCCGTTGCTGTCCGACATGGTGCTCCTCCTGCCTTTTCTCTCAGGTCGAATGTTAGCACCCGTATCCCGGAAACACAATTCGCGCTACGGAGATAGCTTGACCATCAGCAGTTTACCCGGCATGGGCCAACCGAGGGGTTCCGGCGGGACGTCGTGAGCTTACCCTTGTGGACACAAGGAAGAAGTAGAGAGACAATACCGCTGCAAAAGGAGATTCTTTGTCAGACCGAAAATACCGGCAGCGCGGGTATCAGGATAGCGGAGACAAATCCAAAAAGGGCGGGGAACGATCTGGCGATCGTCCAGCCCGTAAAGACACGTTCGGTCCGCGGCCGCTGCAAATGGCTGCCACCCGCACTGTTTCCCGGTGCTCTCAATGCGGTACGTTGCTGCCCTCACAAACTGAAGTTCCCGAGAAGTGTCCCAAGTGCGGTTTCGAATTGCACTCCTGCAAGCAATGTACGTATTTCGATCCTTCAAAGCGCTTTGAGTGCATGCAGCCGGTGCCCGAGCGCATCCCGCGCAAAGACGTCAAGAACAATTGCACGTTCTATGCGATCCGAGTGACCACGGAGAAAGAAACCACCACCCCTTCCGCAGCCAAACCTGCGGACGCGCGCCAGGCATTCGACGCTCTCTTCAAAGATTAAAACTTCTTAAGCAACTCGCGGGCTCAGGGCTTTATGGTAGGCCGCAGCAGGACTTCGCTCGCGAACGATTGGGGCGCCTGCGTGACCAGCATCTCCACTACGTGGGCGATGTCATCGGGTTTGAGCATCCGAGACGAGTCTCTTCCGGCCCGAGGCGAGAGTTCGGTTTCGGTCGAGCCCGGGCAAATCAGCGACACCCGAACGTTGTGAGCGCGCAGCTCTTCCGCGATCGAATAGCTGAGGCCATTCAATGCCCACTTCGAAGCTGCATACGCCGCACCGTTGGGCAAAGGGCTCTTGCCTGCCATCGACGAAATGTTGATGATGTGCCCGCTCTGCCCGCGGATCATCAGCGGTACCAGCGCCCGAATCGCGTAGAACGCGCCCCGTAGGTTGGTATTCACAATGCGGTCCCACTCTTCGGTGGGGAGCTGGTGGAGTGGCGTCGTGAAGTTGCCCACCCCTGCATTGTTGACGAGAATATCGAGTCCACGGTGCGCACTGGTTACCCGGCGTTCCAGTGTCTCCACAGATGGCAGGGAAGTAACGTCGCACTGCACGAACTCTGCCTTGCCTCCCCCTTGAGTGATCGCTTTCGCGTTTTGCTCAAGGTGGCTGGGATTCCGTCCCGCGAGCACAACGAACGCGCCCAACTTCGCCAGGCGGAGAGCGATCGCGGCTCCGATTCCACGGCCCGCGCCGGTGACGACCCCGACCTGCCCCGCCAGCGGTGCTGCGGCGTTCGACATCAAGGTTGCCTCTCTTCGGGAAATCTTTCCTCTTCCACGATCCAGCCGGCGCGGTTCGATCAAGCATCTTAGCAAGGAAGGAGCACAAAAACGTTTAGCAGCTTGCCTTATTCGGGAGCAGATACTTATAATCCGCTCACCGGAAAACGAGCCCTGACGTCCTTGGCCCAGCAAGAGAAACGTCGGCCTGTTCCCGGTCCTGTGGCATGGGCGGAGTCCGCTGTTTGGAAGGCGCGGAACGCAAGCATGGGCAGGACGACGTCTCCAGATTTCCCGAGAACTCAAGGAGCTATACGCATGAACAAGATTCTTGTCGCGCTTGTGCTTGGATGTGCTGTCGCCGCCACCGCCCAGGACGCTGGGCAGGCGCAACCACAGGCGCAACCCGCCGCGCCGCAGCCAGGTGCGGTCCAACCTGCCCCTCCACCACAGAAAAAGGAGATCAAGGATCCAGCGGAATACAACGCCTACGTGGGGGCGGTGCAGCAGTCAGATCCAGCTGCCAAAATCAGTGGCCTTGAGGCGTTCCTCACACAGTATCCCAACAGCGTCATGAAGGAAGATGCCCTGGAAATCCTCATGGGCACCTATCAGCAGAAGGGCGACACGGCCAAGATGGGCGACACGGCTCAGCGCTTGCTGCAGTTGAATCCGAACAACGTGCGTGCCCTCGCTCTGCTCGCCTTCAGTAAGCGCATGGCCGCACTGCAGGGACAGAATGCCCTGCAGAACCTGGCTGACGCTGCGCAGTACGGCCAAAAGGGCTTAACCGCGCTCCAATCCTTCGCCAAACCGGAAGGGATGCCGCAGGGGGATTATGAAACCCTGAAGAAGCAGATGAGTGGCATCTTCAATGCTGCCGTGGGCCAGGACGCTTTGCAGAAAAAAGACTACCCGACGGCTACAAAGTCTCTGCGCGCCGCCGCAGAGGTCAGCCCTAATGACTTCAGTATCGTCTATCCGCTAGCCTTGGCATACCTGCAATCCAATCCATCGGATGTAGTGAACGGTTCCTGGTTCGCGGCGCGTGCCGCAAACTTGGCACCCGCCCAGATGCAAGCCCAAATCGAAAAGTACGGCAAGTCGCAATACAGCAAGTATCACGGTTCCGACCAGGGCTGGTCCGACGTGATGGCGCAGGCCAAGGCTTCCACAACGGGGCTACCGCCTGATGGCTTCACGATCACGCAATACGTCCCTCCAACTCCTGCCGAGCAAGCCGCCGACCTGGTAAAGACCAAGAAGGTCGAAGATATGAGCTTCGCTGAATGGCAACTGGTACTCTCGGACGGGAAGCCCGAGGACGCCGACAAAGTGTGGAGCGGTCTGAAGGGCAAGCCCCTGCAGATGGCCGCTCAGGTCATTGCAATCCTCTCACCGACGAATTTGAAGCTTGCCGGCAGCGGAGATGACGTCGATGCCAAGCGCGCCGACATCGATTTAACGATGACGGCTGCCATTCCCGCGCGCCTGTTGCCCAAAGAAGGCGCGGACTTCCAGTTCCAGGGTACTCCGGTCTCCTACGAGCCGAAGCCGTTTGTAATGACAATGAAGGACGGAGCGATCCTGACGAGCAAAGCGACTCCAGCCCCGAAGAAGCCGCCCGTGCATAAGAAGCCTGCGGCGCAGTAACGGACCCGCAAGTCAAAACAATAGGCAGCCGAGTATCGGCTGCCCTTTCTCCTTTTCCGCTTACTTAGGCACAGACCCCTCGCCTGTGCGGCGGAGGGCGGTCTGTGCCTCGGGAGTGTTCCCTGCCGTGCTTTCCTGGGAAGTCCCTACCGAACCACTTTCTTCTCGAGCGTCACAGGGCGTGCGCTGCGCGGAGGCCGGCGTCCCCCGTCCCGCAATTGCCGGACATCGATCTTCAGCTCGCTGAGAGTACGGCTAAGCGTGTTGCGGTGCATGCCCAGTTCGCGTGCGGCCCGGCACTGGTTTCCCTTATTTTCCTGCAAGACAGTCAGAATGAAGCGCTTCTTGAATTCACGCACAGCCTCTGAATAGAGGATGTTGCTTTTGTACATCTGCATGATCAGCGCTTCCAATTGATCTTTCACGGGATCTCTCTTTCTCTCGCCATCGGCTCAGCTTCTTTTTCCCGCCCCGTTTACTGCGGAGTCTTGGGCAGAAGTGCCGGCGAGGGCTCCGGCAGGTGCGCCCGGCGCACCAGGTCCAGACCCTCATTGAATTTTGCGCGCATCTGGGAAGGCGCTAACCAGATCGCAGCCCTTCCCACCACCAAGAAGTACGGAGCCAGTTCCGAACCATCCAGCCACTTTGAGGTGGGCGTGAAGGCCGTCATTCCCAGGAGCAGGATCGAAATGAACAACGATCCCTTCACGACGCCCAGCAAAGCACCCAGCAGGCGATCGAACAAACTTAAGCCTGCTTCTTTCATTGCCCAACGCACGATCCGTCCGGCAATTCCAGCCACAATCACCACAGCTACAAAAATCAAAACAAACCCGGCGAGATCACCCAGCCATGGGGACTTCAGGTGAGGCTCAAACCAGCCTGACACCGTGTGATATTGCCAGGCGGCAAGCAGGTATCCGACCACAATGCCCGCCAGCCCAAATGCCTGGTGAGCGAAACCTTCCGAGGCTGCGGTCGCCGCCGAGATAACGATCACCGCCGCGATCGCCCAATCGGCGAAGTTCATTGCCGACGTCCGCCAGCCACGCCTTGGCTACACATCCAACTTTCGCCCCGTCAGCTGCTGGTATGCCTCCAGGTACTTCTCACTGGTCTTCTGCGCCACTTCTGCCGGCAACCCCGGCGCTGGAGGCTGCTTGTTCCAGCGAATCTCTTCCAGATAATCGCGGACATACTGTTTGTCATAGGATTCCTGCGCCTGTCCGGGCTGGTAACGGTCGGCCGGCCAGAAGCGCGAGGAATCTGGGGTCAAGACTTCATCCGCCAGTGTCGTGCCGCGCGAGGTCCGTCCAAACTCAAACTTGGTGTCGGCAATGATGATCCCCCGCGTGCGCGCGTAATCCGATGCCTTCTTATAGATCTTCAGCGTCAAGTCGCGAAGCTCCTCGCTCAGGTCCGCTCCGACCAGTCGAACCATTTCAGAGAATGGAATGTTTTCGTCATGACCAGTGGTCGCCTTGGTGGCCGGGGTGAAGATTGGCTCCGGCAACTGGTCCGACTCCCGTAATCCCTTGGGAAGCCCGATCCCGCACACCTTTCCGCTGGCTTTGTACTCCTTCCAGGCCGAGCCCGAGATGTACCCCCGGACGACACACTCTACCGGCATCATGTCAGCGTTTATCACCAGCATGGAGCGGCCGCTTAGTGCGTCATCGTATTTGCGGATTTCGGGTGGATACTGGCTCACATCCGCTGCAATCAGGTGGTTCGGCACTACGTCTTTCAGGAAGTCGAACCAGAACAATGAGATCTGGGTGAGGACCCTGCCCTTGTGGGGAATACCCGTGGCCAGGATGTAGTCGAAGGCCGAAATCCGGTCGGTCGCCACAAACAAGAGACGGTCGCTATCTAGTCGGTAGACGTCCCGCACCTTCCCACTGGCGTGCAGTTTGAGGTCAGGGAAGTCGGTGCGCAGCAGGACGGGATCAAGTAGGGATGAGCTCATGAGGAGAAATTCTACAGGCAAAAAACGTCGCGTATTCTAGCTGGCCAGAAATATTTGTCAACGATTTACGTCATACCTGAGCGTGACGCGCGCATCCGTTTGAACAGAAAAATGTTGACGCTGGGAAAAAGCACAGCCCACCCCTCGAGTGGGGCACGCCAGGCTTTGGGGGGTGTGGAAAAACTGAGGATAAGCGTGGATATCCGGGCAAAATTGCCAGCGCCAGAACCGCTTCGGCAAGGCGCTCGCTTCGATTCGACAGATGATACGAACCGCTTTACCGTCTATGCCGTTGCTCCAAACCGCACCGAGACCAGCTTCGACACACCGGGTTCCTGCATGGTGACTCCGTAAAGTACCGGAGCGATGCTCATCGTCTTCTTGCTGTGAGTGATGAGAACGAATTGGGTCTGCACGCTCATCTCTCTTACCAGCTCCGTAAAACGCCCGATGTTGGCCTCGTCGAGAGGCGCATCGACTTCGTCGAGGATGCAGAACGGACTGGGGGCATACTGGAAGATCCCCACCAGCAGGGAGAGGGCCGTGAGTGCTTTCTCGCCGCCCGAAAGCAGAA
>Ga0306921_10000424_pt1 | contig 36470 bp, 34 predicted proteins | sample sta12Cox44000080_FD_203760 | JGI IMG/M metagenome (GOLD analysis project Ga0306921, IMG submission 203760) | Lab enrichment of tropical soil microbial communities from Luquillo Experimental Forest, Puerto Rico - statoxic.12C.oxic.44.000.080 (v2)... | ecosystem: Environmental > Terrestrial >... | reverse complement strand
GTCGTCGTTCCCGAAGCGGCGCGCGCGCAGCGAGCGCAACGGCAAGCTGCGCGGCATCGGCATGGCAACATATACCGAGCGCTGCGGCGGCGGCTTCCCCGAGACCGCGTCGATTGAGTTCAAGGACGGGCGAATCGAGCTTGTGATGGGCAACCAAGAATACGGCACCGGACTGGTCACGTCCTACAAGCAGCTTGTGTCGGACCAACTGGGCATCGACGGCGATTGCATCGACGTGATCATGGGCGATACCGACCGCACGCCGGCCGGGCTTACCGGAGGCTCGCGCGCCCTGGCCGTCGGCGGAACGGCGCTCCACGAGGCGGGGCGTGCGGTCATCGAGAAGGGCACGAAGCTCGCCGCGCACCTTCTGGAAGTCGCGTCGCCGGACGTAAGCTTTTCTGACGGCGTATTCCGAGTTTCCGGCACCGACCTGCACCTCGACCTTTTCGAGGTGGCGAAGCAAGCGCGCGATCCCGCCAAACTGCCACCCGGCATTGAGCCCGGGCTCGATGCCACGCATCAGCGCGTACCGACGGCGCAGACCTTTCCCAACGGTTGTCACATCGTCGAGCTGGAAATCGATCCCGATACTGGCGCGGTCAGCATTGAGCGTTACACTGTGGTCGATGACTTCGGCCGCACCATCAACCCCCTCTTGCTCGAGGGGCAGGTCCACGGCGGGATCGTTCAGGGTATCGGCCAGGCGCTGCTCGAGCAGACGGTCTATGATCGCGAGAGCGGCCAGCTTCTTTCCGGCTCGTTTATGGATTACGCGATGCCGCACGCCGACGATGTTCCGCCCTTTGCTTTCTCAACCCACAACGTGCCGTCGACGGCCAATCCGCTGGGCGTCAAGGGCGCGGGTGAGGCGGGCGCCGTGGGTGCGCCGCCGGCGGTTATCAATGCCCTCGTCGATGCGCTCCACCGACGTGCCGGACTGCGCCACGTCGACATGCCGGCAACGCCGGCTCGGGTGTGGGAGATGCTCAATGGAAGGCACAACTCGCCTTGAGCCGCACGCCGCCCGTGTCAATTTCGTGATTGCGGATCGTAGTGCCAGATTTGGCTTGGGCCCGACATGGCGCTATATGGGATGCGGCAGTGACTCGCAGGCGGGAGCGCAATGTGCCCCCCGGCGGGTTCTGCCGGGGCAACGTTCCGGCAACCGTTGCTTGAGCCAAACATGTAAACATCGACAGAACGGGCTTATCTGGGGTTGCCGAAGCTAGGTCCGTAACAGAAAGGAGGTGATCCAGTGTCTCATTGTCCATCGCCGCGATCGCCGGCGTCCGTGAGCTGGATCCTTTCCTCTACGGGGGTCCCCGCCGTCTAGATTGGCGTTGTCACGGATTTGGGCCGGAGCACGGCTCGACAATGGAAGGGCTGTCCCGAGGGACGGCCCTTCTTGTTCCGGATGACGTACGAGAAAGGGACAAACGACTGCGGATCGACGCGTTAGGGATCAAAGTCCCGGCAGCGTCAGCAGCGTCTCGTAGTTGCGCCCGCGGATATCGTAGACACGGGCGTAGACAACCCCGGCGCGCGTCACCTGGGCCAGAAGCGGCGCGTCGAATGTGCGACAATAAAACTCCCCAAGCATCAGCGCGAAGTCGGCGCCTCGGGGATCCCATGTGGTCCTGAAATCGCTGCCGAGCTCAACTTGCGGCGAACGGTGGGGACCGCATACGGCGACCCTCCAGCGGCGGTCGCCGGGCCTGCTCTCCCTACCCTCCGCAAGCCGCGCCAGCAGCGCCTGCGACGCTTGTTTGAGCGACAGGCCCCAGTAGTCGAGCATGTAGCGTCCGCGCGCTTCCTTCACCCCGCCGGACAGCCAGTTGAAATACGTGTATTCATAGGGGTGCAGCCGGCCCATCCCGATAACGGGAACGGCGAGGCCCAGAGCAAAAGCAAAGCAGGCGCCCACGGGCATGAAGGACATGCCGCGGACGGCATCGACAAGCCAAGCGGCAGCAAGTCCGCCGAGGATCGCCAATGGCGGCAGGACGAACACGAAATGCCGGACACCGTTGTACATCGCAGGCCGCAGCACGACGGCAGTCACCGTCGGCAAGAAGGCGGCGAGCGCCACCAGAAGGAGAGCGGCTCGGCGGCGGGCGGGAATATCCTTTCGTGCGGTCAGCACCAGCGCGCGGGCCGCGCCAACAAGTCCGAGCGCGGAAAAGATTTCCGGCAGCTTGAGCGCCAATAGCATCGGCACATAGCTGCGGGGCATGTCGGTGACCGGGATCACCGCGCCGGCAAACAGCTCCGACCACGGCTTTTCGAAGAAGCGCGAAAAATATTCGAGCGCGCGAAAGGGATTGCGCGGATCGACCGCCGCCCAGGGCCATACCAGTGCCATGACCAAATAGGCCACCAGCACAGCCGGCAACAGCGAGAGGACAAATCGCAGGAGGCGGCGCGCGGCTTCCGACAGCCCCTTGGCGCGCCCTTCGGCCACCAGGATGAACGCCAGCGCGGCGAGGAGTTCCACAGCGCCAAAGGCACCCAGGATGCGGGTTCCGAACGCCAATCCGGCGGTGGCGCCGACAAGCGCGCCAGTCGCCATTGAGGGGTATGGATATTCGTCGAGCGCGCGAAGGAGCGCGAACAGAAGAACGGTCATGGCCACCGCGAAGGGGACATCCTTCGGGTTCATGAACATATGGCCGTAGTAAAGCGGGCAAGCCGAGAGCAAGGCGAGCGCGACCAGCCCGGCGATCGGTCCCGCCAGGCGACGGCCCGCTCGCCATGTCACCAAAAGGCCAAGGATTCCGACGGCCGCGCCGATGAGCCGGCGAGTCTCAAAGAGCGTAAGCGGAAACGCCTTAGCGACTGCCGCGGCGAGGAGATCGAAGCCACCCCCGTAATAATAGAGATTCACCCATGACAGCGCGCGCCGGTCGCGCAGGCCGGATGTGTAGAAACGCAGCAGGAGCTCGCCGTATTGGGAATGGGTGTAGTCGTCCCAGCTCAGGCCGTAATCGCGGAAGGTCGCAAGCGCGAGAACAACGATCGTAGCAAGGATGCAAACCGCAAGGATATCGCATGCCCTCTTGGGCGTGATGCCTCCGACCTGTCTCGCTATGAGGCGGCGAGGCAAAGCGGTGTCGATCGGGTTCCCAGGACTACCGGATGCAAGCACGGCAATTGCACGTGACCCCGCCGCGCCATTGACTCGGGAATATCTCCCCCTTCCCGGGGGAGACCGACGCGCGAAACGACGGGCGGAGGCTCCGCTATTTCATGGCCGCATCGAACATCTTGGCCACGTATTCCCAGTTGACCAGATGGTCCATGAAGGCCTTGAGATAGTCGGGCCGTCGATTGCGGTAATCGATATAGTAGGAATGCTCCCAAACATCGCATCCCAGGATCGGTTTACCGCCGTGTACCAGCGGGTTCTCGCCGTTGGGCGTTTTGGTGACGGTGATCTTGCCGTCCTTTACCGCAAGCCATGACCAGCCTGAGCCGAATTGGGTAACACCCGCCTGAATAAAATCCTCCTTCATCTTGGCGACCGAACCCAGGTCGGCGATGATTTTCTTTTCCAGATTGCCGGGAATCTTGTCGCCGCCGCCGCTCGGCTTCATCCACTGCCAGAAATGGAGGTGATTGTAATGCTGGCCCGCATTGTTAAAGAGCCCGGCATTCTTTCCGAAGGACCCCTTCACTATCTCCTCAAGCGACTTGCCCTCCCACTCCGTGCCTTTGATGAGGTTGTTGGCATTGTTGACATAAGCCAGATGATGCTTGTCGTGATGATATTCCAGCGTCTCGCGCGACATGTACGGAGCGAGCGCATCATGGGCATAGGGAAGATCAGGCAATGTGAACGACATCGGCGTACTCCTCAAGGGATGGGACTGAGATTAGCCAGAGTGCGGGTCTGCAACAGGCCCCTTATAGCAAGCCGGATAACGCTCTACACGTTCCGCTGGTGGTAGCGCTTGGGGCGTTTCGGCGCCTTGTACCTCCGGTTTACCTGCCACTTGCCGTGTTACGGAAAGGCCTGTTCCGATGGCTCGCGTGGACGAACCAAAGCCCGCCAAGTATCGATCTGGGACAGCTGGCCAATGCTCCCAGACAGACCTTCGAAGCTGGATTTCATCGGCCTATTCGTTAAGCAAGTTCGGAGCCGGCTGGCAGACCGCCACATTAATTATTGCGGATGATCCTGAACAGGGCCAAAATTAATTGGTAACCATAGTGGCGCGGTTGCCGCCGCCAATGGCGCATGTCGGGCTGAGCGTAGGTGCAATGGCTTTTGTCCTGTTGATATTGGGCATCGTGGTCGCCGCATCGGGGGTTGCCGCGATCGGATTTGGATTTTCCATTCCGTTCAATGAGTTCTCTCTCGGCGCGACGCTGATATCCGGAGGCACGACCGCGCTCACCGGCGGGTTCATTCTCATCGGCCTGTCAGCGGTGGTCAGCGAGCTCGCGCGGCTGACTGACGGCTTGAAAAGAGGTGCAGCGCGTCCCACCCAGCGTTCCGACGAAGCCACCGACGCGCTGCCCTCTGCGGTTTCCGCGGGTCCGGCCGCTGCTCCGGCCGCGCGCATGTCCGCACCCACCGTCCCCATTGCGCCTCGCCCAAGGCTCGAAGTACCGGCCCGCGACGTCCGTTCTCCCGCCGCCGCGCAGACGCCTTCACCGTCGTCGGTGGAGGTTTCGGCGGCGGCAATCGAACGGCTGCGCTCCACTATCCCCCGAACCGAAGTTCCCCGCGTCGAACCCCAGGTATCGGGGTCACGGGAACCCGGCCCCCAAACATCCGGATTTGGGGAGGAGACACCGCTTTCGCCGAACGGGGCGGCCGGCGGCGGCCAGCCTCCTGGCAGGGCGCCGGTCGAGCCAGCTGCGCCTGAGCCGAGGGTGGTGACTGAGGAGAGACCCGGCGGTTCCGTCGAAGCCCTCAAGGCCTCGCGCCTGGATTTCCTGTTCCGATCCAAATCGTCGCGCCCGGCGCCGCAACCGGAAAGTTTCGAGACAGCTTGGCCCCCCGAACCCCGACCGGCCAGGGCTCCGGCCGCAGAAGCACCCCCGCAGCATATTGAAAGGCGACCGGCTGGCAGCGCACCAGTGCAAGAGTCCCAAGCTCAGGTGGCAGCCCCCGAAGCCTCTGAGGCGACCATCCTCAAGTCGGGCGTGGTCGACGGCATGGCCTACACGCTCTACACCGACGGCTCGATCGAGGCCAAGCTTCCTCAGGGTACGATCAGATTCGGCTCGGTGGCTGAGCTTCGCGCACACATCGAGAGTAACTCTTAGTCGGACACGCCGACCGGGGGCCGGCACGGCTCGGCTCCTTGACCGTTGGGCGCCGATTCCTGAGGGCGCGCGCGGGGGTCGTGAAGCTTTGATCTGCGTCCTTCCTGAAAAACAGGATTGTAAATCTAGAAGATGCAGGCCCACATCTTGCCTTCGTGACAATGCGAGAATAGAAATACAGAAAAACAACGAACACAGCAGTGGGATTACTGCGAATGGCCGGCAATTCCTCGACGTTTATCGAGCTGACGGTATCCATCGTCTCGGCTTATGTCAGCAACAATCCGGTTCCCGCGGCCGAGCTGTCGGCGTTGATCGGGCAGGTGCACACCGCGCTCACGCGGGTATCGAGCGGCCACGGCGAATCGCCGGGCGACGGGCACAAGCCCGCAATCCCCGTCAGGAAGTCCGTCACTTCCGATTACATCATCTGTCTTGAGGACGGAAAGAAATTCAAGTCGCTCAAACGACACCTGCGTACGCGATACAAGCTCACCCCCGAGCAGTATCGCGAAAAATGGGGTCTCGGCAGCGATTATCCCATGGTCGCCCCCAACTATGCAGCCGCGCGCTCGCGCCTTGCCAAGCAGATGGGCCTCGGCCAGCAGCGACCGCGCCGCAGATAATCTAGCGGCCAATCTGCCGACGCGTTATCGTTACGCTTTCAGCCACGGGGCATCTCTTCGACGACTGCCAGCGCGGCACGCGCATCGGAGCGGATGCGCTCCACCATGGATCGAAATCCATTGGATCGCTGCGGCGTGAGATGCTCGCGCAGCCCCAGACGCTCGAATGTGGCATCGGCATCGGTTGCGAGAATTTCACGGGCATGGCGGCCGGAGAACAACGCGAACAGAATCGCAATGAGCCCGCGCACAATATGAGCATCGCTGTCGCCCGCGAAATTGAGCACCGGGCCCCCTGCACCGTTCGGACGCACCGTTGTTGCGAGCCAGACCTGGCTGGCACAACCGGCGACCTTGTTCGCATCCGAGCGGTCGCGCTCGCAGAGCGGGGCGAGGCCCCTGCCAAGCTCGATCACGTAACGATAGCGGTCGTCCCACTCTTCCAGCAGGGAAAAATTCTCGGTGATCTCGTCGATCGTCATAAACCTAAATATAGGATGTGCCAGCGCTTGACGGAAGAAAGTCTGTCGCCGCTGCCGAAAAACGAGTTCGACGGTTTGCCCGCAACCGCCTATTGCGGATGGTCGAGACGTACCTCCCTGCGCCCCCGCAGGCCGCGCCAAGCGGGCGCAAGATCGGCTTGGGTGAGCGTGTCGTGAGAGGCTCGCGTTGCGGGTTGCGCCATCGACCTCCCCGCGCCGACATTGTCGGCGCCGAAATGCCCGTTAAGATAATCATAGAGCATCTTGGCACCCACCGAAGCCCGATGGCCGATAGCGGCCGCAGCCTGCGATCCAATCGCGCAAGCTTCAGGCTGGCGGTCACAAAACGAGCTTGCATCGTCGACGGTTGCCTTGGCAGCCGACATGGCACTGCCGGCACTCATGAGGGCATCCGAACTGGTCCGCGTTCCACCGCTCGGAAGCAGGATCAGAACGACCCCAAGCCAAAACATCATTCGAAACAGGAAGCGCATCAGCTTGTCCCGAAGCCCCATAGCGGCTTGACCGCTCAATCGGAAGCCTAGCAGCAAGTATTGAAACGTCAGTTGGAAGCCAGCGGCGTTTTTTTCCAATATTCGATGAGAATATGCGGCAACTTTTCGGAAAATTTGAACGTTTATTCCTCATTTGGCGCGGGCTGCAAATGCGGATATTTGCGGCCCCCTGCACGAGGCAACCCATTGTTCACCATCGCCTCCAGAGTCGGGCAGCACAATGAAATCGAGCCGTGTCGTTCTGGCCGCCGACCTGGCGAGCAATCGCCTGATCTCTCTAGCTTGGCCTAACCATCTGTTTTGATGCATGATCTTGCCCGACTCGTCGCAGCCTCTCGAAACGGTGCATTAGCGTTCGTTTAAGCCGCCTCTGACACGATGCCTTGATCAATAAGGGGGGCGCGCTCGAAAAGCATGGGCGTGCACGAGACCGTGGCTCTGTTTACTCCGGTTCGAGATGACGTGGATACGTCGGCGCATCCGGCCAAAAGCCATGCGTAACCGTCGGGCTCAAGATGAACGCGGCGACGGCGCCCCGGGCGGCGGCGCCTTGCGCCTTCCCTTTCTTTTTCAGGTGCTGGGATGGTCCGCAAGGGACGCTGTCGGATTTGCGGTGGCCCTTCTCGCTACGTTCGCCATTCTGATCAATGTGCTCTTCCTGCAATCCGGATCGCACCCCGCACCGATGTTCAAAGCCGCCGGCGCGTCGAGCAAGGCGACGGATCCGGAACCCAAGCCGGCGGCAACGCCGATGCGCCGCGTCGAGTTGACCGCCGCACCGCCCCCGCAGAAGGCTCCGGCATCGGCACCGCGCACGCCCGGCGAGGTGATCACCGATATACAGCGTGAGCTCGCCCGACGAGGCTATTATGACGGTGCGCTCGATGGTCTCTATGGTCCGAGGACCGATGTTGCAATCCGCGACTTCGAGCATGCCTCGGGGCTAAAGCCCAGCACCCAGCCCAACGAGGCCCTGCTGCAGGCGATCATGCGTTCCCCCGGCAAGACGGGAAAGGGCATAACCGGTACAACTTCCGTGTTGCATTCAGCCGAAATGCGAAACGACCACAATCTCGAGCAGGCGGAACCGTCCCCGCGCGTCATCGCCCTGCAGCGGGCGCTTGCCGAATTCGGTTATGGCCAGATTAAGCCGAGCGGGGTTGTCGATATCGACACGCAGCAGGCAATCGCGAGATTCGAACGCGAGCACAGGCTGCCAATTACCGGTCAGGTGTCTGACCGTGTCGTTCGTGAGGTGGCAGCGGTTACCGGCCGCCCGTTGGAGTGATCCGAATGCGGTTGAAGTCCGCGATCTGGGTCGCAGCCTACATTCGCCGATGTAATGTCGAGGGAGCCTTTGCCGCCGTGCGCCGGCGCGGTGCGGAGGAGGCCGGTGCCATTTTCGTGAAGGTCAACCGACTGGACGGCACCGCTGAGCTTTATGGTCCGGCCCCACAAAGCCTGGTCGAGGGCGCGCGACCCGCTGACCGGCTGTTCTGCCGCTGCCTGCCGGAGCCGCCGGCGCCGGATGCCACGGTGGAGGCCCGACTTGTGCGCGAGCTGCGGTTCGACCCGGATGTCTGGATCATAGAAGTCGAGGACAGGGCGGGACGCCATTTCCTCGATCAGGTCGTCGCATGAAAGCGCAGCCACATGCTTTGCGAATGTGCCGAACGGCGGGAGACCTCCGGCCACGCCTGGCGCGCGGTGTCCGGCGGCGGGCGACGGGGTATCGCCTCGTAATACTCCGCTGACCTCTCCCCATCGGCCGGCCTCTCCCTGTCGGCCTCGTGCCAGATCGCCACCATTCGGCGGGCTGCCGTCACGCTGATCTCGCAGTAGAGGTCCGCGAGCTGGCAGACTCGATCCACCGATTGCCCAATGCGCGGGTTCATGAACAGCAACAGGCGTTGAACAACATCGGCCGGCAAATCCATGGCCTTTGCAGCGGTCACGATCGGCTCGCCCAACTCGTCGCTGATCACGCGGCGTGCCTGGGTCCGCGAGATGCCAAGCATGCGCTCGAGCGCGCACACGACGGCATCGGAATTGTGCCGAAACACGGCGGTTTCCAGCTGCCAGGAGTCAGCCCCCCGGATGAAAGCCGAGGGCCGCAATGGCGGAATCGGCGCATATTCGAGATTGACGAGAATCAAGCGGCGCTCGGCCGCGCCCGCCGCGTAGAAAATGTCCGACAATTCGGAGGCTATGGGATGGCGCGGGCGCGATACCGGTAGCGGCTGTAGCATCGCCGAACGTCGCGTTGCGATGATGTCCGCATGGGCGCCGCCCTGCTCCTTGGCGATCGCCTCAAGCTCGGCGCCGGTCAAGCAAGACGAGTGCTCGAGCAATGGAGCGGCCACCTCGATCTCGTCACGCGCCAGGCGCGCAATTACTGCGCGCGGAGCGAATGGGTACGATGCGAGCCGGTTGGCGAGTGCCGCACGCGCCGGACGATCAGTCGCGTCGATCAACCGCAATGCAAGCTCGCAGTAGCAGCGTTCGTCCTCGGATGTATGTGCTAGGCGCTGCAGGTAAAGATCGGTAAGCACGCGCAGCAATGCCGGGCGCAGTTCGATCCGATCGCACGCGCCCAGACCCACCAGATCCGCGAGGCCGGCAAAGGCCGATGTCAACTCCGTCATGGTCAACTGCGCCTTTGCTGCAACAGTTTGAATTTGAAATGCACTACAGCGGGCCCGTTAGCGGACCGTTAACCTTGCACCTCTCAAATTGGGCAGGTAACGAGCTACGGCATCGGGCCGGCTATGGGGCGGGGGATAGCAAGATGGGGACGGTCATCAGTTTTCGTCCGGAGCTGCGCACCGGGCGGAAGTCAAGGTTGATCGCATCCAAGCCGGGGTCGGCAACGGTAATCATCCTGCCGGTGATCCGGATCGAGCGATATACGCAGGGATCGGCATGCGGGACCGAGCCGGAGCCCACCAGTAGTCCGCCGCGTCCGCGGCGGCGACGAGCGGGGCGCTCGTAGCACGCCTTACTGCCTGCAGCGAGCGGCGGCGAGCGTGTTGCGTGCCCCGGGAATCCAACCTGCCTCCGGGGTAAGCGCCCGGATAACAATCAGGCCGGTAGTGGTCGGCGACGTAACGATCAGGCGATCAGCACGCGTGATATCCTCGTTCTCGGGCAGGTCGGCTCGCTGCGCGGCAGTCATCAGGTCGAGCTCGATCGTGCGCCGGCCGGCGGCACGATCATTGATGGCGTAATAGGCAACATCGCCGCGGGTGTAGAATGACACCGAAGTGTATGCTTGACCGATCGGTACCGAAAATTTCAATGATCCGCGCGAAAGGTCATAGCGACATACTGAAATCGCAAACGCCGGATCCATGAACGGCATTACCTCGTTTTCAGGTGTCGGCGGCGGGACTGGAATGATGGCATTTACCGGGGCAATCGCAGAGACGCGGGCATAGGCATCCTGCGACGCCAGGCTCGGAAGCAACAGGACGGTCGCCAGATGGACGATCCCTCCAAGCAGGAGGGCGCCCAACAGCCACAGCGCCAAGCGCATCATTGGCACGTGCCTTTCTTGATCGACGGCATCGGCGCCTCGGACTCCGAGCGTGTCGACATCCCGACCGGCGTGTCGTAGAGACGAAGCACCAGCTGATATTTCTCCACCCCGCCGGTCGGCAGCCAATTGCCCGGGCGCACCCGAGGCCCGACGATGATATCGAAACTCCCGTCGGACTTGCGAATGATCTCCTGGCTGGTGAAGCCTTGCCGTCGGACGGAATTCGCCACCAGATGCCCCTCGGGATCATAAAGGGTGAGGGTCCAGAACCGCGCCTGCGGCGTAATCCCGCTCAGCAGGACGTCGCAACGGCCGTCAAGCGCCTCGCCGGCGTTGTCGGTCCACGCATAGAAGGCAACACCATCGCCGGAGCCGACTGGCAGCTCGCCGGTACGCGCGACCATGGCGCGCGCATAAGGATCGATTCCCGCAGTCCCGCTTTTCGGCCATGCGGTCCACGCTCCGATCGTGACGCCGCCGTAGGCAGTTCCGCGCGTCAGCGCGATCCAGGTCGTGCCGAGACCGACGGTGGCCGCCACGGCGAGTGCAAGCATCGCTCCAAAAAGCAATTGCACGGCATATCCGATGGAGTTGCGGTTAGCTTCGCCGGTCTAGCAAAAACGGCCTGCCGGGTTCAATTGTCTTAAGCTGCGGCGCCATCTATGGTTTTGCCGCCAACGCTTCCTGCAGCGTCGCGCTCCCTGCATCCGTGGTCTTGCTGCCCGGCTCGCGTCTGGTCGCGAGCGCGCGCGTGGCATCATCCATCATCTGCTCAACCCGAAGCAGCGTTTCGGTGGCGCGCCTGGTGAGAATCGAGGGCCGGCCACCCTCTCCCTCCCTCCTCGCTTCGGCTGCCCCTGCTCGCGGGGACTGAGCGCCGAACCCCGCGATCGGCTTGAGCTCGACCCCCTCATGGGCATAGGCCATGATCTCGTGCCAGGTCTGAGCGGGCAACGAGCCGCCGGTCATCTGGTGCATCACCGTATAATCGTCGTTGCCGAACCACACCCCGCAAACGAAATTGCCGGTGTAGCCGACGAACCAAGCGTCGCGGTAGGCGTTGGTGGTACCGGTCTTGCCGGCGGCTCTGATGCCGTCGAGCATGGCGCGCTTGGCGGTGCCTTCTTCAACCACCTTGGTCATCATGTTGACCATGTCGATGGCGACCTGCGGCGGGATCACCTGCGCCGGCTTTCTGCCGTCGCGATCCCACCGCCAGATCAGCTCGCCCGCGCCACTGCGCACTTCAAGCACGGCATGCGGCGTTTGCGCCTTACCGAGATTGGCGAACATGGTGTAAGCGCCGGTGTGATCGAGCACGGTCACCTCATCGGCGCCGATCGGCATCGACGGTGTATCAGGTAGCGGCGTGCGCAATCCCGCCTTGCGCGCAACGTCCCTGATCATTGCACGTCCGATTTTCGGATTGCCGTGACCGATCGCGATTGACAGCTTTACCGCGACGATATTGACCGAACGCTTCAGAGCCTCTGTCAATGTCATTGCGCCGCCGTAGCCGCCGCCATAATTTTTCGGGCACCAGTTGCCGATGCAAACGGGGGAATCGACCACGATCGAGGTTGGCTTGAAGCCGTTCATCAGCGCCGTGGCATAGACGTACGGCTTGAACGACGAGCCCGGCTGACGCAGCGCGTCAGTTGCGCGATTGAACTGGCTCTCGTTGTAGTCGCGTCCGCCGACCATTGCGCGCACGGCGCCGTCCACTTCCATCAGGACGGTGGCACCCTGCTTGGCGTTATATTCGCGGCCATATTGCCGTAGCGAATTTTCGAGCGCCTGCTCGGTGTGCTTCTGCAGGTCAGTATCAAGCGCCAAGCGGACGACGAATACGCGCTCGTGTACCGATTTGGGCAAGGTCAGGACCAGCTTCTTCATCTCGTCGAACGCCCAGTCGAGGTAGTAGTTGGGCGAGCGTTCGTCGCGTCGATCAACCGGAGTGGCGGGGTTGCGACGAGCGCCGAACACCTCGCCTTCAGTCATGAATCCGGCGTCGACCAGATTATCGAGCACCACATTGGCGCGGGCGCGCGCGGCCGGCAGGTTGATATGCGGCGCAAAGCGGGAGGGCGCCTTGAACAGGCCGGCCAGCATCGCCGCCTCGGCGAGGTTCACATCCCGCGCCGATTTGTTGAAGTAATATTGCGCAGCAGCGTCCACGCCGAAGGTGCCCCCGCCGAGATAGGCGCGATCGAGGTAAAGCTTGAGAATTTCATTCTTCGGCAGCCGCGCTTCCAGCCACAGCGCGAGGAAGGCTTCCTTGACCTTGCGCTCGAGGGTGCGCTCGTTCGACAGGAAGAGGTTCTTGGCCAGTTGCTGCGATATGGATGATCCGCCTTGCACCACGCCTCCAGCCCTGGCGTTGGCCGTCATGGCGCGGAACAAACCCGAGATGTCGATGCCAAAATGCTCGTAAAATCTCCGGTCTTCGGTAGCGAGCGTTGCCTTGATCAGATGATCGGGAAACTCGTCCAGCCGCAACGCATCGTTGTGCTTGATGCCACGCGAGCCCACCTCGTTGCCGTAGCGGTCGAGGAAAGTGACGGCAAGCTCCGATTTCTTCAGCCAATCGTCGTCCGCCGTTTCACGAAAAGCAGGAATCGCGAGTGCAAGCATGACCACGAGGCCGCCGGTGCCGAGCGTCAGCGCTTCCGACAGTGGCTCCACGAAATACCAGCGCCGCCAGCCAGCGACATGGAACCGATCCATGAATTCGGTGAAGCGTTCGTAAAGCTCGCGACCCCAAGTCTTGACCTGGTACAATCCGAAGTCGATACGCGAGTCGACATCAAGGAAGAAGCGGCGGAGCCACGCCTTCCAAGCGCCGCTGTTCTGGTCATTGTGGAAGAGGTCGCGCAAGGTACCCCCTGGGCCAAATCCGACCTACGACGGGACGGAACCGTCCAGCCGTGCGTGAGTCTTGTAGCCGATACGCTGGCTCTAAACTATGGCGTCATCATCACAAGATGCACGAAAATCGAGAAGCGAGTTCAGGGGTTTGCCATTCCGGGCGCCGACGCGGACACGAGTGCAAACCTGCGTAAACTTGGCAGCGTGCGGCGAGACCGAGATCCCGGCAAGCTCCCGAGCCACGGGAAATGATGCCACACGTGAAAACTGGACGGAGCGGGTGCAATGTGCGCTGATGAGAGCCCCTTTTGGCGGCGTAAGTCATTGCGGGAAATGACGGATTCGGAGTGGGAGAGCCTCTGCGACGGTTGCGGGCGCTGCTGCCTGGTCAAACTTGAGGACGTCGATGATGCCTCGCGCACCTATTTCACCGACGTAGGCTGCCGGCTACTCGACAGCGAGACCTGCCGGTGCAGCGACTATTCCAACCGCACCACCAAGGTGAAGGATTGCGTGCGGCTCACTCCCCGGAACATCAACAGGATCGTGTGGCTCCCGCCTACTTGCGCCTATCGCCGGCTGGCGGACGGGCAGGACCTCTACTGGTGGCACCCGCTCGTCTCCGGAGATCCCGAGACCGTGCACCTGGCCGGCATTTCGGTGCGCGGACGCGTCGGTGCTCGCGAAGACGACGTAGCGGAAGATGAGCTCGAGGACCGCATCGTGAACTGGCCGGTCCGCCTTCCCCGCACGGCGCGCAAGAAGCCGCGCTGAGGCTGCGATTCGGGATCAGTCGGCCAGCGCCGCCAGGATGCGCGCCCAGCTGCGCATCCCTTTGTGAAACGACGTCAGGTCGTATTTCTCGTTCGGAGAATGCACGCGATCGTCATCGAGCGCAAAACCGACCATGATCGTATCCATACCCAGAACCCGCTTGAAGTCGCCGACGATCGGGATCGAGCCGCCTTCCCCGACCGTTACCGCTTTCTTGCCCCACTCCGCGGCGAGCGCCACGCGCGTCTTCGCCAGGGCCGGATGGTCGAAAGGAACCTCGGTTGCAGGAGCACCAGCGAAACTGCGGAACTCGACCCTCGCGTCGGCGGGAAGCCGTTCGCGGACGAAGGCATGAAACGCGCCACGAATCTTTTGCGGGTCCTGGTTGCCGACAAGCCGGAACGAAACCTTGGCCGTCGCTTGTGCAGGGATCACCGTCTTCGCTCCCTCTCCGGTGTAGCCTCCTATCATTCCATTGATCTCGGCGGTCGGACGGGTCGCAATCTGCTCGATCAGCATCCGATCCTTTTCCCCGGCGGGAACCTTGAGCCCCACACTGCCGAGGAAATCCTCCGGGGCAAGATGGAGAGACGCCAGATCGCTCCTGACGTCGGGCGGCAGCTCATGCACGCCTTCGTAAAAGCCTGGAATGGTCACGCGTCCATTCTCATCATGCATGACGCCCAGGATGTGCGAAAGCACGCGCAGCGGGTTCTGCGCAGCACCTCCAAAGAGACCGGAATGAAGATCGCGGTCGGCACAGGCGATCCTCACCTCCTCGTAGACAAGGCCGCGCAGCGAAGTCGTCACCATCGGCGTGGATGGATCCCACATGCTCGTATCACACACGAGCGCAAGATCGAGCTTGAGCTCGTCAGCATGGTCCTGCACGAAGCCGAACAGATGGCTGGAGCCGCACTCCTCCTCGCCTTCGATCATCATGGTGATGGGCAGCGGCAACTGCCCGGTTACGGACTTGAAGGCGCGGCACGCCTCGACGAAGGTCATGACTTGGCCTTTGTCGTCGCAAGCACCGCGTGCGACGATGATCCTGCGCCCATCGTCCTGAGTTACGATGCGCGGAGAGAACGGCGGCACCTCCCACAAATCGACGGGATCGACCGGCTGAACATCGTAATGACCGTAGAACAGGACGCGGGGAGCCCTGCCACCGGTTTCGGCTTCGCGTGCTTTCCCAACCACGATCGGATGCCCCGCGGTCGGCCGGACGCTGGCGTCAAAACCCATGCCTGCCAGGTCATCGGCGACGAATTGCGCCGCCTTCCGGCATTGCTGCGTGTAGGCGGGATCGGTGGAGATCGACTGGATACGCAGGAGATCGAACAGCCTTTCGAGGCTGCGATCGAGGTCGGCGTCGATTTGCGCAAGTACGGCGGGCAGCGCCTGCGACGTCGTCATGGCAAATCCTCCGTCAGCGGCGCAGAATTCCGCCCATGGTTCCACGCACGATGGCGCGGCCGACGGAGCTGCCCGCTTTGCCGCCTATCGACTTCCCAATGTCGGCCGCAATTTTTCCCGCGATCTGATTGGTGACCGAACGCGTGACCTGGCGGGCAACCTTCTGGCCACGCGTGAGGCGCGTTCGTCGCCCATGGCCGGTCCCGAAAATGCTGTGGACGATCTCCGTGATCCACGCCATCACCCCCGCAAATCCACCTGACGCGGATGCTTGCGCCGTTTTGTCCGACGGAGGTGATCCGTCCAATGGCTCCTCATCGGTCCCTTCCTGCATGCGCTTTTGCAGGATCTCGTAGGCGGATTCGCGATCGATGGCCTGGTCATACTTGCCCTTCACCGGACTGCTGGCCATGAGTGCCTTGCGCTCATCTTCGCTGATCGGACCCACTCGGCCGGACGGCGGGCGGATCATGCAGCGCTCCACCATTGACGGGGTGCCGTTGCCTTCGAGGAACGAGACCAGCGCTTCGCCCTTGCCCAGCTCCATGATCACCTTAGCCGTATCGAGCTTGGGATTGGGACGGAACGTCTCGGCGGCAGCTTTCACCGCCTTCTGATCGCGCGGCGTAAAAGCGCGCAATGCATGCTGAACTCTGTTGCCGAGCTGGGCCAGCACCTTGTCGGGCACGTCGAGCGGATTCTGAGTGACGAAATAGACGCCGACGCCCTTCGAACGAATCAGCCGGACCACCTGCTCGATCTTGTCGAGCAGGGCTTTTGGCGCGTCGGTGAACAGCAGATGAGCCTCATCGAAGAAGAAGCAGAGCTTGGGCTTGGGCAGGTCGCCGACCTCGGGCAGCTGCTCGAACAGCTCTGAAAGCAACCAGAGCAGGAAGGTGGCGTATAGCCGCGGATTGCTCATCAATTTGTCGGCGGCCAATATGTTGACGTATCCGCGCCCATCCCGGTCGGTGCGAATGAAATCCTTGAGATCGAGCGCGGGTTCGCCGAAGAACTGGTTACCGCCTTGATTCTCCAGCACCAGCAGCGCGCGCTGGATCGTTCCGATGGTGGTCTTGGAGACGTTGCCGTAATGGGCGGTGAGCTCGGCGGCGCGGTCCGAGATGTAGCCAAGCATGGCGCGCAGATCCTTGAGATCAAGGACCAGGAGCCCCTGCTCGTCGGCCACCCGAAAGCAGATATTGAGTACGCCTTCCTGGACTTCGTTCAAATCCATCAAGCGTGAGAGCAAAAGCGGCCCCACTTCCGAGATGGTGGCACGAATGGGGTGGCCTTGGTCTCCGAAAAGATCCCAGAACACGACCGGAAACTGGTCGGCCTGGTAGTCAAGCCCGAGACTTTTGGCGCGACTGACGAAGGCTTCCTTGGCTTCACCCCGCTCCGAAATGCCGGACAGGTCACCCTTGATGTCCGCCGCGAACACGGAGACGCCGGCTCGCGAGAGGCCCTCCGCCAGGATCTGCAACGTCACCGTCTTCCCCGTCCCGGTAGCCCCGGTCACAAGGCCATGCCGATTGGCCATCGCAAGTGTCAGAACTTCGGGCTTGGAACTCCTGCCGACGAAAATGGTGGTGTCGACTTCTGCCATTGCATGAACCTCGCGACCGAACTCGTCGTCATTGTCGCCGCCCGCAGGGACCGGTCAACCGCGCCGTCCAGAAATTTGCGAAACGAGCGATCAGGCTGTGCTCGCGAAGCGTACCACGACATTTATGCGAGAATCGCGTCAGCTCGAGCTATTGCATACGCTTTCGGATTGGAGATGCACCTGATGCTCAAATGCAACAACCCACACGCCATCTCGCCGACGGTGCTTGTTTTCTCGAATTTCGAGCGCGTATGATATGGTTAACCTGCCGCGAGCGCAGGGTGGGGCAGGCACATGCAGGACGAGCTCACGGGACGTATCGTTGCCGATGCGGGCGTCGGCGGCGCGGCGGCAGTAACGGCCAAAAGCAATGCTTCACGCTCCTCGTTCGCAGCGCAAGCTGCGGACTGGGACGGCGCATGCCCCGCGTACTAGCGCCAAATCTTGGGCACGGGCGAGGAGATTTCGATGTCGTACCCCATCAGCACGATCGAAGAGATCGGCGTGGATGAGGTTACGGCCCTCAAGTCCGTCGGGATCAGGACGACGGACGGGCTGCTTGAGGCCGCGAAAAGCCCGAAGGGACGCAAGCTCCTTGCCGCCAGCGCCAAGCTCGACGAGAAGAAGCTGCTGCGGTGGGCGAATATCGCCGACAAGCTGCGGATCAAAGGGATGGGCAAGGAATATGCCGGGCTTTTGCGCGAGGTCGGCGTCGACACGGTGAAGGAACTCAAATACCGAAATCCGGCCAAACTCGCTCAAACCATGGCCGAGGCCAACAAGAAACGAAAGCTGGTTCGCTTTCTCCCCTCTGAGAAGCTGGTGACTCGCTGGGTCGAGCACGCCCGCAAACTGCCGCAGAAGATCACGTATTGAGCGACCGCCGGCTGAGCTTGCGGGGCGCTTGACACTGATTGCGCCTCCGGCGCAAAGCGAAACTTATGGCTGTTTCGCCTCGATTGGCCGGCGCTCACGGCGATCGGACGCATACGCACAACCCGCTCGCCGAGCTGCTCGCGCTCGGGCGTCCCTTGATCATGGGCATTCTAAATGTGACTCCGGACTCATTTTCCGATGGCGGGCGATTCCTTGATCCATCGGGCGCCCTCGATCATGCGCGCCGGATGATTGCAGAAGGGGCGGACATCCTTGATATCGGAGCGGAATCGACCCGTCCCTACGGCGGAGCGGTGCCTGTGCCGATGGAAGAAGAGATCGGGCGCCTGACGCCGGTCCTGCCGCAGGCAGTCGCGCTCGGCGTGCCGGTCTCGATCGATACCATGAAGGCCAAGGTTGCCGACTGGGCGATCGCGGCAGGCGCCGCAATCATCAACGACGTCTGGGGTCTCCAGCGCGAAGAAGCCATGGCGCGCGTCGCCACCCGATGGGGCGTCCCGGTGATCGTCATGCATAACCGCGAGCATGCCGATCCCTCACTGGATATCATTGCAGAAATTGCAGAATTTTTCGCGCGCTCGCTCGAGATCGCCGCCAACGCCGGCCTGCCACGGCAGCAGATCGTTCTCGATCCGGGCATAGGCTTTGGCAAGACACCAGAGCAAAGCATGATCGCAATCGCCAGGCTGCGGGAGCTTAAATCATTCGGCCTGCCCATCCTCGTCGGCGCCTCGCGCAAGCGCTTCATCGCCAGGATCTCACCGGCTTCGCCGGATCACCGCCTCGGCGGATCCGTTGCCGCCCATTTGGCGGCGGTAGCGAACGGAGCGGCCATCATTCGCACCCATGACGTTGCGGAGACCGCGCAGGCGCTGCGCGTTGCCGCTGCCATTGAAGCAGTGCAATGACCGACGCCATATTCGTCTCAGGCCTTGCGCTGCATGCCTATCATGGCGTGATGCAGCATGAGGCGAAGGTCGGACAGACGTTCACGCTTGACCTGAAGCTCGAGATCGACCTTGGCGAAGCGTCACGCTCGGACAGGCTCGCGCACACCGTGGGCTATGACCAGGTCGTGGCAGTGGCGAGTCAGGCGTTTTGCGCCCGGCGCTATCGGCTGATCGAGGCGGCAGCAGGCGCGGTGGCGCAAGCCGTTCTCGACAGCTTTGCTGCGGCTGCGAGCGTGCGCGTGACCGTGCACAAGCCGCATGCACCAATCGCAGCAACCTTCGCGGACCTTGGAGTCAGCATTATGCGCACCCGCAAACCTCGTGACTGAGGCGCTCCTCGGTCTCGGGGGTAACGTCGGCGACGTTCGCGCTACGCTCTCTCGGGCGGTCGGGATGCTGTGCGATGAAGAACGTGTGCGCCTGCTGGCTCGTTCCTCGGACTACCGGACCCTGCCTTGGGGGGTCACGGACCAGCCGCCCTTCATCAACCTTTGCATTGCGGTCGAAACCGATCAGCCGCCGCACGACCTGCTTACGCGGGCGCAGGCCATCGAGCGCGCGCTCGGGCGCGAGCGCGCAACGGAGCGCCGTTGGGGGCCTCGCCGCATAGACATCGACCTCCTCACATATGACGATCTCGCGCTGCAAACGGCGGACCTGACGCTGCCGCATCCGCGGCTTCTCACCCGTGCATTCGCGCTGGCGCCGCTCGCGGAGATCAGGCCGCAATACGTGATCGCCGGCATCCCGGTACGGGCTGCGCTGGCCAAGTTGGATATTTCCGGAATCGAGCGTCTTGCGTCGATCGGGAGACCATCCTCCCCCGCTTGAGCCGCCAAGGTTGTTGGCCCGCGACGCCCGCCATGGCAGTTTTCGGCAATGATCGAGAGTTCCCCCAATGAGCTTCCGCTCGGTGCCGAATTTCCCCCCGCCACGCGGGAGAACTGGGAAAAGCTCGTCCAAAATGTGCTCAGGGGCGCTTCGTTCGAAGAAAGGCTTGTCGCTAAAACCTATGACGGTTTGCGCATTGAGCCGCTTTTCCCGAGCAAGCCGGACGCAACGCCGGTTATTGGACGCAACGACACTACGGCATGGCTGCTCATGCAGCGCATCGATCACCCCCAGGCGGCAGCCGCCAATGCAGAGGCCTTGCACGACCTCGCAAACGGCGCCGCCGGCCTCACGCTCGAATTCACGGGGGCTATTGGGGCTTATGGCTATGGGCTTGCAGCGGGAAAGGATACGATCGCACGCGCTCTCGAAGGCATCGACCTTGCGTCCGGCGTGGCCCTCGATCTCGATCTTGGCCACGGTTCAGTGACCGCGGCCCATGAGATCGCCGACTTACTCAAGCGGGGCGGCAGTGCATTAGCTGCCAGTCACATCCGGTTTGGGCTCGATCCTATCGGGCAGGCTGTCGTGGCGGGCGGCAGCCCGCTCGCATGGGACGAGTTAAGGCGCGAATTCACCCGCACAATCATCGATCTTTCGGACCAAGGCTTTCGCGGGCCGTTCGCGGCCGCCGACGCGCGCGTCGTGCACAACGCAGGCGGCTCCGAAGTGCAGGAGCTCAGCTATGCAGTCGCGGTCGGGGTTGAATATCTGCGCGCGCTCGAGGCGGGAGGCATTGCGCTCGATGCGGCCCGCCACACGATCTATTTCCGCCTGGCGGCTGACGCGGACCAGTTTCTGACCACGGCCAAGTTCCGCGCGTTGCGCAAGCTGTGGGAACGGATCGAGGCGGTCTGCGGCCTCAAGGCTGCGCCAGCCTTCGTCTCGGCTGAGACCGCCTGGCGCATGATGAGCACCCGCGATCCTTACGTGAACATCCTGCGGACGACCATCGCGGTCGCCGCGGCGGCATGGGGGAGCGCCGATGCCATCACGGTGCTGCCGTTCACCATGGCGCTCGGCCTGCCGGACAGGTTTGCGCGTCGAGTTGCGCGCAATACGCAGCTTGTGCTGCTTGAGGAATCCGGCCTGGCAAGAGTTGCCGATCCGGCCGCCGGTTCGGGCGGCATGGAAAACTTGACCGACAACCTCTGCCGTGCCGCCTGGTCGCGGTTTCAGCAGATCGAGAGGGCCGGCGGCGCGTGGGCAGCATTGCAGGAGGGCGCGTTTCAACGCGACGTCGCAGCCGTGCGCGCGCAACGACGCGACGCGGCGGCGTCGCGCAAGGATGCCATAACGGGCACCAGCGATTTTGCGGATCTCGCGGAGATTCCGGTGAGCGTCGTCGGCATCCCTCCATCATGGCCCCCGGCCCGCCCCGCCGCGTTTCCCTGCGAGCCGCTCGCGCCGTTTCGGCTCGCCGAGCCGTTCGAGACGCTGCGCGATGCCTCCGATCGGACGCTCGTGCGCACCGGCGCAAGGCCGAAGGTCTTTCTGGCCAATCTCGGGAAGCTCTCCGATTTCGGGTCACGCGCGACGTTTGCGAGGAATTTCTTCGAGGCCGGCGGCATAGAGGCGCCCACAAATGACGGGTTTGCCGATCCCGCGGCGACGATTGCAGCGTTCAAGCGCTCCGGCGCCAAGCTGGCGTGCCTTTGCTCCTCCGATCAGGTCTATGCGCGGGAGGCGAGCGCCACCGCGCAGGCGCTGGGCAGTGCCGGCGCAACGGTGTGGCTCGCCGGCCGACCGGGCGCTCTCGAGGCGGCGCTCCGAGACGCGGGGGTTTCGCGTTTCATCTTTGCGGGTTGCGACGTGCTTGAGGCGTTGCAAACGGCCCATTCCCTCTCAGTCGCCTGAGCAAATCCGGTGAAACGCTATGGCGCCGCCCTGCTCGCGCGAGTGGAACCGAATGACGGGAAGCCCATTTTGCCACGGGAATGTGCCATAATGGCTCCATGACGCATGGCTCCATGACGCCCGGTTCGAAGATTCCGGATTTCACCACGGTCGAGTTCGCCGCGACGCCGGTTGCAACGATTGACGCAGAATTCGCCCCCTGGCTGACGCCGGAAGGCATCGAGGTGAAGCCGGTCTATGGGCCGAACGACGTTGCGGGGCTGGACTTTCTCGACGGCTATCCCGGCATCCCGCCTTATCTGCGTGGTCCCTACCCGACCATGTACGTCACCCAGCCATGGACCATCCGGCAGTATGCCGGCTTCTCCACGGCCGAGGATTCGAACGCCTTCTACCGCCGCAACCTCGCCGCCGGACAGAAGGGCCTCTCGGTCGCGTTCGATCTCGCGACCCATCGCGGCTACGATTCCGATCATCCGCGGGTGGCCGGCGACGTCGGCATGGCGGGCGTCGCCATCGATTCGATCTACGACATGCGCACGCTGTTTGCGGGCATTCCGATCGATCGCATGTCGGTGTCCATGACCATGAACGGCGCAGTGCTGCCCGTGCTGGCGCTCTACATCGTCGCCGCTGAGGAGCAGGGGGTGCCGCCGGAAAAGCTTTCCGGCACCATTCAGAACGACATCCTCAAAGAGTTCATGGTGCGCAACACCTATATTTATCCGCCGGCGGCGTCGCTGCGCATCATCTCCGACATTTTCGCGTTCACCGCCGCGCACATGCCGAAGTTCAACTCGATCTCGGTTTCCGGCTATCACATGCAGGAGGCGGGCGCGACCGCCGACATCGAGCTTGCCTACACCCTTGCCGACGGCATCGAGTATGTCCGCGCCGGCCTCAACGCCGGTCTCGATATCGACCGGTTTGCGCCGCGCATCTCATTTTTCTTTGGCGTCGGCATGAACTTTTTCATGGAGGTCGCAAAGCTGCGCGCCGCGCGCCTGCTGTGGGCAAAGCTGGTCAAGCAGTTCGCGCCCAAGGATGCGCGCTCGCTGTCGTTGCGCACGCACTGCCAGACTTCGGGCTGGTCACTGGCAGCGGACGACGTTTTCAACAATGTGGTGCGCACGATGATCGAGGCGATGGCCGCGACCCAGGGACATACCCAATCGCTGCACACCAACGCGCTCGACGAGGCGCTGGCGCTGCCCACCGACTTTTCCGCCCGCATCGCGCGCAATACCCAGATCGTGCTGCAGAAGGAGAGCGGCACCACCCACATCATCGACCCATGGGGCGGCTCGTTCTTCGTCGAGCGGTTGACCTATGAGCTTGCGAAGAAAGCCTGGGGTCACATCCAGGAAGTCGAGCGCATGGGCGGCATGGCCAAGGCGATCGAGGCCGGCCTGCCGAAGCTTCGCATCGAGGAGGCGGCGGCGAAAACCCAGGCCCACATTGATACCGGGCAGCAGGCCGTGATTGGCGTCAATAAACATCGCCCGCAGCAGGAAGCGCCGATCCAGCTGCTGAAAGTCGACAATGCGGCGGTGCGGCAACTGCAGATCGACAAGCTTGGCCGTCTCAAGCGGGAACGGGATCCGAAAGCGGTGGCGCAGGCGCTCGCGGCGTTGACGCGCACCGCAGCCGGCGGCAACGGCAATCTCCTCGCGCTTGCCATCGATGCTGCGCGCGCAAAGGCAACGGTTGGGGAGATTTCCTCCGCGCTGGAGCAGGTCTTCGGCCGGCACAGCGCGCCGATCAAGGCCGTCACCGGGGTCTACAAACGGGAGATCGGCACCATGTCGGATGCCGTCGCGCGGGTACAGAGGCTCGTCAACGCGTTCGAGACCGACGAGGGCCGGCGGCCGCGAATTCTGGTGGCCAAGATCGGACAGGACGGACACGATCGCGGTCAGAAGGTGATCGCGACCGCCTTTGCGGATCTTGGCTTCGACGTGGATATCGGCCCGCTGTTTGCAACGCCCGCGGAGGCGGCGCGCCAGGCAGTCGAGAATGATGTGCACATTCTCGGCGTCTCCTCGCTTGCTGCGGCACACCTTACCTTGGTGCCGGAGCTCAAGGCCGCGCTGGTCAAAGAGGGCCGGCCCGACATCATGATCGTGGTCGGGGGCGTCGTGCCGCCGCAGGATTATGCCGAACTCGAGCGCGCCGGCGCCGAGGCCATCTTCCCGCCCGGCACCGTGATCGCGGGGGCGGCAGAAGAGCTCATCGGCAAGCTCAATGCCCGCCTCGGTCACGGCCGCCAAGCGGCGGAATGATCAGTCGAGTTCGCCGAGGCGGATGGAGAGCTTCGGCAGCGCCGTGGTCGTGAGCGCTTCTTGCGTGCCGCGTTCAATGATGGAGGACCACCCGTCGCCGCTTGGACCGGTATGAATCCAGGTGACGCCTTCGTTGGCATCGATCACCCAGAATTCGCGAATCCCGTGGCGCGCATAGAGCCTCGCCTTTATTCCCCGATCATATCTCAGACTTGAGGCAGCGACCTCGATCAGCAACAAGACGTCCTCCGGGCGCGGCTGCGCAAAGGTCTTCGGGGGCACGTTGTAGACCGACTTTGAGATGACGGTGATATCCGGCTCGACCAGGATATTGTGCGCGAGCTGAAGCGTGGCTTCGATCCCGACAAACATCCCCTCGGGTGCTGCCCGAACCAGCGCCATGGTAAGAAAGTGCTTGATGCGCTCGTGCGCCACGTGCTTGGCCGACATCATGACGAGATCCCCTTCGATCAGCTCGAAACGCTCGTCTTCGGTGACGATCCCGGCTTCGATCATGCGGTGGATGTCGTCGACGGTGAATGCCCGGCGAGGCAATCCGTCAGCTGCGCGGGCGACTGCAACGTTCATCGCTGCACCATGGTATCCTGGGCTGTGGATATAATAGCAAATTCCGGCCGGCGCGAGCATGCGCATCGCTCCGGGACTGATGATCAATCGCGGTTCGCATCTGGGGCTCATGCATGTCATCGCGCCGGCCTGCCGACATCGACCGGTTGCTGCATGGAATCCGCGCCGGCGAGCGCGGCATCATCGCGCGAGCCATCACCTTGATCGAAAGCAGCCGCGGCGATGACCGGAAAGCCGGGCGCGATCTCGTCCAGCGCCTGCTGCCGTTTACCGGCAGCTCAATTCGTGTGGGGATTACGGGCGCACCCGGCGTGGGCAAGTCCACCACCATTGATGCGCTCGGCACGTTGCTCACGGGACGCGGACACAAGGTCGCGGTGCTCGCCGTCGATCCGTCATCGGCGCGCAGCGGCGGCTCCATTCTGGCCGACAAGACCCGCATGCCCCGCCTCGCCAGCGACCCCAATGCGTTCATCCGCCCCTCCCCCTCCTCCGGCACGCTGGGCGGCGTCGCCGCCAAGACCCGCGAGTGCATGCTGATCGTCGAAGCGGCGGGACACGACTGCGTCCTGGTCGAGACCATGGGCACCGGGCAATCGGAAACTGTGGTCGCGGACATGACCGACTTCTTCCTTGTGCTGATGCTGCCGGGCGCCGGCGACGAGCTCCAGGGTCTCAAGAAGGGCGTGGTCGAGCTTGCCGACATGATCGCCGTCAACAAGGCGGACGGCGACAATCTCGACCGCGCCACGGCGGCGGCGGCCGAGTACCGAGCCGCGTTGAATATCCTCACCCCGCGCTCCGCGCTGTGGTCGCCGCCGGTGACGGCCTATTCGGCGCTCACCGGAGAAGGCATCGCCAGGCTCTGGGACACCGTCCTCGAGCATCGCGCGCGCATGAGCGGCGCGGGTGAGCTCGCGGCGCGGCGGAGCGAGCAACAGGTCAAATGGATGTGGGCGATGCTCGAGGAACGCATGCTCTCGCGCCTGCGATCGGATCCGGCGCTGCGCAACAAGCTGCCGAGGCTCGAGGCAGCGGTGGCCGAGGGACGCGTCTCGGCGGCCTTTGCCGTTGAGGAGATTGCAGCGGCACTTGCCATGTGATGTGCCGCTGTCCACCAAAAAGACGAATGTCGCAAAAAGACAACTTGGGTTTGTTTCGCAAAAATGAGAGGATTCACTTGTATGATTTTAATAATTCAACCTATGATTGAACTTTCGTCGAGCAAATGACCCCTCCATGAGCCTGACCGTCCTCATTACCGGCTTCGGCCCGTTTCCCGGCGCGCCGTTCAATCCGACCCAGCCGTTGGCGCGCGAGCTTGCCCGTCGGCGGCATCCCGCCTTCGCCAACGTGCGCCGTCTCGCCCATGTGTTCCGGGTCAGCTACGAAGCCGTCGATCGCGACCTGCCGGCGCTGCTCGCAAGCGAGCGGCCGGATGCCTTGATCATGTTCGGGCTTGCCACCCGGGCAAGGCACGTCCGCGTCGAGACGCGCGCGCGCAACGCGCTCACCCGCGCACTGCCGGACGTCGGCGGCCACCTGCCCCTCTCCGGCACGATCCTCGCGGGCGGGCCCGCGGCGTTGCCGCTGCGCGCGCCCGCGCAGCGGCTGCTGGTTGCGGCGCGCTCGACCGGCCTGCCGGCAGCGCTCTCCCGCGATGCCGGCCGATACCTCTGCAACTATCTCTGCTGGCGCGCTGCCGAGGCTGCCCGCGCCGGCGCGCCGCGGATCACTTGCTTCATTCACGTGCCCCCCGCTCAGCGCACGCTCATGCATTGGCCGCGCCCGCCGCGCTTCTCGTTCGATGCGCTTGCGGATGCCGGCGAGGCCATTGTGCGGGCGGCGGTGGTGGCGGTGCGCGCGTTCATCTGATTCACGGCATCAATCTCGCACCGGCGCCGCCTCCCTAAGGCGGGCATCTGCCAACATGGTGCACATGGAAACATTCTCAGCCTCCATGTGATGGGAGTGAATCTCAGTGATAGCCGAGTTCGCCGCGCGCCTTGTCGCGGAACACCAAATACGATCACCCAGTTTACGTGAGAATCACGGGAAGCAGCACGAGCGTGCCTGGTGCGGCGCGATCACCGGCACCCGCTGGGGCCTGATTCCACAACGGAATTTTGGGTTCGTTCTGCCAAATTGCATCTTGCAATCCCTCAACCTGACGTGTTGCGGCTCCCGAAGTATTGTTGGCCTGTTGGCTATCTCTTTGAGAAAGCGGCGTATTTGCCTTTTCATTTTGCAGGAATTACAATCTTGGATTGATTAGTTTGAAATATATTTTCTCAAAGTTGCAGAAATGAGACGATCAGTGCCAAGCCCCGAACAGAATTGCGAAAAATTCGCGCGAGCCGATGTCTTGCCGTGCGATAGCTTACGCAGCGTTTCCAGGTCCCGCGATAAGCGTCGCGGGAGTAGACGATTCTGCAGGTCGCATAGATTTTAGTCCCCTTAAGAACAGCAACCGTTTGAGACATTTGTCGATCATGCTGTCCAATCTCTCTTCGATCTCGAAGTATTGGAGCATTTTATGGATAGTTGCTTCTTCTCCCATTTTGGCGAGTGCATAGGTGTGCCCAAGCTCCTTCTGGGCTTGAGCATCTGCAGCTTTTTCGCCTGCTTCTAGCTCCGCAGGGTCGGGAGGGATGTCCGAAGATAAAAGCTCCACCCGTGGAATTGCGGCTGGAATATTCTCTGATCTGATCACTGCATATTTTTGCTGCACAGCTGCGGCTAAACGAAAGGTGTGGAGATTCTGCTTGCGCCAAGTTAGTCGCGCAATCGTCGCGGCGATATCGTTCTCGAGAGGACCATCAGGGCGGAGCTCTTCAGTCAGAGCTTCGTGGAGACGCTGGAAAGCGTCGCGATCTTCTCCGGGAAGAAGCGCTGTCGAACAAAAGCCGGCATGCTTAACTGCAGAATGAAACTTCTTAACTTTTGCAGGCATTGCACACACTCCACTCACGCAACAACGAATCGGTTTTAGCGCTCATGAAAAACTCAAGAGATTCGCTGGGAACCGTCAATCCCCTTTTTATCTGCTCCACAGGGAAAAAATTCGCGACGCGCGAACCCTTCGGACTTGCTTAAACCGCTGCAATGCCTACAGGCGGTAGTTTGAACCCTTTCGAACGGAATCGAACGACGGCGTAAGGCGTAAGTCTCAGGCGTCGCTCGCGGGCGACCAGGGAATGAGAACGAAAGCCCCGAAAGGCCATCAGCTGGCCCAAGGCTAATCGCAGCAGCCTCCAGCTCCCGTATTCGGAACTGCATAGGTTGACATTTTTTGCGTCAGTACCGTCTGCACCGTCGGCAAGGGCACGCTTTGTATGCAGAGAGCAGATACCCAAAGCGAAACTTGCACGTCCCGCAGTAAAGACGAACGAGGTTGGCCACCTCTTGAGACGGCCGCAAGGAGCGTTCCAGGTAATTGCTGGCAATGTAATGGCCCCGGCTCAGAGCCTAGGGTGCTTGGCTCAGGATCGGTTCGGCCGTCGCTGACGATGCTGACTGTGCTGACGGTGGTGGCGGGGAGAAACCAACCAGCGAAGTCATCTTGATAATGCGATTTCCTTCTCGGCCCTCGCGTTTAAATGCGATTTCAATGCCGAGAGTTCGCAGAAATGCCTGCAACCTGCGTAATCGGCCGGCGAGCGCGCGCGGATTTTTCGGCCAATCCATAGCTCTCTCAGCGAGAGTATGTCCGCCGAAGGCGGTGGCATTTTGCAGTTCCGATGCCGTACCGACCCACCTCGTCTGCCTTGCCATTATTCTGCGCACGCAGGCAGCGACCGGATCGGCTTCAACAGCGTCCTCGACCACCCGGCGCCGATTGGCGTCGTAGGCCATCCGGAATGTGCCGGGTGACCAGAGCGCGGCCTCGCAGGCGGTCGCCCACTTTGCGAAATCGGCCATGCGCGGCAGACGGACGAGTTGAATGCGATCGCGCATGCGCAAGCCGTGCGCCACCGCATCAAGCAAAGCACCCAAGATGCGTGGCCGCGCCAATTCGAATTGCTGCCAAAGCTCGGCTTCCGAACGACGTCGCTGGTCGGGAAGGAATCCCATAGTAAGAAAGATCGCCCGGTCCGCTAAATCCTGGCGCGTGATGACCTCCTCAATGCCGTTGAGAATGGTGGGGCGAGCGGCTTGGAAGAGAACCTCATCGGCATCGGTATAAAGCTGACGCAAAGCAAAGCTGCCGCCGCTGGCGAGCCGGCACAGCGCATCAGAAAGCCAGCCGGGTAAGATCGACAGGTTGTCAAACGCGAGAACATGGCCGTTGTTCGCAGCGATCATGAGGTCGCGCTCTTCCCGTGGGAGTGCCCTGACCGGGGCCACGTTGGGGTCGATCAGCGCTCGCAAGATTTTAGACAGGACCGTCTTTGCGGAGCCCTGCTCGCCCGCAACGGCCAGCAAAGGAAATGGACCAGCATGCTGCAACGCCCCCAACAACCAGGAAACCACCAGCACCTGATCGTCCCGTGCTGGAAGATTGAGGAAAGATGCAAGCGTCTCTATCGATCCGCCTCTCTCGGGCATGGGTAGCGGCAGCATGCCGGCGGCACGCCGAAAGCGCACCGGCGGGTGGCTTGTAATGCGCCATCCTTCCGGTCCGACCTCTACAGCCTGCCAGCGATGGTCCGTGAGATCCAAGTAGATACGGTCTGCATGTTGGGCGACACGAATGTGGATCGTACGCTCTGGGGCATCGAACTGGGCGCGCGCTTCGAGCAGATCGAGAATTGACCTGATTGTGGCAAGGCCCATGGCCTCTCCCGTGCGCTCGTAATGCCGGCGCCGCAACCAGGTACGAAACTGCTTGCTGCGAATGGGCCAGGTTTCGCGATGTTGGTCGATCTCAAGGTCGGCGTAGGCGACGCCAGTTGCCGTGTGGAACAGGGAGACGGGTGCGCCCGATACGGCCGGGTTGTCGGCCATGGTCAGGTCGCCTTGCTATCGACCGCAGAAGATGGCGGTAATTGGGGCTGTTCGCGCACGGCTGTGCCCACGCGCGAGTCCTTCCAGAGCTTGCGAGCAACCTCAACCGGATCGATCCCGGTTGCCTTCCACCACGCTTGTTCGTCGTTAGCCTGATGGGCGGCGCGGTGGTGGGTGCGGCAGAGTGGAACCGCGAACTCATCGCTAACCTTGCGGCCGAGCGCGCGCGGTTGCATGAATCGCAGGTGATGTGCGTCTGATGGCTTGCGTGCGCAGAACAGGCATGGCTGCGAGATGACGTAGCGCAGATGCTCCTTGTTGCGGTAGCGACGGGGGACGCTGATCGCGAGCACGCTCTTGTCGATACCCGCGGCCTGATACGGATGCGGGTCGGCGTTATCGACGCTGTCGCTCGGGCGGGTCTCCTGCAAGCCGGGGGCTGAGGCCGAGGAAGCGCCCCCATCAACCACTGGCGTTGCGGCTTCAGCAGCCGAGAGCCCGACTATCTTTTGCTCGAATGCGTCCTCCAGCAGCTTGGCATCGGCGGCTGTGAGGCTGTTCTTGGCGGCAAGGGCGGCGCGCGCCCAGCTCGTTGCGCTCTCCGGCGAAGCAAGGTCCCCAATCTCGCTGAGCAGCCGGTCCCGGAGGGCGGCTGAATCATCAGCCGGAAGGACCGCCGGCATGGGGCTCCTGACGGCCGCGTGCACCTTGCCGTTTCCCGGTGATTGCGAAGGCAACGGCGATCCAGCGAGCGACGAGACCGGCGCAGGCCCGGGCAACGGAGCCGGCATGCAGATGTCGGGCGCATCGGGATCATCCTCACCCGCAATGCCGACCAGCGTGAACAGGCCATAGCGGCGGGCATAGGTGAGCGCGGCGCCCATCCGCTGCGGGTTGGCGATCTCGGCGACCGGGCAGACCGGCCAGTAGGAGGCGATCCATTCGCCCGAAGAATGGGCAAGCAACGTGGTCAAGGTCAGCACCCGCGAACCCTGATCGACCGCGGTGGTCTGCACGATCGCGATCTCGTGCTCGCTGAGCGTCTTGCGCACGATCTCGAGCCCGCTGGAAAGCGGCGCGTAGCGAAAGCTGCGCGCTGCCTCTCCGGGTCGCCCGCCTGCAATGGTTGCGGTGAGCGATTTTTCCGGGTTGACGAGGTGCCCCTGCGCCTTGGCAAGCGCCGCAGCGAGAGCGGCGAGAGATTCACTGCATCGATGCACGGGCGGCCTCCGTGTCGAGAACGTCAAAGCTCACCGCGCCCGATCTCGAGCGCTTGGCCCGCACGCCATGCCCGATTGCCTCCTTGGCATCCTCCGGCATCAGCGTTTTGAGCTCGGCCTTGGCCCGCTCGTGGTCGAGGAACGCGCCACGGGTGTTGCGGAAGAGCCCGGCGAACTCCGCCCATGAGTTCGAGGAGCTCATGTCGATAATGCGGATCGCCGCAATGCGCGGCCGTGGCTGTTCGACGCCGAAGGGGAAAGGGGGCTCGCCGCTCTCCACGCAGCGCCAGAATTTCTTTTCCGCCGTCAGAAGAAGGTGCTGGTAGAGGGCATCGGCGGCGATTCTGATCTCGACCCATTTGCCCCCGCCGGTAATGATGGAGAGCGCTGCCTCCCGCGCATTGGTGACCCACATATTGTGCTGGACCTGGGCCATATGTTTTTCGGCCGCCGCCTCTTCCGAGAACGACCAGGGCAGCATGAATTTGGCCTCGAAAACCGCGCCGCTGCCGACGATCAGCCCGTCAAGCGTCGCCCCCATCCAGCGGAGCACCGGATGCACGAGCCGGTGCTGAATGCATTCGATGGTCTGCCCGGTGTTGCGCTCGTACCAATGCCGATTGAACGCTTCCGTCACTACGCCGAGCTGGACGATGAGGTTATCCGAGAGGTCCTCCGGCTCGACGTCGCCGCGTTTCTCGCGCCAAAGACGAATCAGGGCGGCTTCGTCGTGACCCATGATGATCCGGGCGTCCGAGCCGCCAATGAAGAAGCGGCGGTGCGGTCTAGAGCTACCCGAAAATCGAGTTTCGCCGTCTAGCATGCAAATCCTCCACCACTCGCATCATTTACATCTTACAAGATGTAATATCGTCTATAGTGATGCAAATTACATCATCAAAAGCCAATTGTCAAGTGGGGCCGAATCCGAAACGCTGTGGGGATGCGGTATTCGGCTCAAATCCGTGCGGCGCGCGCGCTTCTAGGCTGGAGCCAAACCCAGCTTGCACGCCGCGCCGGGCTTGGCTTGGCAACCCTGCAGCGAATTGAACGAAACGAAGGCATTCAGAAAGGTAAGTTTTTAACGGTCATGAAAATACAAAAAGCTCTTGAGCAGGCTGGCATTCATTTCATCGAAGATGATACTGGAGAGATCGGCGTCCGATTGAAAATAAAGCGCCGGTGACCGATCTAAAAAGCATATATTCAGGTACGTGACTGCGCAGCCGCTGCGCGGGCCCACGGACAAGGCGCCGAACGCTGCGTCGTGTGCGTTGGAAGACCTGCTGCGCGGCCAGTTCTATGACTTTGCCCCGTTGTCTCCTGTTGCTGACGCTTGTCGCCGGTCAATCCTCGCGTCCCATCAAGCCTCCGGCGATCTGGCAAGCGACAGTGAGCCACAGGAACAGCCCCGCATCCGGCACGCCGAGCGCCGCGACTTCGGCCTTGCCGGCTACAGGATGAAGCGCTTTCGAAATCCCGCTCCGAGAAAGACGAAGCTCAGGCAAAAACGGGCGAACAGATCGCCATAGTCCATCAGGTAGCTGACGTCTTTCATCGCTTACCCGCCGTTCGAAGGCCATAACGTGGCGGTCGAATACCACTGGCTGGAGGGACATTACGATCACCTATCCTGCTTCCAGGTCTTTCTCAACGTGCTGGCGCGCAAGTTCGCCCGCCAACACATCCTGCTGGTTCTTGACGGCGCACCCAATCGCCGCTGCGGCGACCTTCTCATTCCCGCCAACATCACCCTCTTGTATCTTCCGCCCTATTCACCAGAACTCAATCCGAAGGAAAATCTCTGGGATGAAATCCGCGAAAAAATCTTCAAGAACTACGCGCTGAAATCCATGGACGCGGTGCAAGCGAAGCTCAGGCAAGCGATCCTCTACATCGAGCGCAATCGAGCGCTTGTCCGCTCCATCACTTCCTTCCCCTATATCGTCAACTCACTCTGATGTAGAATTGGTATTAGGTTGGGGACAGCGGCTTTCATCAGTAGCCAGAGGGCTCCTCGCCACCATGGCTTGTTGCACACTCGTTGGTGTTGCCAAAGTCGCGGCCAGACTGCTGACAGTGGCGGGTCGATGGAGACGTTGCGTTCAGAACCAGGCAGGCGGCCAACAGCGCCCCGAGCGATAGTCCGAATATCCTGGCGTGGGACTCCGTATGCAGGCCTCCCTTCATCGGCGATGGGGGCTGATCCTCGCGACGAGCGGGTGCCCCTTCATAGTCAATCTTGCTGTCGCCCATTGCAGCAACTCCCGCGTCCCCGGACGGATGATCAACGATCTCGGTTGGGGCGGTTCAGCAACTCCTGAGCCAATTCAATCAGACACGCGGTGACCCAGAACTCGCGTGACTTGGCGGCGAGGTCGAGACAGACATTCGCTTGCGCCCGGTGGACCGCGGCTGCCTCGAGAGATGAGGCTCTTGTTTGTCGCTTCTTACGCATCACATCGGGGCTTGGTGCACGGGCGACAACGTTTAGCCACCGCACTGCGCTGCGATGAGCTTATTGAAAGCCTCGATCTCGGAATCGAGCAGAACGAGATCGCGTTGATGGTCGATGCCGTCCTGGCAGACTGAGGTCGCCTGGCGGGCCGTCACTGCCTCATAAAATTGAATCCCGAAAGCTCGACAGTTCTTGTCGGCCAGCGCCGGATTGATCGGACTTTGGCGCGCCGCCTGCCAGCGAAGATGCGCACTGGCGAGCTGAGACGTCTGGCCGCAATAACCCGTGTCGGCTCCGGCCGCCCCTGCCGGATACAGCAGAAGCGCGATGAGAAAGAGAACGATTTGCAGCATGGGGGCGGCTCCGTTGTTCCTCGTCACCACGCCGAGCGTGTGCTGGAATCTCACGACATGCTCCTGACAATTTCCCACGACGTTTCCGGGGTTGCGGTTTCGAGTGCTCGGGCGGCGAGCTCGGAGTGACCCAAGTAGCACTGCTGATTGCAGTAGGAGCGCCGCGTTGTCAGCTCTCGCAAGTAGCCATTTCCGAGCGGCTGGCAACAAAACGCACAGGACGACTGCGGGTGGAGCGCTCGGCCATTCACCAGGACGAATTTCATTTGCCACCTCCGGTGAGAATGTCTTCGATCGACTGCGTTTGTCGACCTGACCTACTCATTTTGGGGATTTCGCCTGCCGCGATCTATTGCACGCGGGTACTGCGGAATGGGCTTTTTGTTTGCTGCAATAAGCTAAGGTTTAAGTCCCCTACCCTCTGCTGGGGGGGGCCCCAACCCAAACCAGTTAAGGTGCGCCAGAATTTGGAAAAAAGTTCGTTCGCGAGAAAAAATAGCGAAAGTAGCAAAGTAGCGGCCGCTCTTTACGACTTCTTACCGGGCCTTTCGGGCCGTCGCCGAGCGGTCCTCAACGGAAGCAACTGAGTACCACGCACCAACTATTTCATCAAATTCCCGCCCCGTGACCACCGTCCGGCCGTATGAGTCGCCGTACGCGCGACGTCGTGCTTGACCCGCCCGAAATCAGCTCGCCCGTAGAGAGCTCGATGTGAAAAATGCCTCTTCGACCTGAGGGAAGGTCCCGTGAGTCGGCGCGATTTCTTGCGATCGTTGACGGCGCTGGCCGCTTGTCGCGCGGGCGCAGCAGAGCGAGCGCATCAAGCGGCTCGGGATACTGATGGCCTATCCGGAAGGCGATCAGGAAGGTCAGGCCTCCCTCGCCGCATTCCGAGAAGAACTCGAGAAGCTCAGGTGGGTGCAGGGCCGCAACATCCAGATTGACATTCGTTGGGCCACCGGAGAAACGGAGGCGATGCAACGACTCGCGAACGAACTCGTCGCACTGCAACCCGAGCTTATTATTTCGCAACCACCCCCAACACCGCGGCGCTGCTCCAACGGACCCGCACCATCCCGATTATCTTTGTGAACGTTGCCGATCCGATCGGCAGCGGCTTCGTGGCGAGCCTGTCGCGGCCAGGCGGCAAGATCACCGGTTTCATCACTATGGAGCCGACGATATCCGGCAAATGGCTGGAGCTGCTAAAGGAGATTGCGCCGCGCGTCGCGCGGACGGTCCTTTTGTTCAACCCGGCAACGGCGACTTACTTCGACAGTTACCTGAAGCCTTTCAAATCCGCCGCTTTATCTTTCGGAGTGGAGGCAATCGCCGCGCCAGTTCACAACAGCTCCGATATCGAGTCCGTCCTTGCAGCACAGGTGCACGAGTAGGCCGCAGCACGTTGCTGCACCTGCTCAGGTCTGCAATTGGCACCAAGCGGCGGTAAGCATTTCCAGCGTTATGTCCGCAGCTGGCGAAAGCTGACATAAGACCGCCAGCGAGGGAGGATCAGCCAACCGTCGCCGGACAACTCTCCGCCGCTGTTCCGGCAATCGTGCACTCTTTGCCAACTTCACAGCGGTATCGGCTGATGCAAAACAAGCTGATGTTGGCACGATAATTACTCATCACCCCAACAATACGGTCACTCTGCTTGGGGTAACACTCGCGGCGCTCACCGCGAACAATATCAAGACTGTTTAACTGGCACGCTGGGCTGACCGTCCACACCCCGGCGGCTGTGCTCGCTGGTGACTGCGATTAAGGGCATGCAAGCGGCCGCGTCGGTCATTGATCGGCAACTTGACGCCGCCGACGCTGCTCGCCCACGCCGATGAGGTCATCGAGTAGTTTCCTTTTGCTGCACCTGCTCAGGTTCGTTCTTGGCAGATTTTGTTGCAAAAGTCCTTTTGCACTCATCATCAAAATTTATTTTGGCTGTGCACGCGATTTTCGTGTAAAGATGTGGGGGACCTCATCGCCTGACGATAAACTGACTGACGACCTCAGTAACGCGATTGAGGGCACACGAATCAGCGGTCGTCGGTGGGTTCTTTTAACAGCAGAAAAATTAGCTCCTGGCGATTTGGGACTTTTGCAACAATATCGGCACCAACCGGCGGTCGTTCGGCATCAGCCTTATGCCCGCTATGGGAGGGAGCTGCGGACATTGCGGGCGAGAGCTGGACCGCGCTAGACCGCCGCCTTTGACCCAAAGCGGAACATTGGCGAGGTATGGGACCTCCACTTCTGGTATGCTAGTCTGAGCGCCACGATGCCTTGTCCTGAGCATAGGAGAGGCAATGAGACGGCGCTCCAGAGCAGGTGGCAAACCAGTAAACGCGCCCCCTACAAGGCGGCAACGCTGAGGCTATGCCGCCAATGGCCACGAGCCGCAACTGACTAGAAAGACTTAGTGCAGGCGCTATCTCTTGAGCGATCACTGCGAGAAACCGAAGAACCGTCAGGAGAGAGCCATGGGTTTGCGACAGAAACACCTGCTTTCGCGCCGCCATTTTTGTCTCTGCTGCATGACGGGCGCGGCTTTTACGACCACCGGTGGCTGGCTCACACCTCGCCAGGCTTTTGCGGAGGCGCGCGGGATTGTAACCCTTATCAAGGACAGTGCCGCGTCCTCGCCAGTAACGGCGCATAACTTGCGCGGGAATGTGAGCGTGCTTGAGGGCTCCGGTGGCAATATTGCCGTTCTGACGGGCCCTGACGGAAAAGTGCTCGTTGATGCGGGAATTGGTGTGTCGCGCCCGCAGCTCACCAAGACCCTCTCAAGTCTAGGTCCCGAGCCCGTCACGCACCTGATCAACACTCATTGGCACTTCGATCACACCGACGGAAACGAGTGGCTCCACTCGGTCGGCGCAAAGATCATCGCCCATGAGAACACCCGCAAGCATCTCT
>Ga0306921_10000423_pt1 | contig 36513 bp, 35 predicted proteins | sample sta12Cox44000080_FD_203760 | JGI IMG/M metagenome (GOLD analysis project Ga0306921, IMG submission 203760) | Lab enrichment of tropical soil microbial communities from Luquillo Experimental Forest, Puerto Rico - statoxic.12C.oxic.44.000.080 (v2)... | ecosystem: Environmental > Terrestrial >... | reverse complement strand
CGTAGCCACCCGGACGAAAGTACAGCGCCCGCCACACGCTGAGTAACCTGCGCTCGTCATAGGGAAAGTGCAGCTCGTGAGCGCGACTGGCCTTCGCGACCGGTGGCACGCTCCGCAGGTACTCGAATATCGCGTCGGAGTCGGCGCGCGCAATTTTCGTGTAGTTGGGATACGGGAATGCCGGATACAGCAGGCGGCCGTCGCGCGCGTATCCGTCGTGCAGCGCGTGCCAGAAGTCATCGGCAGTCCACTGGCCGATGCCGGTCGAGCGATCCGGCGTGATGTTCGGGGCGTAAAAAGTTCCGAATCGGGTCACGATCGGCCGACCACCGGCGAAGGGCACGCCGCCCCGGTCCGTATGGCAGCCTTGGCAATCGCCGAGAACCACAAGCTCCTGGCCTCTTGTAAGCGCTGGCGTGACAGCCCCGGGCTGCGGGCTCGATGTCTCAGGACTCGCGCGAGCGCTGAGAATGCTGCCGCAGTCGATCGGCGGCTTTGTCTCAAACGAGCTGTCGGGTGTCGCGTCCGCGGGTACGACTTGCGAAGCCAGCCACGCCGCCGCGGCTGCGAGGTCTTCCGGATGGAGCTGGCGGGCGATCTTCGCCATGCAGTCGGGCGGTTGCGCCGCGCGAGTGCCATTTCGCCACGCTCCGAGCTGCGCCTGCAGATAATCCGGTGACAGACCCAGCAAACCCGGAACGGCGGGCTCGACACCTAACAGCCTGGATCCGTGACAGGAGCGACAGGCGGGAAGGTGGAGCGCCGCATTTCCGTTGAAAACCAGTCTGCGACCGCGCTCGAGAGCTTGCGGGCTGGCCTTCAGCGGCGGCGGCGCCGGATACGGCAATCGTTGGCTGGCGAAATAGGCCGCGATCTCCGCAAGATCGGCCTCCTCGCGCTGTTGGGTGAAATACACCATTTGCTGAAATAAGCGCCGGCCGCTGCGGAAGTTGTTCAACTCGTTGAGCAGATAGCCGGCAGGCTTGCCGGCTATGCGCGGATAGTAGCCGTCGGGTGTCGCGCGGCCCTCTTTTCCGTGACAGGCGGTACAGGGCCGCACACGCTCCGCCATGACTTGCTGCGCGGATGGTGGTGGTTCAGCACCGTGTGCACCGCCGGCCGCGACTACCGTCCAATACAGCGCGGCCGCCGGCCATGCTGGCCACTTACTGACGCGGATCTTCATGCCCTCCGGCAGCCTTTGCTTTGAGCTCTGCGCGCAGGCTGGCCTCCATCGCAGCCTCGGTCTGCAGATTCTGCAGGTCCCGTGAAATCGTGGCCACTGCCAGCGTCCGTCCCTGACGTTTGAAGGTAACAGCGCAGTCCTTGGCCTCGAGGCTACCGTCCACCACTGTTTCATCCCACGTTTGCGCGTGACCTGCATACTTGACGGATATCCCGTACTGGCGTGTCCAGAAGAACGGCACAGCGTCGAATCGTTCGCGACTCCCGAGGAGGTTGCGCGCGGCGACTTGTCCCTGCCGCTCGGCGAATACCCAGTGCTCGATACGCACCTGTTCTCCCGAGCGTGGATCGGGCCAGCGCGCGACATCGCCCGCGGCGAAGATTCCGGGTGCGCTCGTTTCGAGGTATTCATCAACCACGACACCGCGATCGATGCTCAACCCGCCGCGCTCGGCGAGTGTGCACGCCGGCCGCACTCCCACTCCAAGCACCAGAAGATCTGCATCGAGGCTCGTACCGCTCCTGAGAATCACTCTGCGTCCTTCGACACGACTGATTGTGTCCTGCAGATGGAACACGACTCCGTGAGCTTCGTGAAGGCCGCGCATGAACTGTCCGATCTCGTGTCCCATCACGCGCTCGAGAGGCTCCTTTTCAACGGCCACGACGTGGACCGTAAGTCCGCGGGTACGCAACGATGCAGCGACTTCGAGACCGATGAAGCTTGCGCCAAGAATGACGACCTGCTTTGCCGCTACGGCCTTTGCCACGAGTGCGCGGCTGTCAGCGTAGCTACGGAGGTATGAAAGCTGCGAGTCCGATGCCCCCGGCAGTGGCAGCTGGATCGGCTCTGCCCCGGTGGCCAGCAGCAGGCGATCAAACGCGTAAACGGTTCCATCCGCCGCCCGAATTCGCTTCTGCCGCGCATCGAGCGATACCACCGGAGACTTGAGGACCAGATCGATGCGCTGATCGGTGTAATACGATGGCTGCCGCAGCGGCAGCCAATCGTCGCCGGCGGTGCCGGCCAGGTAGTCCTTGGAGAGATTGGGCCGATCGTACGGTGGGTCATCATCGGCGCTGATGAGCGTCAGCGGTCCGTCATAGCCCTCGCGGCGCAGGGTGTCCGCCGCGGCAAGCCCCGCGCCACCTCCGCCAACGATGACCACCGAAGCGGGTGGCTTCTGACCGCGCATCGAAGCAGACGCCGGTCTACCTATGGGAGCCGTCAGCCTCTCGCGCACGAATAGCGAGTCGCCGACGCGTTCCACGCGCCAGCGTGGAATCGGGTCGAATGCGGGACACCGCAGAGCCTCGCCAGTGCGAAGACTGAAGCAGGCGTGATGCAACGGACAGCGGAGGGTGTCATCGACCATCAGTCCTTTCCCGAGGGGCCCGCCGTAGTGGGTACAGGTTGCGCCCACAGCGAAGAATTCCGTGCCGCGGCGCGCCAGCACCACACCGTCACCCCCAACCTTTCCTTGAATCATTCCTCCTTCGGGAACGCGGTCGACAGCTACTCCGGCTGCGAGATCAGGTACAACAGCGCCCGCCATATGTCAGTCCTCCGCAACGACTAACTTCACGCCCCAACCCCGCCCGACTTGCGCACCAGCAACCCGCGCCAGATGATGCACTCGAATGAAGCAGTATGGATCACTGTTTTCCCGATAGCAGCCATGAACAGGAGCGCGTCGGGGTTCCGGCCCGGCGGTGGACGCGACGCACTGTTCCCACCTCGAGCTTGACAGCAACGCGATGAGACGAAGCCCCGCCCCGTCGCTCTACACGCTGTGAGGCGAGCGCACCTTGGCGCTCGACTGATCCGACACCGCGGCGCCACTAAGGCAATTCCGTGTGCTATCGACTGTTCGAAGGTGTCAATTGCTGCCTGCCGCGAGTCATACATGTTGCCAACAGGCGGGGCGCTATGCGCGGTTACCCAACTATCAGCCAACAACATGGCATCGCGCGGTGCGAAGAGCAACGTGGATTGCGGTCTCCAACTCGCGTCGAGCAATTTCGCTCCTGGCGACATAATCGTGGAACGTGACAGCGGCACCCGCTTCAAAGCTCCACGTTCGGCGGCCCCGCCCGCAGCGACGCTCTCGAATCCGGGTTCCACCGCCCGGCACACGTGAGATAATCAAAGGCGGGACTGATCAACCCATGAGCATGTTGAAGCCGCGCATTGCACTGATTTGCCACCGCGACGATGCGTTCAACCAGGACCTGGTCGGCCGCTGGCTCGCAAGCTTCGCGGAGCTCGTCGGCATCGTCGAGATCGAGGAGCGGTGCGATGTGAGGTGGCGGCGCCTGCGTGCGGAAGGGCGCCGGGTTGGGATCGCGCGCCTCCTGGATGTGCTGGCGTTCCGGGTGTATTACCGACTCGCACTTGCTGCTGGCGACTCGGCCTGGGAGCGCGCGGTCATCGCGCGTGCCGCGGACACATGGAAAGCGCCGGACCCTACGACGCCGGTGCTGCGTACGCATAATCCAAACGATGATACTGTCCGCGCGTTCCTCGAGCGGGTCGCGCCTGATCTTGCCATGGCGCGGTGCAAGTGGCTGTTGAGACGCGCAGTGTACTCTGTGCCTAGACTCGGCACTTTCGTACTGCATCCCGGGATCTGCCCACAATACCGCAACGCGCACGGCTGTTTCTGGGCGCTCGCCTCGGACGACCCCGGCAATGCGGGCATGACGCTTCTTGCGATCGATGACGGCATCGACACGGGACCGGTCTATGGCTACTACCGCTACCCGTTCGACGCGCTGCGCGAGTCCCACATCAGAATCCAACATCGCGTGTTCCTCGAGAACGCGGATGCGATCCGCGACCGGCTACTCGCGATCTTTGCGGAACGCGCCGCACCGTTGCGAGTCGCTGATGTGCCATCGCGAAACTGGGGACAGCCGTGGCTCAGCGCCTACCTGCGCTACCGCCGCAAGCTCCAGGGCAACGCATGAGACCGACCGCGCTCATCTATCACGATGTCCTCGTGGACGGCGGCCTCGATGACAGCGGCTTCAAGGGTGCCGATGCGCTGTCCTACAAGCTGACTGAAACGCAGTTTCACCGGCACCTTGACCTCATCGGCGCGGCTCTCGGCGGGTGTGCACCGTTCTGCCTTCCTGACCCGGCAACGGCGACAACAATGGGTGGCGCGGTGGTTCTCACTTTTGACGACGGTGGCGCGAGCGCCCCGACCCGAATCCTGCGCGCTCTCGGCGACCGCAGCTGGCGGGCTCACTTTTTCGTGACAACTGACTTCATCGGTAGGAAGGGCTTTGTGACGCCCGAGGGACTCCGCGAACTGCACACCGCCGGGCACCTTGTTGGCAGTCATTCAGCGAGCCACCCGATGCGGATGAGTTATCTGGCACACGAGGCCATACGCCGCGAATGGCACGACAGCCGAGCGCGCCTCGAGGATGTTCTCAGCGCACCCGTCACCGTCGCGTCGGTGCCAGGTGGCTACTACTCTCGGGTGGTGGCGACGGCGGCGGCGGAGGCCGGCATTCGCGTACTCTTCACGTCCGAGCCGCGGCGGTCGGTCATCACGGTCGATGGCATTGCCGTCGTAGGCCGGTTCTCCGTGACCCGACGCACACGCGATGCCGACCTCGTCTCGCTCGCATCCGGGCAGGGTGGAGCGGCGTTGCGGCAGCGCCTTACGTGGGGCGCCAAGAAGATCGCGAAGCGGTTGGGCGGAGAGGTGTGGTTGGCGGCGCGGCGGAAGCTCTTCGAGCTTGGGGGGCGCTGATGCTGAGCGCGCGACGAAAACGGCGCCCCGCCGCCCTCGCATCAGGAATCGTGGTTTCTCGAAGACGATGCCCATGACCTGAGTCACGGGCATCGTGTCTAACCGAGGCCGGCCATGCGAGTGTTTTGACACACTCTGCGAAGGCGGCGCTGTCGTACCCGTACTTACGGGTATGGCAATTGTCGCCGACCTTCGTAGCAAACCCTAAACCTGTTGGGCTGCCCTGACACCTATTGCTTTGGTTTTGCTTTCTTCTGATGAGAATTGTTGTACTCGTCTGCCGCGGCCAATTCCTTTTGTGCCTCAGTAAAAAGACTGATGGCTTTATTAGCGTGCCCCCCAAAGTCAACTCCCCCCGTAGCCTCGGTATGTTGTGCGCCTTCAACTTGCTTGATCGCCTGCTCAGCGAGGTCATGCGCATTCTTAAGATCCGGGTGGGTTATGGTGTAACTATAGGCAACAGTTGCTATGACAGTTGCCATGAGCATTGACAAGAAAGTAGTAACGACAAGCTTCCTCATAACAATCCCCTTGAGATGCCTGGAACCACTAGGTAGTACAACCGCTTGCACGTTGAGCGAACGACCGCGTGCCTCCTCATGCACTAATGAATCTGAGATGATATTACCGTTGCTCGACCTCAGGTGTCGCAGGTTAACGACCCAACAGCGAACACTGTCCGCCCTTCGTCCCGGTGGCGAGCAACGCGTCCCGAAGCTGACGCTGCTCGTTTCCCTTGCGACGCCTCCTTCGCGAATTCGCCGCGGCAGACTAGATTCCTCCCTACGCCCGAAGCCATCTCCTGACCGCTGCATGATCCGTCAGCGATCGCCTACGCCGAGTTCACCGCTCAGCCCATGCCTCCGGTCTCGGCCCGCGAGAGTCTAGTTCACGCGAGTTAACATTGAGGAAGAACGCAAAAGCATCCGGCAATCTGACGGGATCCTACCGGCTCGCTTGCCGGCAGTGACCAGCCTACGGTTCCGGTGCGAAGTCTGCAGTCATTCACGTCTGCCGTCGTCGTTAAATCCCGACCGCAGACCGGAAGTCCGCGAGACGCTCAACAGGGCGCTATGGCCAACGCTTGTCGCTTCGTGAGAAAAACTCCCTACAACCGTCCTTCACCACGCTTTGGTGCTGTGCGCCAGGTATTTTCATATTGAGCAGCTAACCTACTGCTTCTCATGAATGACATTGGGTGAAGCTTCCTAAAGACATCAGGTGGCAGGAATCCGTGGAAGGAATTAATACGTGGTGTGCTTGTGTTTGGCCGAGCCTGTCCGCTGCCGAGGCTGCCGTTTCATTGCCCGGTAATCATGAAAAAAGAGTGGCATAACCTCTCGTGGTTGCCCCAGCCGCCTGACGATTTTGCGGCGCTCTGCAAGGCGGCGAAACCCGGGGACGCCGAAACGCTGCGTCGGCTGTCGGGATTCAGGCTGAGCGAGCCTCAACTCAGCAGGCTAGCTCGCCTTTGCGCCTCCTTTCCGGCACACCGTCGGGATTCGAACCGTTTCGTTTGGCCATCATCGGCAACGGCAACAGCGATTTCCTGGGTCCCGCATTGAAAAGTAGTGCGCTCCGTTACGGTGTATGGCTCGACACGTATGCGGCGGGCATGGGACGAATAGCGACTGCAGTTCTCGATCCACGGGATAAGCTTTATCAGTTCAACCCTCATGCCGTGCTGGCAGCACTGACATGGCAGGTATTTCCGTTGTTTATTCCAGCAACATCGAGCGACAAATCCGGCACGGGAGCTGAAGAGCTGAAGGCCGAAATCGAGCTCATTAAAGAGACTCTGGAACAGAACGGCAACATAGCGCTCTTCGCCCAGACGATACCGCAGGCTCCATTGAGCCTCTTTGGTAGCCTCGACCGCCGGATTGCCGGAACGGTGAGGCGGGTCATTGCCGACTTCAACGCCTGGCTCTTCGCGACGAACCTTCCTGTCATTGACGCGGCCAACCTCGCGGAGATGGTCGGTCGGGCGGCCTGGCACGACAGCGGACAATGGAATTGGGCCAAATTGCCTTTTCGCAAAACCTGATCCCACTTTATGCCGATTACATCGGACGATATGTCGGCTCTTGGCGCGGACGCAGCCGTAAATGCCTCGTCCTGGACCTCGACAACACGTTGTGGGGCGGCGTCATCGGCGATGACGGACTTGAAGGAATCGAGTTGGGACAAGGAAGTCCCCGCGGCGAGGCCTTCCTGGCGGTGCAACAGATGGCCCTGTCGCTGCGTGCGCGAGGGATTGTCCTGGCGGTCTGCTCGAAGAACGACGAAAAGAATGCCCGCCTGCCGTTCATTCAGCATCCGGAACAGATATTGAAGGAGGAACATATCGACGTTTTTCAAGCTAATTGGGGCGACAAGGCAAGCAATCTTGAGGCGATTGCCAGAGCACTCCACCTTCACACGCGATATGACCGCCAGCGACGTCGAAGGCTGGGACAGCTTTAATCATGTGCGTCTGATCGTCGCAGCGGAAGAGAAATTCAACATCAGCTTGTCCACCGTCGAGGTTGCCGACCTGCGTAATGTGGGTGAGCTAATCGACCTGATTGGCAGTCATGTCTGCTCCTAGAGAAGAGGAACGCCACATGATTGCGCTATCCGGTACCGAAGAGTTTCCCCATCTGTCCGCCATCGCTGCCGCGGCGATGCGGGCATGGCCAGATCACGAAAAATTCGTACGCGCGTCGCTCGGCAGCGGAGACCGGAGTTCATGTCTCGCCTCGACTATGTAGCCGCGGATGTGGTCGCCCTGACGGGCAAGGAGCTCGACACTTTTGCTGACGATTACCGGTGGATGTGCGAGGTCTTCAGAGAGGAGCAGTTCTATTTCCGCCGCCACAAGAGATACCGGCGATCCACGATTGAGGAAGCCATTCGTGATGTTTACGCCAATGCCCCTTACATGGCTCGGTACGTAAACGGCATTCTGCTGACTCAGGTTCTATAGCAGATCCATGCGCGAGCCATGGATATCTACCGAGACAAGTTTCTTCCCCGGAACGGCGAAGGGTATGAGCATCTTGAAGTAGGGCCGGGACACGGCCTTTTCCTCGTGTCGGCTGCGCGCGACCCCACTGTGCAGGCGTCACCGCGTGGGACGTAAGCGCTCCGGTCTTGAAAGCACCCGGCGTGCCCTGCACAGGATGAAAGTTGCGCGTCCTGTTGCCATGAAACAAGCGGAGATATGCTCGGTCGATCCCCACCCCGACGCGTTCGACAGCATCATCTGCAGCGAGGTTCTCGAACATACTGAACATCCGCACAAGGCTTTGGATAACATCCTCCGCGCCCTCCGGTCTCGGGGGCGTCTCTTCCTGAACATCCCCGTCAACAGTCCGGCACCCGATCATATTTATCTCTGGCGTAAACCGGCTGAGATTCACGGTATGGTTGAGGATAAAGGATTCCTGATAGAGGAGTTCTCTACTCTGTCACCAACCGGACATACTTTGGAGGATGCGCTCAAGCACGATTTCGATATCTCCTGCGTCGTCATTGCTTCCAAGCCGTAAAGCCAACGCGATGCAAATGCTTGGCTTGCGGATTGCTGCCTGGATCGTATTTCTCTATGCAGCAATCCTCGGGCTGACGTGAGTTTCGATCGCATCACGGCTGGCCGACACCGGACGATCAGCTTTTATCGTGATTATCCTGACAGTATCTATGCAAACACTGCGCATTACGCTGTCTACGGGATGGACAGGCTCGACGATTACCCAAGGCAGGTCTTCATTTTCGGAGCTTCAGTGACTGCCCGGGCTTTCGACCCCGAGCAGTTGATGAAGGGCTTGCCCGGTTACAACGTCCATAACCTGAGCGTCAGCGGGTCGAATATTAGTCAGATGACGGAGGTGATCGATCTCCTTTCAACTCGCGAGGACTGGCGACATCTGGGCAGTGCCATTTTTGTGTTCGGTGGTCACTTCCCATCGTTCCTCGAAAATGATCGTAAGTTTGGTGGTATGACGAAAATCGAGGTGGAGCAATTGCGGCATCACCTGTACTGGGATGACGCTGGCGTTATCAAACCGGAGCTGAGCCCGCCGACAATGCCGACCGCACTCTTTCTGATAAAGCCTTTTGCTTTTGTATACAAAATAAAATTTGCGGCGGGTGAGCTTGTTTCCAAGCTGCACGATGGGTTGTTTTCGAAGTTAAGACGGCAATTCATGGCCCAGTGCCGAAGGCCACGCCGACCTACCGTATAGAGGAGAGCGGCATCATTCATGATTCGCGGGTTCACTATCTTGATCTAACAGCCAGCGCCGACGATAAGGAATTTCCGGATGATGGCCATCCGCGCCCGGAATTTGCCGCGAAGTGGACCGCGCCATTGCTTCTTTTTATAAACGGTCTATCCGCGCAAAATCATCGCGCGCGAAAGCAAGCGGATCAGGAGCGCCGGGCCTCTGTTGGATGGGAGTTCTAGCGCGAATCCAGCATGTAGATGCGGTAACGGTCGGAGTTTTGGTGCTTCGGGTCCGGCCTGTGGAATGGCCACATCTCGTCAGCTGTGGACTTCTGCCAAGCGTGCGGGATGATCTCTCCAGCGCGCATTAACGGCTCGATGAACCACGGGTTGGCGAAAACGACCCAGGCCTGCCGCGGCGCCTCATGAAGCGAGCGTGCCATATCGGTGACGACAGCCCGTAGCGTCGCGCCCCCGAATGGGTTAAAGAAGTGAAAGACCGTGACGTCGCGCGGCACGCGGTACTGGGCGGCGTCCTGGCAGACCAGTTGCACGTCGCGCCCGCCTAGATTGACTCTGCAGCGCTCGATGAGCGCCGCAGATAACTCGATGCCAATGATGCGACTGAATGGGAACGTAGTGGCAGCGACCAGGATGCGGCCGAGGCCACTTCCATAGTCGACGAACGCTCCGGTCTTGTCCGGTACGTGGCGCATCGCTTTGAAGAAGCCGCCGTAGCTCGTCGGAGCATACTCCGCGGAGTCCGGGTTGCAGATTCCCAGAGTCTCGAGGCGTATCTGGCCGCGCGTCTGGACCTCGAAACCCCGCTCGTAGCGCGCTTCAGCAAAGCGGTTCAGGGCGTAAGTCATTGCACGCCGCAGGCCGTCGTTCCTGACCATTGATGACGCTATCTTGATACGGCGTAGCATAACGTTGATTGCGAGTCGAGTGACCGGTGGCCAGGTTGCGCTCATCCTACTCCCGCGCAACCGCAGGGGAGAAGCTCTCGTGGTTGCCGAGCGGTTCGCTGTCAGAGATCTTCACCCGGCCGCCGATCAGCAATCGTTCTCCTCGGACCGAGTCAGAAGCTTGGCCGCTGCTGTCATGCCCGAGATAATCACCACTGTTTCGCTCCGCAGCTTCGGTCAGGAGTGTCCCCGACCCCAAGGTTATCTTGGGATGCTACTCGGTGACATGATCTTTCTTGTCAAGAGCTTCACTCTGAGATCTTCAATTCAAGCGCCTCAATGCACACGCCTCAGGGCATGAGTATTTCCCTGGCGGTCTCCTAACTGAGGGCCCACGTCGTCACCGAACCGCGACAGGCTTTCCCATTTAACAAAAAATACTATGAATTCCGCCATTCGCCGTCCTAGCATATCCACAAGTCGCTAGGCGCAGTAATTCCGGTCCACAGGGGCTACGCGCACACTGCCAATGTTGCTGCTCCTTCAGACCGCCACTGAGATAGTCCTCGGGCTCCTGATCCAGCAGAAAGTACCCTTGAGTCCCACGCATTGGTTTCTGCCGTGACTGCCGTCGCGCCTGCGCAAGTGCTTGACGCGAGCATGGTCCGCTCGAGGCGCGATGCCGAAAGTCTCACCCATCCCAAATATCGCGCCGACATAGACGGCTTGCGTGCCGTGGCGGTGCTGTCGGTTGTCGGCTTTCACGCCTTCCGAAGCCTGGTCAGGGGCGGGTTCATCGGAGTTGACATTTTTTTCGTCATCTCGGGGTTTCTCATCTCTTCGATCATCTTCGACAACCTGGCAAGAGATAGTTTCAGCTTCATCGAGTTCTACCGTCGTCGTATTGCGCGCATATTCCCCGCGCTGCTGCTATTGCTCCTCGCCTGCTACGTGTTCGGTTGGCTCACGCTGCTCCCGCCCGAATTCATGGAGCTCGGCAAGCAGATTGCGGGCGGCGCGGCCTATGTATCGAACTTCGTCCTGTGGAACGAGCACGGATACTTCGACCCGGCGGCCGAAGCGAAGCCACTGCTTCATCTGTGGTCTCTCGGCATAGAGGAGCAGTACTACATCTTCTGGCCGCTCCTCTCGTATGTCGCCTGGAAGCGGCGGTTGAACCTGTTGGCGATCACGCTGGCTATTGGCGCTGTATCACTCGCACTCAATGTAGGCAAGGCGTCCACCGATAGCATAGCCGCCTTCTATTCTCCGCAGACGCGATTTTGGGAGTTGCTGGTTGGCTCGGCTCTCGCGTACGGCGTGCTGCACCGACAACGATGGGCGAGCAGCGGCAATGTCGCTGTGGCGGAGGCTCGGTCGCTCGCGGGGGCGGCGCTGATCGCAGTCGGTCTCGCGACCATAACGGTGAATCGAGCGTTTCCCGGCTGGTGGGCGCTGCTGCCGACGTTCGGTACGGCATTGATTATCTCTGCCGGCTCGACGGCGTGGCTCAATCGCACAGTGCTGTCGAATCGCCTGCTGGTCTGGTTCGGCCTGATCAGCTACCCACTGTATCTGTGGCACTGGCCGTTGTTGTCGTTCGCGTACATCATAAAAAATGGAATGCCGTCGCACCTCTTGCGACTCGTGACCGTAGCGGTGTCGATCGCCTTGGCGTGGGCGACGTACGAGCTGGTCGAGAAGCCGCTCCGTTTCGGCCGATTCAAAGCCGCCAAGGCAGTTGGGCTGTTCGCGTGCATGATCCTCGTTGGTGCTTTGGGTTTTCAGTCCTTCGCGAACGGCGGGCTGACATCACGCGGTATCGCCAAGTCGACGCGCCAGCTCACGGCTGCCATGGCAGACTGGGACTACTATCAGACGCCAAGCCTCAGCGGGCGGCCTGGAGATAGCACCAACCGGTTTACCGGCCTCACTCCACAGAGCGTGCTGTTCATGGGCGACAGTTTCATGGCTCAGTACTATCCGCGTGTCGCCGAGCTGTACGCGGATCGCGACAAGCTGCCTCGCTACTCGGCGCTGTTCGCGGCGAAGCCGGGCTGCCGACCGATCCCCCACGGTGAAGCCGTGAACACGAAGAACTACGGCTGCGATGCATATTATGTGGCGGTCATGCGCACCGCCAAAGATCCGATCTATCGGAAGATCGTCATTGCGGCAAATTGGCAGACGATGTTCTCGGATGCGGTCGGCGCGCAGAACCTGTCGCAGTTCACCGCTGATATCAAGGCACTGAAGCAACGCGGAAAGGACATCGTGTTCATATCGCCGCATCCGTACTCGACGCTCTTCGATCCGTTGCAGCTCGCCAGGCCCTTCAGATTGGCGCTGTTTTCACGGGACACACGGCGGATTCCTCAGGATCTGTGGCACGACAGAGCGCAGCTGGAGCGACAGGACGAGGGGACGACAGCGCGGCTCGCCGATCTCGCGCGCGCGGTCGGCGCGACGGTGATCGATCCCTTCGACTACTTCTGCACCTCGGCGAAGTGTCCGGTCGTGGTGGCCGGGAAGCCGCTGTACAGGGATGAATGGCACTACCGGTCAAGCGTGGCGCGGGACTACGCCACCTTCATCGATGCGCTCGTTGAGCTGTAGCGAGATGAAGCGAAGACGAGCCGCGGCGACCTGCGCCCTCGTATGGCGTGATCTGTGGTACATCTGAAACGCCATAACAGCCTGACTTCAGGCACCGGATCATGCGTAACTCGAGTCGTAGCACTATCGGGACCGTACTCCTGGTTGGCGTGGTCGCCGGGACGATCGACATCGGTGCGGCGTCATTCATCAACGGGTTGAGCCCACTGCGCATTCTGCGTGCAGTGGCTAGCGGCCTGCTGGGCAAGGAAGCATTCGCGGGTGGGACTAGTCGGGAATTACTCGGCCTGCTGCTGCAGTGGGGAATCTCCATCCTGATCACTGCGATTTACCTCGTGGTCACGGCTCCGTGGCCGTCCATGCGCCGCCGCTGGCGAATTACGGGCGTACTCGCCGGCGTAGCGATCTTCCTGGTCATGAACTATCTCGTCGTCCCCCTCTCGGCCGCGCCATTCAGGCCCCATTTCGCTCTTCATCCGCTGCTCACCGCATTCACTCCTTATAAATTTGTCGCGAACCTGCTCGCTATGATCCTCTTCGGCCTGATCATCGCTTTCTCGACGCGTAATGTTTCCGATCCGACGACGGCGACCGTCAGCCTGATCGGCGGCGCCTCGGGCAGCCAAGGCACTCAAGGCCGCGGCTGGTCGTTTCGTCACTGAGAGGCAGGATGTGGTCACAAAGTCGATCGCTCATCCCGCGCCGCTGATATGGTGCTGCCGTCGCGGCGTCGCGTGACGATCGAGCTGTACCGCGTTGCGGAGCAATACCGATGGCGAGCAGTGGTGTCGAGAGCGACAGCGACCGCAAAGGGCAGCAACGTCGTATGCAGGGCGGACGCCTGCTGCTGGATGGCATGCGACAGGCTCAGGTCGCACGGGCGGTCGGCGTGACGCGCAAAGCGGTCGGCCTTTGGAACAAACAACTCATAACGGCAGGCGGGCTGCGCGGGCTACAGGCTCGACCTCGAGGACGACCTGCGGGCCTGAGCGACCAGCAGAGGGTCGAGCTATTCCGACTCTTGACGAACGGAGCCCTCGCGCAGGGATTCGCCACGGAGTTGTGGACCGTGCGACGCGTGCGGCAGCTGATCGAAGAGAAATTCAGTCGGCGCTACAGCGACAGTCAGATTCATCGCATCCTGGTCGGGCTTGGGTTCAGCAGCCAGAACCCTACGGCCGTTGAGCTCAGCCGGGACGGAGCGGTGATCAGGCGCTGGAAGCGCCGTGATGCGACCGCTGCCGGATAACGGGAAAGCGCGCCCGGCCCGCCCAGCATGTTTTCAGCTCCGAGCGCCTGACGGGCCCAAAAAAAGCAGCGGGCCAGTCGGCCCGCTGTGTAACCTCCTCGCTATGCGTCGGGTTGCTGTCAGAAGTCGTAGGTGATGTTCAAGTACAGGTACCGACCGAGGGTGTCGTACACCTGCGGATAGGTGTTGCCGTTGAAGAACGGCGGCGGCAACGCGACGCTCAGCGGAGCGGCGATGATCGGCGGGTCCTTGTCGGTCACATTGTTGACACCGATTCGGGTCGTGAGGCCCTTGTAGCGGTACATGAGCATGAGGTCCAGGTAGTCACGACTGCCGATTTCCGCGAGCTCGGGGGGCACAGGCGGCGAATAGAGCAGCGGGCTCGGATTCGCTAGGTCGCTCTTCAGCGAGTTGATGTGCCGCCACCTCGCCATCAGGTCGATGCCCGCCCAGGGGGTGGCCCAGGTGTCGGTAAAGATATGCCGCCACTTCGGCAGGGGATTGGTGGTGAAGTTGCAGGTGGCGCCGTAGTAGCCCGCGCAGTTGTAGGTGCCGGAGCCCGGGTAGGGCTCGGTGATGAAGTCGAAGGTGTAGGTGCCGATGAAATTGAAGTCCATGTGCCCGGCGCCACCCATCTCCAGGCGGTAGTTGGCACTCACATCCGTACCGCGGGTCCGCTGGTAACCGAGGTTCAGGAGCGGATCGCCGACGTAGCCGTTGGGTGAGAACCAGATCGAACCGGCGTCATCGCGATGCACACCGACGAACTGGCCCTGCTGTGTCGAGTCGCAGAAGCTGTTGTTCTCGCTGCGAATGCATTGGTTGACGATGAAGTTGGCGCCGTAGCTGGTGATGACGTCACGGATCTTGATGTCGAAATAGTCGAGCGTCATGTTGAAAGTCGGCAGTATGCTCGGTGTGATGACGAGACCTGCCGTATAGGTGTCGGCGATCTCGGGCTTCAGCTGCGGATTGCCGCCGATCTGGCCGTTGTACTGTCCGGCGGGGTTACCCGGCGTACCGAGCTTGCCGTATTGAGCGGCGCTGACGCCGGCGGGCGGCGCCACGCGGCTGCACTGCCCGAAGCTCGCCACGGCCGGTGCCCCGGAGGAGCTCGCGCAAGGATCGGCCGAGCCATCGAGCGCGACGAATTTCTCCGCGAACAGCTCCTGCAGATTCGGGACGCGCACCGCGCGGTTGTAACTACCGCGCACCCGTACGTCGGACGTCGGCGCCCAGTCGATGCCGAACTTGTAGGTGTTGGTATTGAATCCGAGGGTGTAGCTGGAATAACGATAGCCACCCTCGACCGACAGTTCCTTGAAGAACGGCATGTCCTGCACCAGCGGCAGACGCAGCTCCGTGAATCCCTCCCACACGTGGAAGCCGGCATTCAGGGGCAGTATGGCGGCACCCTGGCCGGCGAGGTCGGATCTGCTGCCGTTGCCGATGAACTCGACGTCGGGGCGGAAATCGGTGAACTCCTGACGGTACTCGGCACCGAGGTTCCACACCAGGCCGTTGGTCGCCGTAGGCAGCTTGACGCCTTTGGTGGTGAAGTCGGCGGTGACGTTGCCGCTTACGACGCGCTCTTCGTTCTTGCCCTGTTGGAATCCTGGGGTCTGGAAGTAGCTCACCGCGGCGGGGTTCACGGCACCTGTGCCCCAGATGTTGTAGGGCACGCAGCCCGGTGCGCCGTTCTTACCGTTGGCGTTCGCCATGCACACCACCTTGCCGGTGAGCGGGTCAGTCACCGCCAGCAAGGCATTCGACAGCTTGTTAATCGAGACGTCATTGAGGAAATTATCGGCAAGCAGAGTAATCCCTTCCTGCCCGTAGACGTCGTAGTTGATAAAGTCATTGATCTCGCCCTTGCTGCCGAGCACGAGGCGAAAGCCGGTATGGGTGAGATCGTTGATGCGGTTGCCGCCTTCGACGTTGCGCCGGCCGAATAGCACCTGCGCAATGGCCGTGGACGGGAGACCCGCGCACAGCGTGCTCTGTTCCTGGGCCGAGAGCAGCGGGTTGTTGCAATTGACCCCCCACAGGCCATCCGGGTTGCCGGTCGACGGATTGACGCCGTTGCCGGCGCCTATGAAGGCACCGCTCGGAGCAACCTGCGCGAGCGTGTGGTCATTCATGAACATGAATTCGGTGTACATCTCGTGCTTTTCGTCCCAGTTGTAGTGGGCGAAAGCACCGCCGGTCCAGCGCTCATCGGGACGCTGGTAGTAATTGAGCGCGCCAAAGTTGAATGCGTCGGACGCCTGCCAGGGAACGAACTGCCCGGTAGCCGGGTTCACCGTGAGCGTCGAGGGGAAGAAGTTCGGCACCGAGTTGTTCGGGGGCGGCAGGAAATTCGCGGAGAAGAACCGGCCGGTAGCGGACGTGCTCGAGCCGCTGCATTGCGGCTCACCGCCGATCGTGGCGAGCGTACAGCGGCTGAAGTCGCGCTGTGACTGCAGCACCGCGTCGATGCGCCGATAGCCGAGGTAGACTGTGGCATTACCCTTGTCATCCGCAAAATTCCCACCGAGGACGAAGGTGATGTCCTTGGTTTTGCCATCGTTCACCGTACTCGGGGCGGTCCCATAGCCCGCCTCGGGAGCGAACTGTCCGTAGTAATTGTGCTGCGAGTGGTTGTTCATCCCCGCGTTGGCGTCGATGCGGAAACCCTGGAAGTGGTCGTTCATGATGAAGTTGACGACCCCGGCCGTGGCATCGGCGCCGTACACGGCGGAGGCGCCGCCCGTCAGGACGTCGACTCGCTCGACGAGCGCTGCCGGAATGTTGTTGAGGTCGGGCGCGGCAAACGCCGGGGTGTTGGAAGGCGTCCCTGGCATGAGCCGCCGTCCGTTGATCAGCACCAGCGTGCGCTGAGGGCCAAGGCCCCGCAGGTCGACGGTCGCCGTACCGCTTGCGCCGTTCGAAGACATCGCGCCCTGGTCCGCCACCACCTGCGGCAGGTTGTTCAGCATGTCTTCGATGCGCGTCGTACCCTGCGATTTGATGGCGTCGGCGGTCACCGTGGTAACCGGGCTGATCGCCTGGAGCGCCGGATTGACAATGCGCGAACCCGTCACGACCACCTCGGCAATGGGTGCGGCGGCTTCGGGCTGGTCGGCCGGAGGTGGAGCCGTCTGCGCGATGCCGAACGTCGGCAGGCCGACGGATGCGGCAGCCGCGTTTGCGCACAGTGCTCGGCGAATCGTCCGGGTCAAGAGTGTGTGCTTGGTCATTGCTGGTCACTCTCTGAATGCCTGATGGTTGTAGTGCCGCAGCCCTGACTGACGCCGAGCTGTTGCGCCGATCCGCGCCGCTGCGCGAGTCCCGAGCGCTCGCGTTGTCCCGTAACCACAAATCCCGCAAATGGGAATTAGCGCTCCTCAAAAGTCTCGCGAAGAATAGCGATTCGGAAACCGGTGACAGCCGAATGTGACCAGCAGCCGCAATCGCGGGTTGGAACGCGGATTTTCAGTGACCGGCATGCAGAGCCTGCGCGGCACCTGCGCCGGAAATCGGCTCACGGCGAAGTCAGCCAGCCCAGCCGGTTGTGGAACTGTTGCGTCGCGGTCTGGAAGGCCCGCGGATCACCCGATGGCTTTCACGCGCTACAATGGCGGCCAAGATGCACGCGCCCAGCCTCTCGAAGCACCGGATCGCAGGTGCCTACGCACTCTCCGTCCTCGTGTGGCTCGCGGCTGCGCCTCTCATCAGCTGGCAAATGTTCTCGCTCGAGCGCATGGAGCATTTGCCTGTCGCCTACCACGATCTTCTGCTCGTGTATGGCGCACGGTACCTGACAGTTGCGCTGCTGACACCGCCGATCTTTTATTTCGTGAACCGCTGGCCCGTTACGAGTGGCGCCGTGTTGCGCCGCTCTTCGGCTTACGTGCTGGGCTATGTGCCGTTTTCACTCGCCTTCGCGTTGCTCCGCTGGCTGATACTGCCGCCCTGGTTGGAACAAACGTTGTCCTTCGGACCGCGAACGTTGGAATCTTTGATCAGCCTGACTTACGGAACTTTCGCCGATGTGCTGTTCTTGTATCTGAGCGTGGTTGTCGGTGCACACGCTTATACCTACTTTGTATTGGGTCAGCGACAGGAGATTGAACGCCTTGAACTGCGCCAGAGTCTCGCGCAGAGCGAGCTGCAGACACTTCGCTCTCAGTTGCATCCGCACTTTCTCTTTAACACGCTGCAGGGTCTGTCGACGCTGATAAACACGGATCGCCAGACCGCCCAGACGATGCTGTTTACACTCGCCGAGCTGCTGCGCACGGCTCTGAAGCATGGAACCGCCGACCTGGTGAGCGTCCGCGAAGAACTCGATTTTCTGAAAGCGTATCTGTATCTGGAGCAGTTGCGTCTCGGTAAACGTCTCGAGGTTCGCTGGCGCGTATCGCCGGAAGTGCACGAGGCCTTCATCCCACAGCTTCTGCTGCAACCGCTGATCGAGAATGCGATAGTGCATGGAGTCTCGAGTTCGCAGCGACCCGGCTGGGTGCAGATCGAGGCCACTACCCTCGACGAGCGCCTGCACCTGGTGATTCGCAACAGTGTCGGCGGCGTATCGCAACCCGGCTTGGGTGTCGGCATCGCCAACACCAAGGCTCGTTTGCGGTACCTCTACGGCGACGACGCGACTTTCGAGTTTGCGGTCGTGGACGGACAGGGAGCAGCGGCACACATTACAATTCCCGCCTTCAGGACGCCGGAGGAGAACGGCACCGGGTCCCATGAGGAGACACTCAGATGCGGGTCCTTGTTGTCGATGACGAGCCGCTGACGCGTGCTGCCTTAACCGCTCTTCTGTCGCAACGCTCTGACGTAGAGCAGTTCAGTGCGGTCGAAGACGCGCATCAGGCGTTGGCGGCGCTACGTGACCGTTCATTTGACGTCCTGCTGCTCGACATTCACATGCCAGGCCTGTCTGGGTTAGACCTGATCGAGAGCCTGAGCGAGCAACAGCACCCCTCGCCGGCGGTGGTTTTCATCACCGCGTATCCGGAACACGCAGTTGCGGCGTTCGAGAGGCAGGCGGTCGACTACGTGTTGAAACCTTTCGTCCCCAGGCGAGTCCATGAGGCGCTCGATGTCGCCAAACGTCGCTCGACACAGGAGCGTGCCGCGAAACTGCTCGAGGTGCTGGGGAGCATCAAGCTGCAACCGGAGCGGGTCAACCGCATCGCGATCAAAGACAAAGGACGTATCATCCTCATCGATGCAACGGAGCTGATCAGCGCCGAAGCCCACGGTAACTACGTCCTGCTGCAGAAAAAGACGGGTTCTTACCTGCTTCGCGAAACCATGGCGGGCATTGCCGAAAAGCTCAAACCCTACGGATTCATCCGCGTACACCGCTCGGTTCTGGTGAACAGGGCTTTCGTCAACACAATTCAATCCGGTTCGGGGGGCAATTACATCCTGCAAACGAGCGTCGGCAAGGAATACCACGTGAGCCGCACATACCGCGACAATCTCAGGGGGCTCGCTCAGTTCTGGATCGGTACCGAAGGCTTCGGCATAGACTGATTTCCCGCTCGCGCCCTGGCCTAAGCCGCGGGGCCTTTTCGCACGGAGAAGAACAACTGCCGGTTTTCGCCGGTGCGCACAATGCTCGCTGAGCGCAGCGCGACCAGAATGTAGAGCACATTGAGAGCCGCGAGCGTGGTCGGGATGTAGCGCGTGCGTCGCGCCGCGGCCACGACGTCTTTCGCCGTCACGCCGCGCGTCCCGCCCAGACGCTGCTGCACGTAGTCCACGGCGTGCGTGTCGATCACATTGAAGTACCCGGAGCCACGCCGCGTCTTCGAGAGCGCGAAAGAGAGCACGAAAAAATAACCCTGCGCCTCGAACACGTGGTAGGTCTGACGGATCGCCTTCACGCGGCCGCGGTATCTGAGTCCGCGCTGCAGTGTTCGGATATTCATGGCCGAAGAGGTCCGTAACCGATGTGTTGTGGCAAATCGTCGTCCGTCCGGAACCAGGGAATCCGGCTCTCGATAAAGATATGCATCCGCGGTTGAAACGCGGCGGGATCGTCCAATGAGGCCGTATTGACGCTCACCTCCGTGGGGCCCTCCTGCCGGAAGACCAGATAGCTGCCACAGTCAGCACAGAACTGCCGCCGAACCTTCGGTGAGGAAACGTAGGTGGCAGGCGACCCCGCGACCCACGAAAAACTCGTCTCCGGAAACGTCGTCCAGGCAACTACCGGCGCACCGGTATTGCGCTGACACATGCGGCAGTGGCAGTAACCGCTCTCAATGGCCGCTGCAGTGACCCGGTACCTGAGGTTTCCGCACAGGCATCCGCCCTCGTAACTGGCCATGCGTGACTCTCCGTTCGCAGCGTTGCGACAGGCATTTCAGCCTCGCATCATAATCGAACGAGGTTGTTCCGCGTCCTGGCGCAAGCCCCGGCCGATGGCAGGCGGCGGCGCTACCCGCTCGACCCCCGCGACTGCTGGTGCCGCGGGCGACCGTTCTCATCTGTCCCAACCTGGACGTCCAGGCGGACCGACGTGCAATAAAAACGGGCTGGCTCAAATCGGCGCCGCCGCTTCACGGAATGGCTGCGTCCGAATCAACAAAAACGGATCGGGGACCAACATGCAGCCTGTGTCACGACCAGGCATGCGATCGCAGCTGACGCCGTCACGGAGCCCGCCTTCGTTGCGCTCGGCTGAAGCTGAGCCAGTGCAGCACGATCCGCGGGGCGGTACTGCGACCTGCCTGGGCGGTCTTCAGGCGACAGCCGACGTGGCTCCCCAAGCCCACCAGGGACTTGAAACCTCGGTGGCCGCGCTCATATCTGCCCGGGTGTCGGTAACCGCCAAGCCCATGAGCTCCCGGTTGATGCGCCGCAGTGGCGGGGCGACTGGCATACTTTCTGCTGCGCGGCTAGCCTGCGCGCGAGCGTCCCTGAGGGAATGGGTCTGGCAATGAACACTGAGCGACGCTACGGGTGGATGTGGTTGCGGGCGCTCGAGCTCGCCGACGAAGCCGAGCGGCTGCAGCGGCGGTTCCTGCGCTACATCGGACCGGGGACCGACGGCGTGCACTGGGAGCCGCCGGTGGACATCCACGAGACGGCCGACGGACTGATTCTGCTGTTTGCGCTGCCCGGCGTCGCTCCCGAAGACATCGAAGTTCGACTCGAGCGCACGGCTCTCACCGTGAGCGCGCTGCGTCGCGTGCGGCTTGCCGAGCGAGGCGCCGTGATTCGGCGACTGGAGATACCTCACGGTCGTTTCGTGCGCGAGATCGCGCTGTCGGGGCCCGCGCTGAGGATTGCCGACTCGCGCTACATCGATGGCTGCCTGGAAGTGCGCCTCGTGCAGGCGAAGGAGCGCGAGTAGTCATGGCCGAAACGAAAGACCCGGGTTCGCAGCCGCGGATTGAGCTGCCGCCGTTGCCGGCGGACGCCGTCCCCATCGTACCCATCCGTAATGTGTCGCTCTTCCCCGGTGTGGTCATGCCCATCACCGTGGGTCGCGAGCTGAGCATCGCAGCGGCGCAGGAAGCGGTGCGCGGCGGGCACAAGATTGCGCTGCTCGCGCAGCGCGATCCGAGCGTGGAGAAGCCCGGTGCTGCCGATCTCTACGAGATCGGGGTGCTGGCAACCGTCATCCGTTACGTGACCACACCCGAGGGGGCGCATCACCTGGTGTGCCAGGGGGAAAGTCGCTTTCGCGTGCTCGAGTTACTGCGCGAGACACCCTTCCTCGCTGGGCGCATCGAAAAGATCTCCGAGCCCACCGACACGAGCCCCGAGATCGAAGCACGCGCGGAATTCCTGAAACAGCGCGCGAGCGAGGCCCTGGCACTGCTGCCTCAGGCTCCGCCCGAGCTCGCACGGATGATCTCCGGCATCGACTCTCCGGCGCACCTCGCCGATCTCATCGTCAGCTTCATGGACGTCAAATCCTCGGAGAAGCAGGAGATCCTCGAGACACTCGATCTCAAGTCGCGGCTCGATAAGGTCATCAAGCTCCTCGCCCACCGGGTCGAGGTGCTCAAGATCACCAAGGACATCAGCGAGCAGACCCAGGCGGCACTCGGTGAGCGCCAGCGCGAGGCGGTGCTGCGCGAGCAGCTGCGCCAGCTGCAGAAGGAGCTGGGTGAAGGCGAATCCGGTACCGATGAGCTTGCGGAGCTCGATGGGCAGATCGCCGCGGCGGGCATGCCGACGCCGGTCGAGGAACATGCTCGCAAAGAGCTGCAGCGCCTGAGGCACATGCAGGAAGCGAGCCCCGAGTACGGCATGGTGCGCAACTATCTCGACTGGATGGTCGCTCTTCCATGGAGCAAGGTCGATCCCGAGGACATCGACATCGAGCGTGCCCGGCAGGTGCTCGATGAGGATCATTATGGCCTCGAGAAGGTGAAGCGCCGCATCCTCGAGTATCTCGCGGTGCGCAAGCTGAATCCGCAGGGACGCAGCGCCATTCTCTGTTTCGTCGGCCCCCCGGGTGTCGGCAAGACGTCCCTCGGACAGAGCATCGCACGGGCGCTGGGATTGAAGTTCGTGCGCGTGAGTCTCGGTGGCGTGCACGATGAGGCGGAGATCCGCGGCCACCGCCGCACCTACATCGGTGCGCTGCCCGGCAACATCATCCAGGGACTGCGCAAGGCCGGGACGCGCAATCCCGTTTTCATGCTGGATGAGATCGATAAAGTCTCGGCGAGCTTCCACGGCGACCCAAGCTCGGCGCTGCTCGAGGTCCTCGATCCGGAGCAGAACGCGACCTTCCGCGACAACTATCTCGCACAGCCCTTCGACTTGAGTCGCGTGCTGTTCGTCGCGACCGCCAACGTGCTCGACACGATCGCGGGACCGTTGCGAGATCGCATGGAGATTATCGAGCTCAACGGCTACACCGAGGAAGAGAAGCTCCAGATCGCCAAGCGCTACCTCGTCCAGCGCCAGCTGAAGGCGAACGGCCTCGAAGCTTCGCAGGTGACCATCACCGATGCGACGCTGGCTCGCGTGATAAGGGAATACACCCGCGAGGCGGGAGTCCGCAGTCTCGAGCGTCAGATCGGCGGCTTGATGCGCAACGCCGCCGTACGGATTGCCGAGGGCAAGACAGCCCATGTGACCTTCGATGCCGCCGATATCGATGCGGTACTCGGCGCCTCGCGCTTCGAGAGCGAGATCGCCAGCCGCACGAGTGTGCCGGGGGTGGCAACGGGGCTCGCCTGGACTCCGGTTGGCGGCGACATACTCTTCATCGAATCGGCTCGGCTGCCCGGGCATGGCAAACTCATCCTCACCGGGCAGCTGGGCGATGTCATGAAGGAGAGCGCACAGGCGGCCTTGAGTCTCGTCAAGTCGCAGGCCGAGGAGCTCGGCATCGACCCCAAGATCTTCGATAAGAGCGATATTCACGTGCACGTGCCGGCCGGAGCGATCCCCAAAGACGGCCCCAGCGCGGGCGTGGCAATGTACGTCTCCATCGCCTCGCTGCTGAAGCGTGAATCAGTTCGCCCGGATGTCGCCATGACTGGAGAAATCAGCCTGCGGGGATTGGTGCTGCCGGTCGGCGGCATCAAGGAAAAGACCATCGCCGCGGCGCGCGCCGGAATCAAGCGAGTCATTCTTCCGGCCCGCAATCGGCGGGATCTCGAGGACATTCCGCAGAGCACGCGCGAGGCGCTGCAGTTCGTCTGGGTGGAGCGCGTCAGTGAGGCGCTCGCGGTCGCCATGGGTGGCGCACCGTCCGAGGAACCGGAAGACGAGGCTGCTGAATCCGGTAGGCGTGAAGCAACCGCGCGCAAGGAACGCTCGCGCAGGCAGCCGACCTCAGGTCCCGTTCTCTAGTTTCCGGCCTCACTTCCCGAGTGGACCGCAGTGCGGTGCGGCGTTACCCGCACGACTATCTTTCCGGTGATGGGTGGCCCGTGCATCCAACCGTTGTGGGGACTGGTCGACACCGGCAAGCTTCGCCCCGGCAAGGTGCACTGCGGAATTTCGTATCAACCCTCCGCATCGAAGCCGCGGGTCATTGTAAACGCACGGGTGTCGACAGACGCCCTCAGACCCCGGCCGCGCCCAGTGTCCGTCGTGCAAAGCCCAGTTTTCCGCGGGCGACGACGGTCTTCCCGACCGTGACGGTCCCATCGACGAGCGTGATGTCGCCCGCCATCTTGAGGATCTGTACCTCGATCTCCATACGGTCTCCAGGCATGACGGGCGCCAGGAATCGCATGTCATTGATGGACCCGAGCATGAGGAACTCTCCCGGCCGCAGGCCGAGGGAGGTCGTCTGCGAGAACAATATCGAAGCGGATTGCCCAAAGGCTTCGACGATCAGCGTGCCGGGCATGATCGCGAGCTCCGGGAAGTGACCGAGGAACTGAATCTCGTTCCCGGTGACGTTTTTCAGCGTGAGGATGCGCTGCTCCGGCACGAGCTCGAGCACCGCGTCCACCATGATCATGGGGAAGCGCTGCTTGAGGAGTGTGCGCACCTCGGCGAAGTTCATGAGCGGCGTACGTACGTCCGATTGCATGATCCACCACTCCTCGCGCGTCGTCAGCGCGCCTGCAGCAGCATCGCGGTCGCGCGCGGCAGGAACCGCGCCTGCGCAGTGGCGGGACTGGCATCGGAAAGCATCCGCAGCGCCCGCAGTCCCGCTTCCTCCGCCATCCTGAGCGGCTCGCTCTCCCGATGGAATTCGAACACGTGGTCCCGCTGCGCCGATTCGAGCGCGGTGCTGAAGAACACCAGACCCCGTGGCGCGATCTGTGCGGCGAGCGAGTCGAAAAGCGGCTTGGGCGTCGGCAGGTGCTCGGCCAGCATGGCCGAGATGATGCCCTGGTATGTGACCGTCTGACCGGCGCTCCCACTGCGCAGCGCGTCCTCTACGGCGAAGCTCACCCGCCCGGCGTGCCCAGAAGCCTCGAGCAGCCGATTGGCCACGGCGACGGCCGGCGGACTGATGTCGAGCCCAGTCACGTGGATGTCAGGGCGCTCTTCGGCTGCGAGGAGGCTGAGAACACCGTGTCCGGAAGCGAGCTCGAGTACTGTGGCGTTCGTCGGCAGGCGCCGCAGGAACTCATCGCGAAACATCACGATGTGCCCGATCATCGAAGGCCAGAAGGCATAGATGAGTATCGCCGCCCACATATACGGCACCATGTAGCCTTCGTCCTCGTAGACACCCGAAACGATCTCCGGCATGGCTTCGGGGGTGTACTTGCCCGCCCGCTCGTAGATCTGCTGAGCCTGCGCGACCCCGAGGCAGTACCTCGCGTAGCCGAGCGCTGCGTCATCGAACGCCTTCTCGCCATAAGCGGCATCGGCCCAGCGTGCCAGCGGGTCCAGAACCCACGAGCACAACTCCTCGTTTGCGCGGAAAGTTGCCTTCGCGCCCGGTGCAAACATCTTCGCGCGGCGCTCGATAGCGCTGAGGAAAGCTTCTCCAGTCTTCATGGTGCCAGGCGTCTCGTTTGTGAGTGGAGGGATCAATCGGCGTGGGCAGGCACATGGCGGACGAGCCTGACCATCGGCCTCACCAGGTCCGCTCCGTCCCAGGGTGAGCCGAAGATATGCATGCGGCCGAGCTTCACGATCCTGTCGACGCCGCTGCGGGCCGCAGCCTGTGTCAAGGTGGCCTCCTTCGCCTCATCGCTTACCGCGAGCCCGAGTGTCTGCACCACGCCGTCGAATCGCGCGATCGGCTCCCGCAGGTCCTCGACCAGCAGCACGCTCAGGGTCCGCCCCTGGGTCGGTGAAGGAACCCTCGAGTCCGCGCCGAGCAGCAGCGTCCAGTCGGGTGTCGCCGGAAACAACGCCCGGTGGGTGCTGTCGTCGAGCAGCCACGAAGCCCGCGCCAGGCAGATCGCCGAGGTCAATGCCGGATGGATGCTCTCACGCGGATGAAGCCGGTTCTCGGCCTCGAAGGCGGCACCGAGCGTCGCGGCGAATTCCGCGAGGTCACCCGCCGTGCACCGCTCGAGAAAGAGGGCCTGCGGCGAGGAGCACGCCTGCTGATCGAACTGCCATACATCGCGCGCGAGCCTCCGACACCAGTTGTCCCGATCCGGGCCACCCGACCAGCTCTCGCCATCCATCGCCGCGACCGAGAGGCGCGGACCGAACACCGCAATCCGCGCCCAGGGTGGAAAGGGTAGCGCGCGAATCCGCGTGACGGCCTCGGCGCCGCCCCAGATCATGGCGCCATCGACCGCCGCCGCCATGGCGCGCTGCAGATCGGCGCGCTCGTGCTCGAAGCTCGCGACGCAGATGCGCTCGAGGAGCGAGCTGGCGCCCGAAACTTCGCTCAGCGTCTCGAGCAGCGCTCGAGTCTGCGCGACCAGCCCGGCGGGCACGCGCACGAGTGAGGCGTTGCCCCCGAGCAGCGCACACGAGAGCGACAGTAGTGGCTGGATCTCGATGTTGCCTGCCGGCCAGTGACCGATCACGCCGAGCGGGTATGCCCGCAATCGTGCGGTGCGCTCTTCGTGCCATTCGCCGTTGAGTCCCTCGACACCGAGCTCGCGAACGACGATCGGCTCGAGCGTGCCGCGCCGCAGCCACAGCCTGAGGAAGGCGACCCCTGGAATCTCATCGACGCCGGCGCCGCGCAGCGACTCTCCCCAACGCTCCAGGATGTCGATGACCTGTGAGGGTGTGAGCTCCAGCTCGAGCGCTCGCTCGCGCAACCGCTGCGCCGCGGCGGCGACCTCACGCGGAGAATCGAAGTGCTGGAGAAGATCAGACATGCGCCGATCAGACTGCGGCGGGCGGTTGCCGCTTCGTCTCGATGTTGCCGCAGCCCCTGATCTCCGCTTGCGGCACGCGCTTGACGAAGCGGAAGCTGACACCGCGCCGGCCGCAGGCACAGCCGTCGTAGCGAATGATCTGTGCGATGTCGTCGGTCAACACCAGGAATCCCGGAAAGCTGGTGGGCAAGACGCTGCAGACCTGCACCAGGCCCTGCTGCCCCTCATCGACCGGACGCAGTGTCAGCGGATCGCGCACGATCACCGCCGCGAACGCCGGGACATGCTTATGTCCATACTCGCAGTCCGGGTAGATGACGCCGACGTTCTCGACCATGCCGTAGAAGTCCAGTACGCGGTCCGGGGGACAGCCGAACACCTCCGCAACCCCGGAGATGAATGCCTCGCGTGTCACGGCCTGATCCTGCAGCCGCTTCCAGCCACCGCTATGCAATACGCGAATGTTAGGCATCTGCAGACGGATCCCGCGCTCACGCAACGGCCTGACGAAATGCTGCCAGATCACATACGTGAAGCCGTAGGCGAGCGCCTCCGCCGCGCCCCATCTTGCCGCGAAGCTGGAGAGCCGCGACTCATCGATGCGCGGCTCGCCGGCGTCGTCACCGTTCAGGCAGCACATCATCTCGGTAGCGAAGGGCCGCAGTCCCTGAATCGCAGCCGCCCGCGCGCCGAGCTGACCGCCTCCGGCAAGCGTCTCCGCGGTGTCGATGACCAGATACGGGCGGCGCATCGATCCGATGAAGTCGCTCGCGATCGCGACCACGCCCTTGACCATGCGCCGGGAAGTGGGCGCATCCAGAGCGACGCGGCTCGGTGTCTGGCCGGTGGTAGCGCTGGATGCCAGTGTACGAACGATATTTTGCGTTCCGCTGAGCGTGAGCGGCGGGCTCACTTTGAATGCACCCACCGGCAGATAGGGCAGATCGGCGAGGCGTTTGGCAGTGCGGTAGTCGGAAGGCCACGCGTCGAGGTACCGGTGCAGGCGTTCATTGCGCTCGGCCGCGTACGTGAGCTCGTTCTGTAGCAGCGCAAGGAGCCGTGCCTCGTGCTCGGCGGGCTCGAGCGAAAATGTGGGTGCGGCGAGCAGGGCGTCGATTTGCGAATCGACCTCGGTAGCGACGGCACTCATGCCCGCGAGATCTCATCAGCGCGGCGCGGGCTCCCCGACGCTCGTGCGCGAGCTTCCTCGGGAGTCAGTGCGGGGCGGGCGAGGTGCGGCAACTGCGAGCGGATGAGCTTGCCGTGCGCATTACGCGGTAACTCCGTGACCAGCGTGATGGAGTCACAGATACACTTCGCCGGCAGGCCGCGTCGCACGGCCGCAACCGCATCGTCCGCCGGTTCGGCGGCGACCACATACAGCGCCAGCGCTTCGCCTGCTTCCGCATGGGGTACGGCGAGCGCCGCGCATTCCAGTACTCCTGGGACTGCTGCGACCGTTGCCTCGATTTCCGCAAGGCTCATGCGGATGCCGCACATCTTGATGAATTCACCCTCGCGCCCCGTGATCCAGAGATAGCCCTCCTCATCGCGCGAGGCGATATCGCCGGTGGCCAGCCAGCCACCGCGGAACCTGCGCTGGGTCTCCTGCGGCTCATCCAGGTAACCGGCGCTGATCGATTTACCGGCGACCCAGAGCTCACCAGTCTCGCCCGGCGGCACAGCCTCGCCGCCGCCATCCACTATCCGCACCGTAACGTTATCGAGCGGCACACCGACACTGCCCGCCTTGTCAGCGAGGCGCTCCGGCGGCAGGCAGGAGATGCGGGCGGTCGCCTCGGTCTGACCGTACATGACGAAGAACTCGGCGTGCGGCACGATCGCCCGCATCTGCTCGATGGACGCGATGGCGAGTGCGCCGCCCGCCTGCAGGAAGCGGCGCAGGCTCGGCAACGGTATGGAGCGGACATTCGAGCGCCGCAGCAGGATCTGGTACGCGGTCGGCACACCGGCGAAACTCGTGCAGCCATGCTGCCCGATCGCGCGCAGCACCTTGTCGGGGAACATGAAGCGCGAGTCGAACACCACCGCACCTCCCTGATAGAGGTGGGTGTGCAGCACGCTGGCACCGAAGCTATAGCTCACCGGCAGGATCAGCAGCGCCCGCTCATTGCTCCCGAGTCGTTGACTGCGGATGATCGCTTCGGTGTTTGCGATCAGGTTGCCATGGCTCACCTTCACCAGCCGCGGCGTACCAGTCGACCCTGAGGTGGCCATGAGGGCGGCCAGGTCGTCTTCGCTGCAGACGGCCGGTGCGGGAGCGTCGCGACGCGCCGCAGTCGGTCTGCCCCCGAGCTCACGCAGTCCGCAGACCGCCGCCCAGTCACTGCGTCTGCCGCGTTCGGTCCACAGCGCGCGTGCGCGCGTCTTGCGCGCGAGCGCCTCGCCTGAGCCTGCGAGCGTACTCTCGTTCACCGGCACCGCCACAAGTCCACCGAACATCGCACCGAGGTACGCGAGACTGCTGAGCGGCCGCAGGTTGCAACCGATCAACACGCGATCGCCGTGCTCGAGGCCGGCGGCGGCGAAGGTCGCTGCAAAATCCGCGATCGCGCCCGCAAGCTCCTCTCCCACGAACCGCTCGCTGCTCGGCGCATCGACCAGCTCGGAACCTTGCCCGAGGCGCTCGACCAGGCGCGCCGCAAAGTTCCACCGCGCCGAGCTCTTCTTCTTCAGGTGACCACCCTTTCGAGCCTGGCAAGCTGCACCTGCACGATGCGTACGATCTCGCGCACGTTTTCCATTTCCATCAGGTCATCGACATCGAAGGTCAGCCCGAACTCCTGCTCGAGGCTGCTCGCGAGCGTGACGTGACCCATCGAGTCCCACTCCCGGATGTCGCCCGGGACCGTATCGATGGTGACCGAGCCCGGCTCCACATCGAATGCGGAACTGAAGGCCCGCTGCACTCTGGCTAACACGTCTTGCATGATGGAGGTATCTCCTTGTGGTCCGAACGCTGGCGATTCCCTACGTGGTCAGGCATCAGGCGACGATCGTCGCACCACCATCGACGATGAGCGTTTGTCCGTTGACACCCGCAGCGGCCGGCGAGCACAGAAATTGCGCGCACAACGCCAGCTCTTCCGCGGTCACCAGGCGCCCGTTCGGCGAGCGCTGCGCCACTTCGGCGAGGCGCGCCGCGCCGCCCGGAATAGCCCGCCACGCCTCCGTCGCCACCGCTCCCGGCGTGAGCGAATTCGCTCTGATTCCGCGCGGGGCGAGTTCCACGGCGAGGTGTCTGATCAAGGCCTCGAGCGCGCCCTTGGACGCACCAATGGCCGTGTATTGCGGCAGAGCGCGCGTGGCGCCGAGGGAACTGACGGCGAGAATACAGCTCGGGCGGCTGTCGAACTGACTTAACAGGCGCGTGACCAGCTCGTACAGCGCCCGCACGTTCAACGCGAACGTCCAATCGAGGTGCCGCCCGGTAAGTGATTCGACCGTGCGATGCGTGCCGGTCGCCGCACAATGCACGATCCCGGCAAGTGGTGTACCGCTCTCCTTGACTTGCGTCTCGATGCAGGTGAGCCCGTCGGCCGTCGTGAGATCAGCGCGGCAGACGGTTATCGGCAGGTCTTCCCGCGCAGCGCTCGACTGCAGCTCCCGCGCCGTCTTCTCATTCCGGACGTAGTTGGCGATGACGCGGGCGCCGCTACGCGCGAAGCGCTCGGAGATGGCTCGGCCGATACCGCGGGTGCCACCGGTAACGATGAAGGTGCCGCGCAGCTCGAAGGGACTGTTCGCCAGAGACAACCGCGTCACCGAATCTTGATAGGGTCGATATAAGTTCAATGGATCTTCGCTGCAACACCTACTCTAACCTGATTCCGACGCGGCTGAAAAACGACGCCTTCGCAACCTGAAGTGCTCAGCGCTGGTAGCGCTTGCCCCGCACAATTGCGTTTTTTCGGGCGGGGCGCACCCGTTGGGCCGCAGTTGTGAGGATCTGCGGGCGCGGTATAGGACCAGAAGAAGTTAACTGAACGCGAGAAGGATGCCGATCCTCAGCATCGTAACGACATCGGCGTCGTGATCTGCGGACGGTTCGGCCACGGGGCAGTGTTCGGGGTCCGCGCAACCTGTTGCACCAGGGTGTTGCCCATTGTGAACGCTCCTTCTGCCCGGCGACCTGGGCAGGGAGCTCATGGAGGCCGCCAGGTTGCGGAATTTGTGGACCGGCAGCCTGTCACTCGGCTGGAGTGAGGTCTGCTACCGCGTAGGTTATTGTATTAATTAAGATTTAAAGACTTACGACCCAATCGATCCCGGCCCCTGGCCGGACGCCCCGACCGGGTCCCCGTCACGTGCGACAATAAACCGGTCCATGCTAACCAATAACTCAGATTCCTGGGCGCCCATGCAGGCCCTGCAGAGCCTGACCATCGATCGGTTCCTGCCGCTCGCGCGCATGAAGGAACTCGCAGGGTCGGCGCACGCCACGTATATCAACGCTGCCCCCTACCCTCATATTGTTCTGGACGACTTCTTCGACCCGGCGCTGATCGATCAGGTGCTGTCGGAGTTTCCCAACCCCGGGGCCATCCGCTGGCAACAGTTCGACAACGAGCGCGAGATCAAACTGGCGTCGGCGGCGGAGTCATCCTTCGGCCCGGTCACGCGCTTGTTCCTCTATCATTTGAATTCGATCACCTTCCTCGAGTTCCTCAGCGCCGTGACCGGAATTCCGAATCTGATTTCCGATCCACGGTTTGACGGTGGCGGACTCCATCAGATCGTGCGCGGCGGGAAGTTGGGCATTCATGCCGACTTCAACCAGCACGGCGCTTACGGCCTCGGCCGGCGCCTGAATCTCCTTCTCTACCTGAACAAGGACTGGCGCGAGGACTACGGCGGACACCTGCAGCTGTGGAATCGCGACATGACGCGCTGCGAGGCCAAGGTGCTGCCGATCTTCAATCGAGTGATGATCTTCGGCACGACAGACTTCACCTATCACGGTCATCCTGATCCGTTGCAGTGTCCGGAAGGCACGACCCGCAAATCACTGGCCTTGTACTACTTCAGCAACGGCCGGCCGGCCGAGGAAGTGAGCGGCCAGCACTCCACGATATTCCGCGCCCGGCACTCAGGTGAATTCCGGTTAACCGCGGCTCAACGGTTCCGTGGTCTCGCCCGGGACTTGCTGCCCCCGATCATCGCCCGTCGGCTGCAAAAGCGCTCATGAGCCGCGATGCATTAGGCGCGCTGGCGCTCGGCGCTATCCTCTTGCTCGGCGCGGTGCTCGTTCCGCCCCTGCGCGGAGCGGCAGCCGGCAACCGTACCGGCGCCTGGACGCGCGTGGCTGCAGCGGTCGCAGGAGTTGCCCTGCTCGGTTGGGTATTGATCTCCGCCCTGCTCTCGCACTCGGCGGCGCTACCTGCGCCGGCGGCAGCCGCGACGCCCGCTCCCGCCGCGGTGGATGTTGTCGAAGAGGCCGGCACGGCGCTGCAGGCCTGCCCGCGCGCGACGGCGCCCGCCGTACCGGATGCCACAACGGCGTCGCGCGAGGAGATGGCGGCGGCAACCGCGGCGTTCAAGTCCTTCGACACCGCCACCAACTCGTATGTGCAGTGTGTTGACGCGACCGTCGCGCGCATCGCCAATCAGTACGCCGGAGCCGCTTCCCAGGATGATCTGCGCTCCTTGAAAGAATTCGGTGTCGCTGCTCACAACACGGCCATCGACCAGGAGAAGGCCGCCGTCGATGAGTTCAACGCTCAGATCCGAACCTACAAAGCGCAGCACCCGCAGTCATGATCGTGCGTAGCTGAGCTCGCCCGCACTCGCCCGGCCGCCGTGCTCGTCCACCTCATTGACGGGACCTACGAGCTCTTCCGGCACTTCTATGGCCTGCGCCGCTTCACCAAGGGCGCAGACAAGCCGACTGGGGCGGTGGTGGGTGTGCTGCACACGGTGCTGCAGATGCTCGAGCAAGGCGCCACACACCTCGGCGTCGCCACTGATCATGTCATCGAGTCCTTTCGCAACAGCCTATGGTCGGGCTACAAGACCGGCGAGGGCGTCGAGCCCGCATTGCTCGCACAGTTCCAACCATTGGAAGATGCACTCGCCGCGCTCGGCGTCGCGGTATGGCCCATGGTCGAGCTCGAGGCCGACGACGCGCTCGCTTCCGCGGCACGGATCGCCGCCGCGGATTCACGCGTCGGCAAGGTGAGCATCTGGACGCCAGACAAGGATCTCGCCCAATGCGTGCGTGGCGAGCGTGTCGTGCAGGTGGATCGGCGCAGCGGTCGAATCCGCGATGCCGCGGGCGTGCGGGCAGCCTTTGGGGTCGACCCGCAGCTGATCCCGGACTTCCTCGCGCTCGTCGGCGATGCGGCAGACGGCTACCCGGGCATCGCCGGGATCGGCCGCGTCACCGCAGCACGACTCATCGGCAAGTACGGCGCACTCGAAGACTTCCCGCCGACAGTGCTCGGAGAGCGCCGTGAGCTGGCGCTGCTCTTCAAGAATCTCGCCACCCTGCGGACGGACGCGCCGCTGTTCGGCGATGTCGAGGAGCTCAGATGGCCGGGCCCCACGGCCAGTTTCCCAGACACCGCGAGGCGGCTCGGCGAGCCACGCCTTGCGACCCGCGCCGATAAGATTCACCTCCCCTGAGCGGGCCGTATGCGCAGCGCACGCCGCCGCGCACGCCGATCAATGCAGCCGGCGCTGCCACAACACTTCAAACGCGGGCATTACCCGATCGATGATGGCCTGGTGCCCGGCAGGCACCTGGCGCTCGCGCGCGCGGTGGGGCTCGAACCCTGTCGAGCGCAGCACCGCCTCGTACCAGTAGGGGGCCCATACGCCATCGCTGGCACGCGGTCCGGGCGGCCAGCTGAGCATGCGCGGCGTAAATGCGACACCGAGCTCTGTGCACAACGCCCGCAGCTGCGACTCGGGAGCTTTGAGAAACTCGGCGGCATCGATCACCGGCGGTGTGCGGCCGCAGAGCTCAGTCACGTACTCGAAAATGTCGAGCTGCTGCAGCACTCCGATGTCTTCCGCGGTCACGTGCGGCCGGCTGCGGATATATGAGATGAGTACCTCGCGCGGATCGCGGATGAGGAACACGTGGGTGAGGCCGCGCAGCCAATCGCGACCGATATGTGGCAGCAGGTGGTGCGTCATGTGCTTCTGGTACCAGACTGCCTTTCCCTGCGGTACCGGTCCGACGAGCCGCGCCGCGACCTTGCGCCAGTCGGGCTCACCGGCCGCGATCACCTGCTCTCGTCCTGGATGATCGAGACCGCTGTGGGCGAGATAGTGGGCATACAACGGCTCGTCGACCACCGCGCAGTCGCCGCGGTTCTCCCACGAGCGCATCATCGCGGTGGAGATGTTGCGGGGACCTGACCACATCGCGAGCCGCAGGGTCGTCATGGCGGGACCTGCGCGGCGACGTCACGCTCGATGAGGCGCAGATACAACTGCTGTAACCGCTCGACCATCGGTCCGCGCCCGTTACTGATCCGGCGACCATCGATCTCGATGACCGGCGCGATGCCGGCGTACGTGCCGGTGATGAAGGCCTCCTCCGCCGAGTACGCTTCGGTGAGACTGAAGTTCTTCTCGAAGACCGGGATGCCGTTCTCGCAGCACAAGCGCAGCACGTTGGCGCGTGTGATGCCGGCGATGCAATAGTTGCCGCTCGAGGTCCACACTTCGCCGTGCCGCACGATGAAGAAGTGGGTCGAGTTGCAGGTAGCGACAAAGCCGTGCGGGTCGAGCATCAGGGCCTCATCGGCGCCCGCCTTGGTTGCCTGGATGCAGGCAGTGATACAGTTGAGCTTGGAGTGCGAGTTGAGCTTCGGATCCTGCACGTCGGGCGCACCGCGGCGCACGTGCACGGTGAAGAGCCGCACCCCCTGTGTCAGCAGCTCGGGCCGCGGCAGCTTGTATTCCGGGATGATGACCACGGTCGCCGGCCCGATGCAGGCGCGCGGATCCTGGTAAGGCGTGCTCTTCAGTCCCCGCGTCACCATGAGCCGCATGTGGACGCCCTCGGTCATGCCGTTTGCCGCGAGGGTCTGGTACAGCGCCGCGGTGAGCGACGCGCGGTCCATGCCGACATCGAGGTCGAGAGCCTTGGCGGCCTCGTACAGGCGATCGAGATGCGCGCCGAGGAAGGCGATCCGGCCGCCATGTACCCGCAGGCCCTCCCACACTCCATCCCCGAGGATGAACCCCGAGTCGAACACCGAGATCACGGCCTGCGCACGCGGACGCAGCTCGCCGTTCACATAGATGCGGATGTCGCGATTGCGCGGGTCATCGATTGCGTGGTGCGTGCCCTGTGTCATTCCTTCACCTGCTCTTCGCACTGGCGGGAGCGGATTCTAGCGCGCGAGCGCACTGCCCCGTTCGGATCTCCGGAGCTCCCCCTGTAGGCGCCAGCCCCCGTAGAAGCCTCACGGACGCGTTTGATCTTAGCCGCCGCGACTGATCTACTGACGCGATGCCAGCCGTGAATGGGGTGTACTTACTGCTCGGGGTCGTGGCCGCCGTCGGCGTATGGTTCAGCGGCCGCTGGTGGTTCCTCGAGCGCGGCCGGGGTGTAGTGCGCGCGATGCGCCCGGCGGATCTTGCCACTGGCTTCGTCACCGAGTTCTTCGACACACTCGGCATCGGAGCCTTCGCACCGACGACCGCCATCTTCAAGCTGCAGCGGCGGATGCCGGACGACGCGATTCCCGGCACGCTGAACGCTGGCCACGCGCTCCCGACCGTCGTCGAGGCCCTGATCTTCATCGCGATAGTCACACTCGATCTGACGACGCTCGTTTCGATGCTCGCCGCGTCGGTGGCCGGTGCCTGGCTCGGTGCGGGCCTCGTCGCGCGGGCTCCACGACGCGTCATCCAGATCGGCATGGGTGCGGCGCTTCTGATCGCCGCCGGACTGTTGCTCGCGAAGAATCTCGCCTGGCTGCCAGCGGCTGACGGGACCGCGCTCGGGCTCTCCGGCGGCACGCTGCTGTTCGCCGTTTGTGTCAACGGTGTGCTCGGCGCCCTGATGATGCTCGGCGTCGGACTGTACGCGCCCTGCCTGATCCTGGTTACGTTACTCGGTATGAACCCGCTTGCCGCCTTCCCGATCATGATGGGCTCGTGCGCGCTGCTGATGCCCGTCGGCGGGGCGCGGTTCGTGCGCGCGCGCCGCTACAGCGCGGGCGCCGCGCTCGGCCTGACCCTTGGCGGAATCCCCGGCGTGCTGTGCGCCGCCTTCATCGTCCGCTCGCTCCCACTCGAGTGGCTGCGCTGGCTCGTGGTGGTCGTCGTGATCTATACCGCGGTGTTGATGCTGATGTCGGCGCGCGTGCCTATGGTCCCGCAGACCTCTACCTCGCCTCGACCCGATCCCCTACATTCGCAAGATGCGTGAGACCATCGAAGATGCGGCTGCCGCCACCGCCGGGTTAACTTACCCCTTCGCGACCGCTCCCCAGCCTGGGCATGCGCTCGGCGTTGCCGCAGGCGTCATGTGGCTGCGCATGCCGTTGCCGTTCACTGGACTCAACCACATCAACCTCTGGGCGCTCGAGGACGGTGCCGGCTGGACCCTCGCCGACACCGGCATGCAGACTGCCGACACGGTGGCGTACTGGCAGCAGGCGCTGGCCGGACCCCTCGCGCGGCGACCGGTGACCCGCGTCATCTGCACGCACATGCATCCCGATCACATCGGCATGGCGGGGTGGCTGACGCGACAGTACGACTGCCGGCTGTGGACCACGCGACTCGAGTACCTCACCTGCCGCGTGCTGGTCGCCGACACCGGTCGGGAGGCACCCCCGGACGGCCTACGCTTCTATCA
>Ga0306921_10000422_pt1 | contig 36522 bp, 36 predicted proteins | sample sta12Cox44000080_FD_203760 | JGI IMG/M metagenome (GOLD analysis project Ga0306921, IMG submission 203760) | Lab enrichment of tropical soil microbial communities from Luquillo Experimental Forest, Puerto Rico - statoxic.12C.oxic.44.000.080 (v2)... | ecosystem: Environmental > Terrestrial >... | reverse complement strand
CTGCTGTTCTTGGGACAGGTAGACCGAAACTCCCATGCCCAGTCCTGGCTCTACGCGGCGCACCCGGCAATCCACGCGCACCGGATGTTGCAGCAGCAGACTGGCTGAAAATCCGGCGCCCACCCACAGCGGATCGGAGGATTCGATGAACATACCGCTCGAGCTGACGTCGCGGGTGCTGGCGCGAAGCACCGCCGAGCCCCACTCGATGTCGAGTCCGGTGCGAAACGAATAGCGCGGCGCCCAGCGGCGCTCGAGCCGTCGTGCGGTTGGATCTGCAATGCCCATGAAGCTGGTTCTCCCTGCCTGGATAACCGAGTGCGGCGCATGGGCGTTCACGCCGCTCGCGACAGATTCGAGGATGGAACTTGCCAGCCCCGAGTGAACGTGATGTGAAGAGGATACGACGCCCACGAGCACAAAGGTACGACGCCGAAGCGCCGTGTTTTGTTCCCTGCAATGGCCAATGACCCCGGGAGCGGCGAACTACTCACCGCCCGCTGAACCGGAGTCGCCTCGCCCGCTATCCTTTCCCCGAACAGTGTCGCGCCCGCCGACATCTCTTCTATCGTCCGATTCAACCCGCGCTGACTCCCCTTGGTTCTTCGGCCGCTCGAGGCGTCGCCCGATTTCGGCCTGGAGGTAGTGACGAAGATTCTCCGGCAAGATGCCCGGCGCGGCGAGATCGCGCAGGTCGGAGATTGTAAGCTCCGGCAGAAACCTGAGGACGCCTGCCAAGGTCATGGCCGGTTGGCGAACGAGTGCAATCCGCACGTTGTAGACGTGCCCCCACCTCGCATCCTGCGCGATCGATTTCACCACGATGGCGGGAAGTTTGTCGCGCGAAAGAACGCGCAGCACTTGCGCCTCGGTCAAATTGGGATTGGCCAGCGACGCTTTGACCACCGGCGGGTTGCCTTCCGCGAGCAGGGCACCCGTGATGCGGGCCGGCGCCTTCCGGGCTAGCGTGATTTTCTGTCCTAGCGGAAGTTGCGGCAGCTTGGCGATGACCTGCTCTTCGGCCTTGATTTTCATGTCCGGCAACACGCCCGGGGAGAGGGCGAACCGCACCAGGTCCATCAGGTAAAGCTCGCGCAGCAGCCGAAAGCCTTCGGTGCGCGGCGTATGCGGGTGGAACGCCAGCGCTTTCTTCACGCGATAGCTTTTCAGAAAGTGGCGGCGGACGACGACCTCCTGCAGGAATTCCGACGGCAAGTCTTTGCGCTGCAGGACGAGGCACAGCAGCTCTTCGTTCAAAGAGGGATTTTCTAACGTCGGCAGCAACTCGCCGGCCGCGGTTTCGTGAATGAGCCGGACGAAATCTTCGCCCGTGGCGCTGCGCAGCTGGTGGTTGCCGTTCAACGAGCCGCCTCTTCCCGGCCGACCGCCTGCCGCAGTGCGATGCGCGCCGCGGTCAGTGCCGCTTCCTCGGGAGCGGGGCCGATCACCGCATTCGGCAACGTGGCGCGCAGGCGGGAAGCCAGGGCTTGATCAAAAAATTGCGAGCGCCCGACCGTTCCGCCGGTCCTGCCCAGCGGAAATTTTGTTTTGGCGATGTCCAGTGCATCCGCCAGGCGCAGTGCGATCGCGGCGAGTTTTTGCGCCGCATCGTTGAGGACCGATTGTGCCAGCGAGTTTCCCGCGTCGGCCGAAGCCGCCACCACCGGGAACACCCTGGGGTAGACATCATCGGCCGCAAGAGATGCTTTTGTGTCGACCGCAGCCCAGTCCGCACAACCCAAATGCCGCAGAATCTGGCGTGAGAGCTCGACGCCCGCGTCACCACCCGCAGCCGACCGCGAGGCACTCAACGCTCTGCGCCCAATGTCAAACGCACTGCCTTCATCGCTCCCGGAAGGGCCGTAGCCACCTTGGCGAAGCTGCCGCCCCGCTCCGTCGCGCCCGACGGCGGCGGAACCCGTTCCCACTACCAGAACCATGGCCGGCCCTTCCGGCATGGCAGCCAGTGCCAGGTCGAGGTCGGTGCAAACCGTAATGCCAACGCCGGGAAACGCCTCTTCGAGCAGGCCCCGCATCCGCTCGCGATATTGCGGCTGCGCCGTTCCCGCCAGGCCAGCGCACAAGGCCAGAATATGAGCAGGTTCGCTGAGCTTGGCCAGCGTTGCGTGCGCGGCTTGATTCACCCCGGCCACTGCGGCATCGAATCCGATCCGGGTCGGATTGGACGCGGGGCCGCGCCCGCGAGCGATCACCGTGCCGGACAGGTTCATCGCCACGCATTCGGTCTTGGTGCCGCCGCCGTCAAATCCCAGAACGCACTTCATGTCTCTAGATTACTTGAGAAATCCCGTCGATTTGCGCGGATCACGCGCGATGGATACCGCCAAAGCAGGACCGGGCGTAGTTCTCCGCTGCTTGTTCCGCCCGTCGCGGCAAGGCGCGGCTTCAAAACAAGCTCCAATTGCAGAGGGGCTGCGCTCTGGCGCTTCTCAGGAGAAGGCTTCGGCGGTACGGGGTTTGGGGCGGCGGCGTTTCCATTCGTAATCTTTGCGCAGTCGGCCCTGGTGCTTCTTCACTTGCGCTTCGATCTCGCTGAAGGCCTTCTTGCACGTGGCGCGGAGGTGTGCGTTGCTGGCGGTGGCGTGCAAGGTGCCGGTGGGCAGCGTGAGAGTCAGAGCGAGCGCGTGTTGTTCGATGCGGGGGACCTTGGAGAACACGGCGTGCAGCGAAACCAGATCGGGTTCATAAGTTTGCAAAAGCGTGTTGAGTTTTGCGACTGCTCGTTCAAACTCCTTGTCGATGGGATTGTGACGCTCGACATCTTTGAAACTGACGGAGAGTTTCATATGCGCACCTGTAGGACTTGTGAGGAGTGAACTTGCAGACTTTCGCCGGCAAGTACATGGGCGAGACGCGGACTGTGGTCGGACGCCGCATCGGCCTGAGAATAGCAAGATGATCTGCGCCGGGCAATGGTTGCCCTCGGGCGCGCCTATACTCTCCTAGGCGCAAACTTTCTGGACTTTGCCAAATGAGTGCGAACGAGAGCGAAAGCAGGCACATCCGAGTGGGAATTGCGGGATGGTCGTATGCCGACTGGAAGGGATACGTTTATCCCGAGAGGAAAGTGAAGGGGTTCCACGAAGCCCAGTATCTGGCGCAGTTTTTCGACACCATCGAGATCAACAGCAGCTTTTACGGGCCGATCCGGCCGGAGCACGCCAAGCTGTGGATAGAAAAAGTGGCGGCGAATGAGCGTTTCGCATTCACGGCGAAACTGCTGCAGCGCTTCACGCACGATTTGACGGCGACGGCTTCCGATGAAAAAGAGGTGCGCGCGGGATTCGAGGTGTTGCGCGCAGCGGGCAAGCTGGGAGCGGTGCTGCTGCAGTTCCCCTTTTCTTTTCACCGGACCCGCGAGAACGTAGCTTACCTCGGGAAATTGCTGCAGCGCTTTGCCGATTATCCGCTGGTGGTGGAAGTACGGCATGCGAGCTGGAATGTTGGGGAGTCCTACCGGTTGCTGCGCGAGCGCGGCGTGGGGTTTTGCAACATCGACCAGCCGATCGTTGGGCGCTCGCTCGAGCCTTCGGCCGAGGCCACGGCTCCCATCGGATATGTGCGGCTGCACGGACGGAGGTACGACACCTGGTTCACGGACGATGCGGAGGTGCCGCAGCATGAGCGCTACAACTACCTGTACCGGGCCTCCGAGCTCGAGCCGTGGGCCGGTCGTATCCAGGATGTGGCCAGGGACGCGAGCGACGTTTATGTAATTACGAACAATCACTATCAGGGCAAGGCGGTGGTGAATGCACTCGAATTGATCGCGATGCTCAAGGGCACGAAGGTCAAAGTGCCGGAGCCGCTGCGAGCGAAGTATCCGCAGCTGGAACGGATTGCCGACGGACCGGCCGAGGTGCCGCGCCTGTTTTGAGCCTTGCCGTTCGACGCTAGGGTTCCCGCGACAAACGAAGGAAGGAGGTTGCGCTGAAGGATGCGGGCGTTCCCATCGAAATGCCTGTGTACGCGGAGGGGGGGCATGCGTTCGGCCTCTGGCGGACGAAGCTTCCGATCACGTAATGGCCGGATCTGGTGGAGATCCGATTCGAGACCATCGGGATGGTCACAACGTAGAGTAAATTCAGGAACTGATGAATCGAGGGAGATCGGCTGGTGGAAAAAACAGAAGCGGTGTTTCAAAGCGGGATTCCGGTGCTGCCGGCGGCGGACGTGGCGGAGTCGCTCGGGTGGTGGACAGACATTTGCGGGTTTGTGGAAACGTTTCGCGACGCTACACCGCCGAACTATGCGGGCATCGCGCGTGGCGAGGCACGGGTGCACATCTCGGCCGTAAGCGGCAAAGAGCTGGCGCGCACGGTTGGCGACCAGACTATGGTGCGATTTGTGGTGAAAGGTGTGGAGGAGTTCTATCTGGAGTATCAAAGACGCGGCGGACAGGTGCACGCGAACGGGAAATTGCAGGTGAAACCGTGGGGGACGCGGGAGTTCGCGGCAATTGACCCCAACGGGGTGTGCGTGACGTTCCAGGAATAATCCGCGGCGAAAGAACCGGTCGCACCTCAGCTCCGGTCCCAACCAAAAAATCCACTTGACAACGAACAGCACTATATTAGTATATCCTTATATAAGGAGTTGTGAATGCATAGCCTGGACGTGGCTTTCGCAGCTTTAGCCGACCCGACCCGGCGGGCGATTCTGGCGCGGCTGGCGCAGGGCGAAGCTACGGTGATGGAACTGGTAAAGCCCTTTAGGCTGACGCAGCCGGCGATTTCGCAACACCTGAAGGTGCTCGAGAAGGCCGGACTGATCACGCGGCGGGCGGAAGGTACGAAGCGTCCCTGCCGGCTCGCCGAAAGAGGCGTTCGGGAGATTGACGGTTGGCTCGGGATGCTGCGGCAAGCTCTGGCGACAAACTATGACCGGTTGGACGGGATTTTGGCCGAGATGGAAGGCAAGAAAGGACGGAGAAAACGATGAGCAAGATGACACTAAACACGGAAGGCGAGCGGTACATCGTGGTGCAGAGAAGGTTTGCGGCTTCGCCGGAGGCGGTCTACCGCGCACACACCGACGCGAAGCTGATCCAAAGGTGGATGCTCGGACCGGACGGCTGGGCCATGCCGGTGTGCATCAGCGAGGCCAAGCCCGGCGGGAAGATTCGCTTTGAGTGGACGGACGGGAAAGGAAACGGATTTTACCTGACGGGCGAGTATGTGGCGCTCGAACCGCACCGCAGGATCGTGCACGTCGAGCGAATGCACCTGCCCGATCCGACGCCCGACAATCAGGTTGAAACGAGGTTTGAGGCCGACGGAAGCGGCACGCTGATGACCATGCGCATGACTTTGCCGGATGAGAAGACGCGGGCGGCCATGCTGGCCACGGGAATGGAGCACGGCATGGAAGCGAGCTACGCGCGCCTGGAGAGACTGATCGCGGAGACAGCAAAGAACGCTTCGGCGTGAAAAACGCCTTTGCCGCAGGGGCAACAAAGGGAAAGCGACTGCCTCGAGCATGCCGCACCCACAACGGGAGGGTGCGGCGCACCGACACAACGCCAAACGAGGCTAGGGTTTCGGGGCGGCGGCAGGGTTGATGGCGTCGCGAATCTGCGTGAGCAAGATGACGATTTCTACCAGCGACCATTCGATGGTCTTACTGAAGACAGGCTGCCTGCCGTTGGTCTGCAAGTTGGGTTGTTCGAGTTCGCGCGATTGATAGTTTCTGAGGTCGTCGATAGCGATAGACATTAGGGGTGCCTCCTCCCGGGCACATCATTGTGGCCGAAGTGGGGCTCAAGACGAAAAAGGAATTCTGGAGCCCGCCTCGAACGAAGGCCGGAGTCGGTGCCAGGCATGGTTGGGGGGCGAGGCGTCAACCGCGAGCCCGGAAAGCGGACGCGCCGACTAGCCCGAGTATAATCCAGCGCATGGGTTCTCCTGGTGTGGTGTACCGGGTCTTGTTTCTTCTCCTGGCCTTGTCGATTCCCTTTTCTGGTAAGGCGCAGTCGCCGGCCACATGGAATGGCGTGGTGCGCGATGCCGCGGGCAAGGCGGTGGCGAGAGCGACGGTTAGGCTGCGCGCGCGAGGCGGCTTTTCGACCGAGTATCAGGCGACATCGGCCGCGGATGGCACATTTCTCCTGGCCGACATCGCGCCTGCGACCTACGAAATCCTGGTCAAGGCAAATGACCTGGAATGGAAGGCGGCCGCGTTTGAGGTCAAGGGAGGCGCGAGACTCACACCGGGGCTTCAACTTGGCGCTGACGGTGTCGCGGTGATCCTTCCTGCTCCCACACCAGCAGCCGGCGGGGCGCAAGGAAGCGGAGGGGAGAGGCTTTCGGGCCAAGAAGTCTCGAGCTTGCCGCTGAACGAAAGGGACTTCGGCAAGTTGCTGCTGCTGGCGGCCGGAACGATGACCGACACGAACGGCGCGGCAAATTTTACGCAGCAGTTTTCGGTGAACGGGCAGCGCGGATCGGCCACGGTATTTGCGCTGGACGGCGCCGACACGACCGATCCGGAACTGGGCGGGGCGACGTTTGCGAATTTCAATGTAGACGCGATCGAGGAAGTGCAGTCGAATTCGGGCGTGGTAAGCGCAGACATCGGGCACGGCGCGGCGGGATTCACAAACGTCATCAGCAAATCCGGTGCGGACCAGATGCACGGGAGCGCCTTTGCGTTTGTGAGGAACGCGGCGTTTGATGCGCGGAACTTTTTTGATCATGCGAGTGAGCTCGATCCGCGGAGGATTCCGCCGTTTGCGCGGAATGAATTTGGCGTGACCAATGGAGGACCAGTGGTGCTGCCGGGCCTGTACACCGGACGCGGGAAGACCTACTACTTCGCGGAGTATCAGGGGTTCCGGCAGGTCTTGGGGACGACGCAAGTGCTGGCCGTACCGACCGCGGCCGAGCGCGCGGGGATCGATACGACGGCCTATCCCAACACGGGAACCGACCCGGGAGACACGCTGATGGTGCCGGTGAGTCCGGCGGTCGAAGCGATCCTGGCCGGTTACCCGATGCCCAACGAACCGAGCGGCGCCTTTGGCGAAAGGACCTATGCGACTTCATCCAAAGTGAGAACAAACACCAACCAGTTTTCGGTTCGAATCGACCATCACTTTTCCGGGAGTACGGCGCTCCTGGGCCGGTTCAGCCTGAATCAGGTGGACGGTCCAATCAACAATCCCGATCAGACCGCAATCGATCCAAGCTTTGCCGTGAAGTTTTTCGATCACCAGAGAAATGCGACGGTGCGGCTCACCAGGGCGATTACGCCGCGGCTCAGTTCCACCACGCAGTTTGGCTACATCCGCAGCACGCCGTTCTTCCCTTCCCAGAACCACACACAGGTTGGCATCACGTTCAATGACGGGCTGTATGCAGGCTACAACAACCCGGACGGATCGATTTTTGGATCGTTTGGGAATTTATACCAGATGAAGGAGGACATGACTCTTACCTGCGGGCCGCACACCTTCAAGTGGGGCGCCGAGATTCGGCTGAACAAGGATGCGACGATTTTTGGGACCAATCCCAACGGGCTGTATGCCTTTGGCGGCGGGAGGTCGTATTCCCAAGTTTTCATCGCATCGGCCAGCGGGCAACACGACGTTCATCCCGGCGATCCGCTTCCGGACGCCCTCACAGGGTTTCTGACGGCGACGCCCTTTTCCTACACCATTACCGCGGCGGCGAACGTGACGCCGACCGGAGACAAGTTCGATGAGGCCTCGGTAAGGCGGGAGGCGTACAACTTTTACTTCCTGGACGCATGGAAGGTGAATTCCCGGCTGAATTTGAACTATGGGCTGCGTTACGAGTTGAACAGCCGGATCAAGGAATCGAAAAAGCGCACCTCCATTGCCGTTCCCATCGACGCCACCGGCAAAGAGACCTCGTTTGTGACGCCAGGAGCTTCGCAGATCTTTATCTACAACCCGCAACCGGTGTATCCGCTCGATACTCGGGGCTGGGGGCCGCGGGTGAGCGTCGACTTTGCCGCGGCGCAGCACACCAAGCTGCGCGCGGGCGCGGCGATCACTACGCTGCTGCCGAATTTGTGGCTGCAGAACTTTGTGACCGGCGGGTTTCCGCTGACCTTCCAGCCGGTCCTGACGGCGAAGCCGGGAGTGCCCGTGCCCTTTACGGACGCGGTGGTATTGCCGACTTTGCCCGATCCCTACACCACGAGCGGGCAGTTGCTGTTCCCGAATGGCGACAGTTCGCGCGTTCCGGCGAATACGGTGATCGATCTAGAGCGCTACCAGAAGGACTTGGCAGGGCTGACTCCGGGTCACCAGGTGCAACTGATCCAGCCCGGTGTGATCGCGAGGAATTTCAGGAACGGCTCTCTGGGATCGTACACGGCCGGCATCGATCAGGATTTGGGTGCGGTGAACCTCGCGGTGGCGTACGTAGGGCTCAGCGGCGTTCACTTGCCAAACGGCTGGTTTCCGAACGGCTACGCCGGTGCATCGCCGGGATTTGCGCCCTTTACCAATTTTGACGCGAACGGGAACGCGCTCGGTGGATTCGGTCCGGAAGCGGTGATGACCAACGGGTCGCATTCGACGTATCACGCATTGCAGACCAGTGCCACGATGAACAAGTCGAAGATTGGGCTGAGCTTTCAGGCCAGCTACACGTTTTCGAAGTCCATCGACAATACCAGCGCGATTCTGGGCGGGCCTGCGCAGAATACGGGCGTGGTCTTGCAGACCGTGCCGCAGAATCCGCTGGATATGGACGCCGAGCGCGGGCCCTCCACGTTTGACGTAACGCATGTCTTCGCGCTGAGCTTGTTCGAGGAGCTGCCGTTTGACAAAGTGAGCTGGCTGCAGCCCCTCGGCAAGAAGCTGACGCGCGGCTGGCAGATCCTGAACATCACCACGCTGACGAGCGGGTCACCCTTCACCGTGTTTTCGGGAGTGCAGCAGACTGGGTTCGGAGCGGCGGGCGCCGATCGGCCCGACCCGGTAGCCAAACCCGATTTTTCTACCGGCCGGACGGTGCGCGAGGACTATTTCGGGATGGGGAACGACAACGGATCGCTCTTCCGCATTCCGACCAACTTGCCGGGAGGAACGGGTCCCAACCGCGGCCGGTTTGGAACCTTGGGAAGGAGCACGTTCCGCGGACCGGCGTACCACAATTTCGATTTCAGCCTGATCAAGGATACTTCGCTTGGCACCCGCGGAAAGAACGAGCTTTGCATCCTGCAGTTTCGGGCAGAATTTTTCAACATTTTCAACATTGTGAATTTCGGGCTGCCGAACAATGTGGTCAGCGGAAGCGGCTTCGGAGTCATCAACAAAACGGCGGGGAGCTCGCGGCAGATTCAGTTTTCTCTGAAGCTGACTTATTGAAGAATCGGCCCACAAGCCCAACCGGACGGACGCAAGCGGGTGAGAGAAAGCGAGGGCAATGATGCGAAGCGTTTTAACGGCATGCGCGGCGGCGGCCCCGGCGGTTGGCTTATTCGCGCTCATGGCCCTGCCGAGCGACGGCAAGACCGCGCAAGCGCCAGATGGAGACGGGCGGCGCAAAGAGATTGCGGCGTTCAACGCAAAGTTCCTCGATGCGCACTGGAGGATGGATACGCCGGCGATCATTCGAATGTGGGCGGAGGACGGCGTTAGCTTGCTGCCGGAAACCGTGCCCCTGGTTGGGAAGCCAGAAATCGCAAGATTTCTGGACGAGGTGACGGCGCGGTTGAAAGGCTGGCGAATGGAAAAGATGGAGCTGGACTTTCGCGGGATCGAGGTAAGCGGCGATTGGGCGTCGGAGTGGGCGTTTGAACACCAGGTGGTACAACCGCCGGACCGCGCCAAGCCCGCGTTCGATGGACGCGGAAAGATGCTGCTGGTGCTGCATCGCGAAGCGGATGGAAGCTGGAGGATCAAACGGGAGATGTGGAATCAAGGAGAGAAGGAAGGCCCGAAATAACCATTGAAGGAGACAGGTAAGACGCCATGAGGAAAGTGATCTACGGAGTGGGGATTAGCCTTGATGGCTACATCGCGCGGCCGGACGGTTCGGTGGATTTCCTTTTCATGCCGAAGGATTATTCGATGGGCGCATTTTTCAAGCGGATCGATGTAGCGCTGATGGGGCGCAAAACATATGAGGTGGGGTTGAAGCTCGGCGGCGGCAAAATCAGCAGTCCGGGCATGACCTGCTATGTCTTTTCGCAGGCCCTGCCGGACGATGCGCCGGGGGGAGTGACGGTGGTGCGGGAAGCGCCCAAGCCCTTTCTTGAAAGGCTCCGGAAGAAGACCGGGAAAGACATCTGGCTGATGGGCGGCGGGGAGCTGACACAGGCATTCTTAAAAGAGGATCTGGTGGACGAGATCTATCTCGGAATCGTGCCGACGCTCATTGGCCAGGGCATTCCGGCGTTTCCGGCCAGCTTTCCGCAGCGGGAATTTGCCCTGGTCGAGAACAAATCCTTTTCAAAGGGGCTGGCCGCGCTGCGCTACGAGCGAGCGCGGAAGCGGAAAAAGAAGTGACGGCTGATCCGGTCAGCGGCGCTTCAGTTTCTTGGCCACTCGCTTGATGGACTTTTTTGCCGAAGCGGCGACCTTCTTTGCCGATTTGACGACTTTACGCGCTTCCCGTTTCCCTTGCCGCACCACGCGGCGAGTTTCAGACCTGACTTGAGCGGCGGCGGCGGTGGTGCGTTCTTTTTGTTCGCCGATAGCCGTAGCGGTCCGCTTGGCGGTGGCGACGACTTTTCCCGCGGTAGCGCCGATGGTTTCGCCGGCGTTGATCACAGTGTTGTCAAAGGTGTCGGCTGTCATGAGTATCTCCTGTGGAACGGTTTGCGCACGGCGGATGATACGCGGAAAGGCGGGAAATCAACAGGGGGAAAATGCTTGAGAGGAGCAGCCGGGAGCGCAGGGCGGAAAACCAGCCCCCCGGCTGGCTCAGAAGGGCTAATTCACGCGTACAGACGAGATGCGGTTGTTCCAGGTATGGCCGCCGCGGAAACTCCACTGGCGGAGATCGGAAACGTCGCTCGACGTTCTGCCGCTGCCCCCGCTGAAGTCCCGGTCGTTATAGACGGTCACCCGGGCATTGCCAAAGACCCGGATGGACGAGATGTCATCGCCCATGTCGCCGAGGGACTCGCGGGCTTCGCCCCGCCGCAAGCAGAAAAAGTCGCCGCTGAAATTGCGGTCACGATAAAAACAGGCCCCGCCACGCTCCCAATTGCCGCCATGCCAGTCGCCGCGAGGCGGCCAATTGCCGCCAGGTTCGGGTTCCCACCAACCACCGCCGTGGCCTTCTGGTCCGCCAGGTCCTCCGTAGCGCCCGACGACGAAAACGGCACGACATCCGCGTTCCACCCAAAGACCTTGACGGTCAACGCCCCACGTTTGTCCTTCAATGCACGGCGAACCGCTGATCTGCTGCTGCATTCTGATCTCACCCGGGCGATAGCTTCCGCAATATTTACGGTTGTCATTGTTTGCTTCGCACTTGAAGGTTTGCTGCGCGAAACTGACAGCGGGGAGCACGAGCATGGCCAGCGGCAGGGCAACGTAGCGAAGCATGGTGCGGATTTTCATGAGCCTTCTCCTGTCAAAGAGAGTCAACACACCGCGCTGCGAGCGCCTTCGAATTTGGACTTGGGGCGGCGGCGGGGAAAGCGTAACACGGCACGCACAAAACGAATCAACACCAAGCTTGTTCTGTTACCGAACAGCAAACAGGGACGGCGGCTTACTTCTTAAAGAGATTTTCGAAGGCCTGGCGGGCGTCGAGTGGGCGGGACGGAGAGAGTTCCGGAGTGGCAGCGGCCTGCGCCGGCTGCTGGTACGAAGTGGGGGCGGTGTCCTTTTCGACGGTCATGCGAAATTCGTAAAACTTGCAGCTGTTTTTGCCGTCTTTGGGTGTGATCCGCTCGGGCACCGCCTGCATGCATTCAAACTTGGCGCCGGAGTCGAAATAGCGGCACTGTTTGCAGCTGTGCAGTTCGGCATTGCACTTGGGACAGGTGCTGCTGGCATCGAAGCCCGGAGCCAAGACCGCGCCGCAGTTGGAGCAACGCGCGCGCGTGACCGTGCCGACCATGCGCGGAGTGCGCGGGCCCAGATGATCATTTTGCCCGCGCGGACCGCCGGCGGGCGGCCGCTTCTCGGGACGGGATTTTCTGTCTTCTTTTTCGGAATCGCGGTAACCGCGATGGCTGTACTTACGATCCACAACGCCTCCGTGCAAGGCAAAACCCGCGGAGCCTGCTTGAGCGGCTCCTAGGCTGTATACGTACACCCTCAGACCGGGAAATGGGGCGCTTCAAAGTGTTCGATACGCTGTACTGTAATTTCGGGCTCTGTAAAAACCAGCCCTGAAACTCGATCCAATCGGAATGCTACACTCGCCGCGGCAACGGATATAACTCTAGGATTTCAGGTGCTTCAAAAGGGTTGCCAACATCCGAGAAGCAGGAGATGGGACAACTTTGTTTGTAACTCTGTGGGAGTTCGAAGTCAAGTCGGGATGTGAGGTATTGTTTGAGAAGGTCTATGGGCCGGAGGGCCGGTGGGTGCAGCTGTTCCGGCGCGACGCCAGCTATCGCGGCACTCGACTGCTACGCGAGGTCGGGCGGGAGCGCATTTACCTGACCCTGGACCAGTGGGAGACGCGCGAGGCCTATGAGGCGTTTCGGGAGAAGCGTGCGGCGGAGTACGCGGAGATTGACAAGAACTGCGAGGGGCTGACGCTTAGGGAAGCGAACCTCTCCTCCTGGAGCTTGCCACGCTAGAACGCACCCGCGAGAGACCGCAGCCACTCGGCTTGTTCTCTGGTCTCGGGAACGCGCGCAGCGGAGACCATCAGCGTCGCCTCTTCTAGGCTACGTCCGTTCTTCAGCAGAACGGCTATTGCGACCAGGCCCGCACGGCCGATTCCTTGGCGGCAGTGAATGACGATGTCTTTCCCGGCCTCGACGGAAAGCGAGATTTCACATAGCAGGCGAAGTAGCTGTTCAGCAGATACGGGCACACTCCGATCCACAATCGGGAAACTGCAGTATTCGATTCCGGTGGACCTACAGGCTTCGGACTCTCGCTCGAGCCCGAGCTCATCGGATTGTTCGACGGTCAAAAGCGAAACGACCACATCCACGCCGAGCGATCGCCAGGCTCTTAGCTCCGGTTCAAGCCAGTCGTTGCCTCTTGGGCGGGCGGAAAGCGCCAAGCGTCCGGTGGAGGGAAAGTTCAACCAGAAGGGCTCGGTCCACAGCGATTCACCTCACTTTGAAAGCTCCGTCGAACAGGCGGGAAAGACCGGAGGCGGGGAGGTCGGGCACGAGAAATTCTTGCGGGCGGCCCTGCGAGCTGAGGACAGCTTCGGCGGCCAGGTAGCCGCTGCGGACGGCGCCTTCCATGGTGGCGGGCCAGCCCGTGGCGGTCCAGTCGCCGGCAAGGAATAGGTTCGGCGTGCTGGTTTGCTGCGCGGGGCGCCAGCGGTCCACGCCGGGTTCCGGTGAGAATGTCGCGGAGGCTTCCTTGATGACCGTGGCTTTAAGAAGCTGGGCTGCACGCGCGGCGGGCAGGGCTTGGCGGACTTCCTGGAGGCAGAGCTCGATGATCTCTTCGCGCGACTTGCGAAGCAGGAGGTAAGACGCGCTTATGACCAGTTGAAGGTATTGCCCGGGCACCTTATCGCTGTCAGACAGCGCGGTCTTGTTGAAAATCCACTGGGTTTGCGTATCGAGCAGCGTGATGAACGGTTCGTTCGTGACTTCGCGATCGAACCAAAAATGGACGCCGGTGATGGGCGAGACCTTGAACCTTCCGAGCTCATCGAGCGACGGGTTCCGAGCGCGAAGTTCGGCGGGCAGCAGTTCCTGCAGTTTGTCTTGCGGGACAGCCAGGACCACGGCATCCGCCGACTCTTCCCTGCCCCCATCGAACTGGACGGCCGCAGGAGCGCCTTGTTCTAGACGCAAGCCGCGAGCTGGCGAGCGGAGAATGACCTCGCCGCCCTTTTTCTCGATGGCGGCGCGGCAGCCGTCGTAGAGCTCGGCGAGCGGGACCCGCGGGACGCCCATGCGGTAGCCTTGGCTGTTTTTGAGAAAAGCTTTCCAGAAAACGTCGATGCCGAAGCGAGCGTCGGTGCGATCGAGCTCTTCGTCCAGGGCGCTGACCAGGACCACGCGCCAGAAACGCTCTATGGCGCGCGGCGTCTGCTTGTGGCGCTCGAGCCAGGCCAGCATCGACAGGGGCTCGCCGGCGTAAGCGTCTTTCGGCCGGCCACCCGCAAAAAGAATCGCTGTGAGGGCCCGAGCGATGGAGATTTTGTCTTTCCAGGAGAGCGGCGCGAAACAGAGAAACGAGCCGGTCATGTGCAGCGGGGCCGGCAGAAAGCCGGCTTGCATGACGCCGGTGCGCTGCTGGGGATCGAGAAAGAATAAACGGTCGAAGAATCGGATCTTGCCGGCGGAGCCTACGCGGCGGTAGAAATCCTCGAGGTTGGTGCAGCAGCCGAGCGTGACGTGCTGGCAATTGTCCACATGCTCGCCGTTCGGCAGCGCGTAGGAGGTTGCGCGGCCCCCTAGGTAAGGGCGCTGTTCAAACAGGCGTACGCGGCAGCCTGCGTCAGCCAGCGCGACGCCGGCCGCCAACCCTGCCAGCCCGCCGCCAATCACGATCACGTTTTTCGAGGACATTTTCCCGTGTATGCCGCCCGAAGCGTGCACGGGCGATAAAGAGCATTTTTTCCGCCTTGTTCAAGCGGATCTGTTCGCCGAAAACCGCGAAATCGAGCGACTCGATGCGTCCGAGCAGCGCGTTGTAGGTGTGGATGAGCAGCCACAGCGTGCCGCGGCTGTCGGCGTCAATCAGGTCCAGAAGCTCGGCGCCTTCTCCATAGAGCGCAAAAGCGCGGTCCACTTCAAAGCGAAGTAGTTCGCGGACGCCGAGCGAGCCTTCGGTTTTTGCGAAGTCCTGCGGGGAGACGTTGAAATGCGCGAGATCCTCGTCCGGCAGGTACACGCGGCCGCGGGCGGCATCTTCGTGCACGTCGCGAATGATGTTGGTGAGCTGAAAGGCGAGTCCGAGCTTTTCGGCCAGGTCAAGCGCGCGCGGATCGTCGAATCCGAAAATGTGCGTGCAGGTAAGGCCGACGGTTCCCGCGACGCGGTAGCAATACTCGCGCAGGCGGTCGAAGGTCGGATAGGAATGGACGGTGAGGTCCATTTCGGCGCCGGAGATTTGGTCATGCAGGTACCGCGCGGGCATGTTGAAGCGGCGCATGGTGTCGGCTAGCGCGGGCAACACTGCGCTCGCGCCGGGGGGAGCGGACTGCAGTTTCAGCGCAGCGCTCCCGTCGACAAAAGCCCCATAACCGCCGACTGCTTCATCAAGAGCGGCGCGCCATTTGGCGAGGCCGCGCTGCTTGGCGGCGATGTCATCGCCATCGTCGGCGACATTGTCGATGAGTCGCATGAACGCGTACAGCGCGGCGATCCCGTCGCGCTTCGCCTTCGGCAAGAGGAAAAACGCGTAGTAAAAGTTGCTGTGAGCCTCCCGCGCCAAGTTCCAGCAGGCCGAGTAGGATTCCGCAATCTCTAGTGGAGTAGCGGTATCGATATCCGGCGGCGAACTATTGCCGGTTTTTGAAGGCAAGTTCTCCGCCCAATCCGCAGGCCTTCCGCCCGTGGATTTGGCGGGGAGCGCCTGACGTACAAGAGTGCTCAGGAGCAGCATCGCCTGTTTCACTTTGCTGATTGCCGGGCGATGATTCAGGGTGTCATAGCCCTGGGATTCAATGGCGTCCAAAACCGCCAGGCCACCCCGGCTGAACATTTCAAGGTCAACGCGCAGTTTCCCTTCGACTTGCTGCGCCAGCGGCAAGCCCTGGTCAAACAGAGTGCGCGTGCGGGCGATCAGATCCTTCATTAACGCGGCGTAGTTCCGGCTGAAGCGGCGGGAGACGATGTCGCTTTCCGTGACACCGTGATGCGCCGCCGCGTCGAGCGGAATGTAGACGCGGCCTTTTTCCAGGTCGCGCGAGACGTCCTGCCAGAAATTCGCGAGCTGCAGCGCGGTGCAAGTGGCGTCGGAGAGCTTCTGACGCCGCTCGTCGCGGTAACCGCAGAGATAAAGAACCAAGCGCCCGACGGGATTCGCGGAGTAGACGCAGTAGTCAAGCACCGATTCCCATGTCTGGTAGCGCTTGACGGTTTGATCCTGGCGGAAAGCTTTGAGCAGGTCGGCGAAGGGCTGCCGCGGAATGTCTTTGGCAACCACGGTTTGGCGCAGTGCGACGAAAACCGCGTGGGACGGGCGGCCTTCGTAGCACTTGTCGAGTTCGAATTCCCACCAATTGAGCAGTTCCAGGGCGCGCCGGGTATTGGAAACCTCGTCACCGAGATCGTCGGCCCAGCGACAGTAGGCATAGAGGTTGTAGAAGTGCTGGTGCAGATGCTTGGGCAGCAGCCAGGAGACGACATTGAAGTTCTCGTAGTGGTGGGTGGCAAGCCAGCGCGTGTACTGCTGCGCGCTTTCGGTCCTGCAGCCGGGCGGGGGGGCGTTGCGCGCAATTTCGAGTTCGTTCGGTTGCAGCATTAGCAGGGGGCGATCGCCATCCCGGCTGGAACGGCAGTCACGGGCGGACGGCCAGCTTGATTTCGCCGCTGCGCGCTTTCATGCGTTCGAACGCCTGCGGCAAGTCCGCCAGCCGGATTTCCTCGGTGACGAAATCCTGCGCGGAGATGTCGCCGCGGCGCACGGCTTCGAGCGCTTCGCGAATAAAGCGCGGCGTGTGGTGGAACGGCGAAATGATTTTGATTTCGGAATAGTGGATCGCTGCCGGCTCGATTTCGACTTTGCTGCCCGAGGGCAATCCGCTGAAGAAGTTGACTACGCCGCCGCGCCGCACCATGCCGAGCGCCAGCTGCCAGGCGGCCGGGTTGCCGGCGGCTTCGACGACCGCATCGGGCCCGCGCTGGTCTTCGGTCAGGGCTCTGACGGTGGCGACCGGGTCGGGGGTAGTAGAAACATTGATGGTGGCGTGGGCACCGAGCTTGCGCGCAACGCCCAGCGGCGCATCGCGGCGGGCCAGTGCAATCACGCGCACGCCGCGGCGCGAGAGCATGCGCACGAATTTGAGCCCGATGGGGCCGCAGCCGATCACCACAACGGTGTCGCCCGTGCGCAACTCCATTTCGTGGATGCCGCGCAGCACGCACGCGAGAGGCTCGACGAGCGCGGCGCTTTGATCGTCGACCGAGTGCGGCACCTCCAGCGTGTTTTCCATGACGATGCGTCCGGGAATGCGCATGTACTCGGCGTAGGCGCCATTGTTGAAGAGCAGATCGTCGCAAAGATTTTCCTGGCCGCGCCGGCAGTGGTAACAACGGAAGCACGGAGCGGAGTTGGCCGCAACCACGCGCATGCCCATGCGCCATTTCGAATCCACGCGCTTGCCGACGGCCACGACTTCGCCGACGACTTCATGACCGAACACCGCGGGTGGACGAATCATTTTCGCGTGGTAACCGCGCTTCCAGACTTTGAGATCGGTGCCGTCGGTCAGCGCGAGCCGCACGCGCAACAAAACTTCGTCGGCGGCAAGTGAAGGAACTTCGATCTCCTCGATGCGCAGGTCTTCGCTGCCATAGAGAACCGCAGCAGTCATCTTCGGAGGCACAACGCGTCGCGCCAGAGCTACGACTTCATCAATAGCCGCTTCGATCGTTTTCTTTGCGGATGATGTTTTCATTCGTGCGTAATCAAGACCTTCAGCGATTCGGCGGTCGGCCTTGCGGCCAGTTCCAGCCCCTCCTGGATTCTAGCCAAAGGAAAGCGGTGCGTGACGATCTCCATCACCGGCAGTTTCTTGCCGAGCACCAGTTCCGCGGCCTCCTCTTGGATATCCACCGCGGCGCTGTAACTGCCTAAAATTTCCTTTTCGTCGATGCCCACGGCCGAGGCAGGAAACGTGATCCGAGTAACGGGGTCATTGGCCGCAAATAACAGAACGCGGCCGCCAGGGCGTGCCGCTGCCAGAGCTTCCTCAACCACAGCGGGATGCGCAACCGCTACCAGGACTGCATCCGCCCCCCGTCCCTCAGTTCGAGTCTTGACCTCGTGTATCAGCTTACCACTTGTAGGGTCAAAAGACTCGGCGGCCCCCAAGGCCAGACTCTTGGCCCGTCGTTCGGGGATCGGGTCGCTGGAATAGATGCGCGCGCCGGCCAATTTGCTCACCATCAAGAGTTGCAGGCCGATCGGCCCGCAACCCGCGACCAGCACCGTTTCGCCTGGGGCTACCCGGGCCTTCTGGACGGCTTTGAGGATGGTGTTGATGGGTTCGAGGAAGGTGGCTTCCTCGAAGCTGACGTTGTCGGGCAGCGGGATGATCCCGCGCTCTGCAACCCATGGCATGGCTTTGACGTACTCGGCAAAACCGCCGCCGTTCGGACTGAAGCCCGCCGTGAGGCCGGTGGTCTTGTACTGCCGACATTGCGAAAAAAGCCGGCGTTGGCAATAAAAGCAGCTCTGGCATGGGATGTGATGAAAACTCATCACTCGATCCCCGGGCTTGAACTTGGTGACGCCGGGGCCGGTGGCGACGACCGTGCCCGCAAGCTCGTGGCCCAGGATTTGCGGCGGCTCGACGTAGCGCTGGAAGATTTTCTTGATGTCCGTGCCGCAGATACCGCAGGCCGCGACTTTGATCAGCACTTCGTTGCTGGCGACGTCAGGAACGGGAACTTCTTCGACGCGGACCACACCCTGGTCACGATAGATACCGGCGCGCATGGTCCTGGGGATGGGTCCGAAGGTTCCAAAGGATTCGGTCATCGCTGACGGCGTGCTCATCGCGCCGCGACCTCCCGAAGCTCCGGCGGCGGCCCACCATGTGTTGCCAAAGAAAGTTTGTTGATGAAAGCCTCCAGAAAATGGGCTAAGGCTTCAGCAGCGGTCTTGCTGTCGCGGCCAAGCCTGATTAGCGCTGGCAATTGAAGCGGATGGCGTGCGACGTAACGAACAACTCCGGCAATCTTCACGCGGCCCGTTTCGTCAACGGCTCTATCAACAACCGCCGGCATGTCGTTGCGCACGTCGTCTGAGATAACCCGGATGGCCACGGCCGACTTGCCGTGCGCAGCTGCCGCCAGAAGTACGCCGAAGCTCTCCATTTCGACTGCATCAGCAAAGGGAGCAAGACTCTTCTTCTCTTCAGCCGTGCGTACAACGTGGTCCGAGGTCAGAAACAGGCCCACTCGAGTGGCTCCGTCGTTTTCTGCCGCGTGCACTAGATTGCGTGCGCAGGCCAGGGTCCTGGCTTTTCCCAATTCCTGCACGGCTTCGGCTACGAGAACGTGCCCGACGGCGTGGCTTTCCTTGAGAGCGCCCGCGAAACCGCAGGTAATGCACGCCTGATAGGACTCGGCCAACAAAGTTTTCGTCACTTGATAAGAATGGTCGATTCCCATCCCGGTAATGGCGAAATCGACTTTTGCGCTTCCAACCCGCGCCCGAAAAACCGGCAGGTCTGAAATGGCGGTAGGTTCAAGGTTGCGCAGTCTCCGCCAGGGGGCGAATTCGGCTTCGACCGCGAATGTAACGAGGATACGCATGGAGCTTGAAACAAAAGTCATGTCTGCACAGGCCAAAGCCTGCTCTAAGAACCGGCTACGCCGCTTTGGGGCGGATAATCCTCTTTGCGCGGCGCGGAACGATATAGCCATTCGTCTCGTACCAGCCCACGGCGCGCTCAAAGGCCCCGGCTACCGGACCGGCCTGGAAACCGAGTTCGCGTCCGGCGCGGGAGCAATCCACAAACATCATGTGCTGCGCGATCTTTACGCCTTCGACTGGAATCTGCGGCTCGCGGCCGATCAAACGCGAAAAAGCCGTCTCTGCATAGGCTACACCCAGTGCGAGGCCGTGCGGGATTTTCAGCGACGGGGCGGGCAAACCGGTAATTTCGGCCAAAATGTCGAGCACGCCCTTCAGGGTGAGATTTTCCGCGCCCAACAGGTAACGCTCGCCGACCGTTCCCTTCTCCGAAACCAGGAGGTGGCCGGCGGCGCATTCCTCAACGCCGACAAAGTTCAAACCCGTTTCGACGTAACCGGGCATCCTGCCGTTGAGAAAGTCGAGTATGATTTTTCCGGTGGGCGTCGGTTTCCAGTCCCATGGACCGACGGGAGTAGTCGGCATCGCGACGATCGCAGGAAAGCCTTGCCTTGCCGCGTTGAGCACTTCCTTTTCGGCCAGCCACTTGGAGCGCTTGTAATGGCCGACCATTTCATCCAGCTTGGCGTCGGTAAACTCGTTGGGATGCTCCGGACGATCCACGGCAATGGTGGCGACGGTGCTGGTGTAGATGAATTGTTCGACCCCAGCGCGTCTCGCAGCTTCCAGCAAATTCTTCGTGCCGCCGACGTTGGAGTCGTAGATATCTTGCGAGCGCTTCGACCACAGCCGGTAGTCAGCGGCGACGTGAAAAACGCGCTGGACCCCAGATAGTGCGCGATCTAGCGAAGTTGAATCGCGCAGGTCTCCCGTCATGTACTCGAGAGGCAAGTCGGCAATGGCGCGGTTGCTGCTGGAAGGTCTAAGCAGAACGCGCACATCCGCACCGCGTGCCACTAGCTGGCGGGTCAAATGGCTGCCAAGAAATCCTGCCGCGCCTGTGACCAGAGTCTTCGGCCCGCCGCTCATGCGGTTTCCTCGACCGTTTCCGTTTCCACCTGCGCCGGCAACGACGGAGCTCGGGTAGAAATGTCTTGCTTCAAGGCGCGACACCGGTACGAGTTCTCCAGAAGTCGCGAAAACTTCTCCCAGCGGCTGCAACGCACAAATCCCCGTAGCTCCTCGAGCTTCTCCTGATAAGCTGCGGTCGAACTCGCCGGCTCCTGCCCGCCCGAAGAAACGATGTAGCCATCCACATCGTAGCCATCGAGAAACTCAAACAGCACGCCCGTTTCGCACGGCTCGGTCCTTTGGGTGACGCTCATGTGCACACAGACATAGAAGCCAGAAAGCTTTGCCGCTCGAATGCCCTCCATAGCCCGCTGAAACGCTCCGGGCTTCCCGACCGCGCGGTCGTGACATGCCTCGCGTCCGATCAGTTCAACCGTAAGAAACAAGCGAGCATCGGGACGAAATTCGTGGATGCGCTGGCGGAGCCGCTGGCCATCGGTGTGCAGGAAAACGTTGCGACTTCGCGCGTTCAGCGCAAACGCCACACGGCCGACTTCGGCATGGTCGAATGGCTCGCTGCCGCCGATCCATAACACCGGAGCTTTGCTCTTTGCCGCAGTTCGAACGGAATCCGCCGCCGTGTGTGAATCTGAACTGCGCTGGAATTCATTCTCATGAAGCGCAGGAAGGCAGGCTGCGGGCAAATGAAGGATCGGGGCGCTAACGCTGCCGTTGTAACCGGCACGGAACAAGCGTTCGCGCCAGAGGTCCAGAGTCAGCCTTAGAGGGAACTTCATTCGCGTGTCAGAAGCCGCTGCGCATCCGGAACTCTTCCGGACGGAACTTGATGGCACTGAATTCCGATTCACCCGCGTTTTGGGTCTGCTTGTAGAAGCGCGCGAGCGCGTAGACCGGGAACGAATTGCGGTAGAGGTGATACTTCAAATAGAAGACACAAGGGAAGCCAGTGCCGGTAAAGTCGTCTTCATCCCAGGAACCGTCGGCATTCTGTTGCCGCACCAGCGCGGCGGCCGCTTTTGCGATCGCCGGATCGCCTTTATCAGCCGCCGCCAGCAATCCGATCAAACCCCAGGCCGTTTGCGAAGCAGTGCTATTTCCCTGCCCCTTCGATGATTCAACGTGATAGCTGCGCAGCGATTCGCCGAAACTGCCGTCGGGCTTCTGCACAGCTTTCAGCCAGTTGACGGCACGCTTGCAATAATCCTGTGCGTTGAGCGAAACGGTTTCGAGTGCACGCAGCACGCCGCTGGTTCCGTAAACGTAGTTCACGCCCCAGCGGCCAAACCACGAACCATCTTTGCATTGGTCTTTCAGCAAGAATTGAACGCCCCGCTTCACGGCGGGATGATCGGCAGTCCAGCCGAACCGCCCCAGGCACTCCAGCACACGCGCCGTCACGTCCGCAGTAGAGGGATCAATCATGGCGTTGTGGTCGGCGAACGGAATGTTGCACAGAAGTTTCTTGTCATTGTCGCGGTCAAACGCGCCCCAGCCGCCGTCGCGGTTCTGCATGCTGAGCAGCCACTGGATTCCGCGGCGAAGGGCACCTTCCATGCGCTTTTCATCGGGAAACTTCACTCGCTGCAGCGCCATCAACACGAAGGCCGTGTCGTCCACGTCGGGGTAGTAGTCGTTGCGAAATTCAAACGCCCAGCCGCCCGGTTCGGCGTCTTGGTTTTTCACTTGCCAGTCGCCCGGACCGAGAATCTGCTTTGACAAGATCCAGTCGGCCGCCTTCACCAGCGCCCTATGGTCCGGCTGCAGGCCCGCTTCCTCCAGGGCGACCATGGCGATGCAGGAATCCCACACCGGCGAAACGCACGGCTGCAGACGAATCGTGCTTTCGTCTTCGATTTCAAACCGCGAAAACTCTTTGATCTCGCGCCAGGTCAGCGGGTCATCCGGCCCGTGGCCTAACGCCATCAACGCGAAGATCGAATTCATCATGGCCGGATAGATAGCCGCAAGGCCTTCGGTGCGCTCGATGTGATCGAGCATCCACCGCTTGGCTTCGCGGATGGCGCGCTGCCGCAGCGGTTTCCAGGGCAGCTTCTCGTAAACCTTCAAGGCGCGGTCAAGCGCCAGAAAGAAATTCTTCCAGGAGATGAGCTGCTGGCCCCAATCGAACGCGGCCGCTTTGCGCGACGGGTCCTTGAACAGTTCGTCGACGCGCGCGTACTCCGGCAGACGCCAATCCGGCCGTAGCGCGCTCAGAATGGCCATCGGTATCACGATGCCGCGGGTCCACGACGACATTTCGTAAATGTTGATGAAAAACCAGTTGGGCAGCAGCATCAGCTCCGGCGGAATGGCGGGGACCAATTCCCAGCCTACCGCGCCTACCAGCGCCAGATAAAAACGGACATAGGAATTCGATTGTTCGAGCCCGCCCAGCCGGTGAATCCGCTCGCGTGCCGCGACCAAATGCTCCGCGTTCGGATCGTCTCCGGCCAGCTTCAGCGCGAAGTACGCCTTGCAGGTCGCGTTCAGTTCGGACGGACCGCCGGGATAGATGCTCCAGCCGCCATCGGGCAATTGCCGCTGGCGAACATAGTTGGCAAGCTTCAGAATGCGGACGGGATCGGCTTTGCCCAGAACAAAGAGGTAGTAGATGTAGTCGGATTCGAGCGTGGTGTCGGCTTCGAGTTCGCCGAGCCAATAGCCGCCCTGGTCCTGCAAGGAAAGCAGATGCTCCGCCCCGCGTTCGATGGAGTCGGGAAGCTTCTGCGCCCACTCCTGCTGGCACACTGGCGCGGGCGCCGTTGCGGTGGACGAATAGTCTTCACCCATTTTTACGAACGAGGCCATTTCCGCTTCTCCCAGAAAACTCCGAGCCCGCCGAAAGAGTTCGGCGTGGGCAGGCTGTCTCTAACCCTTTCATTTCCATATGGTTCCAGAGTAACCAGGCCAGCAACAGGCATCCCCGTACGACACTAAGTATCCCTTCATTCGATGGCACGGGTCAACGCCGAAGATTTCCCGCTTTTTGGATTCGACACTGCAAGAAAACGCTGCGCCCATCGGTTAGGAACCAATGCCACAAAGGTTGACTAGACACTGATGCCGGGCGGCGCTTCGAGGATGCGCTTCACCAGCCGGACGAGCTGCTCGGGAACCGGCTCGCCTTCGCGCTGCACGAGGGACGGCGCTTCCTGTAGCAGGCGCGCCGGCAGTTTGAGCCAAGGCGGATGAGCGGCGTCATCGGAGTCGAGGCCGCGACGAAAGACCAGGACGTCAGAGCGATCGAGCATTTGCCGGGCGGAGTCTTTAAAGTCATGGCGCGCCGCGTCAAGGACGGTGACATAGAGAGATGGTTTCACAAACTGCAGAAGCGAGTTGCTCTCGATGATCACGTTCTGCGCGGCACCGCCGCTCAAGCTACCTTCCGGCGGGACGGCAAGGGCCTGGCGCAGAAGCGGCATCCCTTCCGCCAGGTAGCCTTGCTTAGTCCGCAACCAAAACGCGCGCTCTGCGCCCGCAAGCAAAAACCGCGCGCTGTCGGAGGACGGGGTGGTCAATGGCGCGGCCCGGTTCTCCCAGTCCAATGCCACGACATGATCGGTCGGAGCGCAGTCGCAATTTTCTCCATTTTGCGCGCAGACGCCGTGGCCGTATTGCGTGATTTTTCCCGCAAGCCAATGCGCCGCGGGTAGCGCGGCGATGAGGTCGCACACCAGCTGCGTCTTGCCGATACTGCGCGTATGCCCGCCGACTACAATCAGGCGGCAAGGTGCGGATTTTTCCATCAACCGAGCACTCTCCAAGGGATGCCTTTCAGCCTTGCCTGGTCTCTAACTTTTTGATGCGAGCCGCCAGTTCGGGGAGGCGCGCAAACCAGAAGTACGCTTCCTTGAATTTGTCGAGCGGGCGGGCCGGCGTGCCCCAAACCACCTGCCCGCTGCGGATGGTCTTGCCGGTCGGTATGCCGGCCTGCGCGCCGGCGATCGACCGATCTTCGAGGGTGCAGTGGTCGGCGATTCCCACTTGCCCGCCCACCACCACGTGCTGGCCGAGCGTGCTCGACCCCGAGATCCCGGTCTGAGCCGCGACCACCGTGTGTTGGCCGATCTTCACGTTGTGGCCCACGTGCACCAGGTTATCGAGCTTCACGCCTTCGGCGATGCGCGTGTCGTCAAGCGAACCACGATCAATGGTCGTATTTGCGCCGATCTCCACATCGTCGCCAATTTCGATGATTCCGGTTTGGGGAAATTTCCAGTGCCGGCCTTCGCCGTATGCGTAGCCGAAGCCGTCGGCGCCCAGCACGGCGCCAGAATGGATTTCCACGCGATGGCCGACACGGACGTTGGCATAAAGGGTGACGCGCGCATGCACCCGGCAATCGTCGCCGATCCAACAGCCGGCCCCTACCACGCAATGCGGGCCGATTTGCGTTCGGTCGCCGATGTGCGCGTCTTCTCCGATCACGGCGTAGGGACCGATGCCGGCGGTTGGCGAAATCTTTGCAAGCGGCGCGATGACCGCCGTCGCATGCACGCCGTTGGCAATCACCGGGGGTTCGCGCAGCAGCCCAGCCGCCCTGGCGAAGGCAACCTTCGCGTCCTTGGCGCGCAGCACGGTTTTCCCGGCCAGGGAGATACCTTCCGGGGCGACCATGCAGCGGGCGCCCGAAGCCTCCGCACGCGCCACGTGCTTCGCGGCATCGACGAAGATGAGGTCGGTCGAAGAGGCGCGTTCCGGAGCCGCCACGCCCCTTAGCTCGATCGAACCGTCGCCCTCGAAGCTTGCTCCCAGGGCCTCTGCCAGTTCGGCCACGGTTTTTTTCATCACTTCCTCCGATCCCATCACCGGTTACAAAAAGTCGTAGAGCGGCGGTTCGCCCGTGGGCCGCGTCTTCCACCGCGCATGGATCCAGACCCATTGCTCGGGATAGCGGCGGATGATTCCTTCCGTAACTTTCGCAAAGCGCTGCGTGTTTTCCAAAATGTCGCGCTCTAAGTCTCCGCTGCGGACCAGTTCGAGCGGCGGCTCAAAACGCAGCCGGTATTTGCGCAACTGGTCATCCCACACCGCATAGCCCGGAACGACGGCGGCGCCGGTATGGAGCGCGACTCGTGCAATCCCCGCAGTGGTGCATGCGGGCGTACCGAAAAAATCCACGAAAACGCCTTCTTGCGGCATGGTGTTCTGGTCGGCAAGAATCCCGATGGTGCCGGCTTCCCGCAGAATCTTTAGCATGGCCCGTGCGGACTCGTTTTTAAAGATTGGCGCGTTGCCGGAAAATCCGCGGTAGCGATTGACCAGCGCATCCAGACGCCGGTTGTCGAGCGGCCGTGCCATGTAGTGCAGCGGATAGCCATAGAGCGCGTGCGCGTATGAAGACAGTTCCCACGCGCCCATATGGGCGGTGAGGAAGAGTACGCCCTTGCCGCGGCGCTGTCCTTCGAGAAAGTTCTCCTGTCCGTCGAGGACGATAACTTCTTCGATGTTTTTGCGCGTGTAGCGCGGCAAGTGCGCGAATTCCGCGGCCATCCAGCCGAGACTGCGCGCCATTCCGCGCATGGCACTGTGGCGTCGGGCGTCATCCCATTCCGGGAAAGCCAACCGCAAATTGAATTCAGCGGTTTTGCGCAGTTTGGGCGTCAGCGTGAGCAGGGTCCGCGCGACCGTCGCCCCCGTCGCTCGCGCAGCCGAACGCGGCATTAGGCCCACTACCTTAAGCACACTCCAGGCTACTGCGTACCCGAGCCATTCCTTCATCGCCAAGCATTATGCTAGAACTGGTAGCGCAGGCCATCATGCCTGGCTAGCTGCAGCCGGGGCACCAGGACACGCGACGAGAGAACGCTGCTGACCAACCGATCCCAGACTGTTTCTGCCAGCCATGCCTCAACCCTTCCGCGCGTCGGCTGGTCGGTGCTGATCGCCCTTACCCTTTACATCTGCTACTTCAGCAATCTGAACGCCGTCGGATTTGTGGGGCCCGATGAGCCGCGCTATGCCTGGATCGCGCGCGACATGGCCGAAACCGGCGATTGGGTAACGCCTCGTCTTTACGGCCGGCCATGGTTCGAAAAGCCGCCGTTGCTCTACTGGGGCGGTGCCATCTTTTTCCGGCTGATCCCGAACCAGCCGGAAATTGCCGCGCGCTTGCCAAGCGCGATTTGCGCTCTGCTGGCAACGTTGGCGCTGGCTTGGCTGGCTTGGCGCGTCTATGGCCGGGAGCGCGCGCGTTGGCTGCTCCTGCTCCTGCCAACCAGCGTCGGCATGATCGGCTTCTCGCATGCATGCGCTACCGACATGCCGTTCGCCGGCACGCTAACCGCCGCTCTGGCGTGCGCCGCCGTCATCCTGGGTCTGGTTCCGGCTGACGACAGCCGGCCCATTCTTCCGCGCACTCCATGGCTTGCGCTGCTGCTCTTTGGATTCTTTCTGGGACTCGCGGTTCTTGGCAAAGGACCGGCAGCGCTGATTCTTACGGGCGGGGCCGTTTTCTTCTGGGCGCTGGTCACCAAACGCTGGCGCGACTCCGTCAGGCTGCTCCATCCGGCCTCGATCGCGGTCTTTTTGCTCACGGCTCTTCCCTGGTACCTGCTCTGCGCGCGCCGCAATCCCGACTTCTTCCGCGTGTTCATCGTCGAGCATAACTTCAGACGATTCCTGACCCCTGAATTCCAGCACACGCAGCCTTTCTGGTTCTACCTCCCGGTGCTGGCGGTCGCCCTGGCCCCCTGGGTGGCGGTCGGCGTGGTCGGCGGAGTCAAGCCGTCTTTAAGGTTGCTGCGGGGCCGCGCCGCCAGTCCCCTCGCGGTTTTGCTTTTCTCGTGGACCACTTTTTGCTTTTTCTTCTTTTCGCTGTCCAAGTCCAAACTGCCGGGCTACATCTTGCCTGCGGTGCCCGCCGCGGTGCTAGCTATGAGCGGACTGTATTCGGCCGAAACGCTCCTGAGCCGCCGGGCGAAAGCCTTTCTCTTGGCCCTTACCTCGATCCTATCCTTCGTGGCCTATGCGTTTTTCCGCTATCGTCTGGAGAACCCGGCTGCAGTGGGCGCCAATCCGCTGGCCCAGGGACAGATCCGAGCCATGCTGGTGGTCGCTTTGTCTTTGGGACTCCTCACCTTCCTGTGCGCCGTCGCGTTTACCGCCGGCCGGAATTCGGCGGCCGAATTCTCCTTCCTCGCGCTGGGCCTTCTGGCTTTCCTGTTTCTTATCGCATCAGCCAAAAGCCTGGCCGAATACGATCGGCTGGACATCGCTTCCGGAAAGGCGCTGGTTGGAGCAGCAGCCGAACTGGGCCATGCGCAGTTCCGGCTGGCCGGCTTTCGGCGCGACTACCGATATAGTCTGAGCTTCTATCTGCATCGCGAAGTCATCGACTGGTCTGACGACCCGATTCGGAAGGGCTTCGTCCTGACGAAGGGAGTTTCATGCCAGCAGCTCCATACGCAGGACGGTTGCAGCAATCGCTCGGCGAGTTCCCTTCCTGAAGGACACTGGGCGCTGCTAGAAATTAACCCGGCAGACTCACTTGGCGGGACTGGCAGTCGGCGGCAGCTTCAGTAGAAAAAATGTGACCACGCGATTTTCATAAAGGTGCTTTTCGTCTTCCGGAAGCGCCGCATAGTTGCCATGGGGCAGCGCAGCGATCTCCTTGGGCTCGGGAGCTTTGATGAACAGCTTGCGGGTGCTGTCGCCGAGCTGCTGGTCATCGACCGGTTGCAGGAACAGCTTTGGCACGGCGTTGAGCGTGGTCATCCGCGCCGAGAGCGGCGGATCCTGGCGGTGCTCATAGTTAAGCCAGTCGAAACTGAGCTCCGCGGAGCGGACCATGAAAGGAAAACCGGCCAGGCCGGTCTTGGCCACTTCGACCTTCACCATCTCTTTGGGTTCGTCGTAGACCGAATCGAGCACCAGGACCTTCACGCGTTTGTCCGCTTCCGCTTCCCGCATGGCAACGTACGCGCCGAGGTTGTAACCCCACACGCCAAAACTCTGCGGATCCACGTCCGAACGCTGTGCGATGGCATCCATGGCGGCCTTCAGCTCGAGCGTCTCGCGGTAGCCAAAGGCGGTGGTTCCCGGATTCGCGCCGTGCGCGACAAAATCAAAGACGAAAACGTTGTACTGATGTTCCTGCAGCGCCGATACCAGCGTCAGCAGCTCGTTTTTGCTGGACTCATAGCCGTGGCAAAGAATAATCGTGGGCGCGCCGCGGAAGCCGGGGAAAAACCAGCCTTCGCGATGCCCGCTGGGGCCGGGAACTTCGAATTGCACCGATTCCGGCCGGCCGGGGAAACTCTGCAGGTTGATCTCGGAACTGGTGCGGCTCGGTTTGACGATGCGATAGACCAAAAATCCGGCGATGGCCAGGGTAGCGAGTCCGGCAAAAAAGACCACGGCAACGATCGCTGTGAACAGCTTTGTGTACCACTTCGTCGGATAGCGGAGCTCGAAGAGAATTGACATACGTGGCCTGCGCGTCTAGGCAGCGTGCGGCGCTAGCCGCTGTCCGGGACCTCACCTGAATTTAAATACCGGGTCTCGTCTGACTCTAGCACGCGCGGAAAGCGCCGAAAGGTCGACTCGGTACAGGTGTGTCGCATCGATATCGGGCGAACCGATGAACGGCTGAACGGCACTGCCCTTCTCGCTTCGGCTATGATAGAAAAGTCCAGGGGATGCGCCGCTCTTTACCCTTCATGAACATTGTCGATTTGCGCCAGACAACCGTCCGCCAGATTGAGCCGCTGCTGGAAGAAGAATCCCTGCATTGGCGGGATGAGCTGCACTGGGACTATCGCGGAGCGCTCGAGCTCATCAAACGCTTCCTGGAAGCGCATGCACTTTCCGGTTGCGTGGCCTATGAAAACGGCACCGCCGCGGGCTACACCTTCTATGTGATGGAAGAATCGAAGGGCCTTATCGGCGGACTGTATGTTTCGCCGCAGTTCGATCAAGCGGCCATCGCTCGGCGCTTGCTTGAAGAAATGTTGTATGGCATGCGCACGTTGCCGAACCTTTCGCGCATCGAAGCGCAGCTCATGCCGTTTGGCGGGCCGGTTGACAATCCGCTGCGCGAATTGGGGTTTCGTCTTTACACCCGGCAGTTCATGCTGCTCGATCTGGTGAGGCCCCTGGAAATGCCGCCCGGGGCCACGACCGGGCTGCGCATTTCGCGTTGGCATGACCGCTATTTCGATCCCTGCGCCAAGCTGATTTTCTTGGCCTACGCCGATCACATTGACGGCGACATCAACGACCAGTACCGTAGCAAGTCCGGCGCCTTGCGCTTTCTGAAAAACATCATTCTGCTGCCGGGATGCGGACAGTTTGTTCCGGGGGCTTCGTTTGTGCTGCACATGCCGGGCAGCGACGAACTGCTGGGCGCGGTGTTGACCAGCGAGGTTTCCCCGGGAGTCGGGCATACCACACAGCTTTGTGTGATTCCCGGCCATCAGGGCCACGGGCTCGGCCGCGCGCTGATGGTCACCGCGGTTGACGCGCTTCGTGGCCTGAAATTTTACGAACTAACCCTCACGGTCACCAGCGTCAACCACACCGCGGTTCAGCTCTATGAAAAACTCGGATTCAAGACCCTGAAGTCGTTTACCGCCGGCGTCTGGCCGCGCTGACGCCCCTTCGCGCCGGTTCCCGCCCGTCCGGTCTTATCATGTATTGCTATCCAGGCCTCAGTACAGCAGGCATCGAGTAATGCCAGTCCCTGAATGCGCGCGATGATGACACCTCTCCCAGAGCGCCGTAGGACTGGTTCCTTCTTTCCCCGGCCGCCTGCCTAACGTCGGTTGTGTGCCGCGATAGCGAGGCAGCTCCGGCCATCGCTAGGGAGTAGAGTTCACTTCTTGGCCCGGTCCTTCAGCAGGTTTTTCAACTCGGCCATGAATTCCTGGACGTCTTTGAAGTCCATGTAGACGCTGGCGAAACGCACGTAGGCGACTTTGTCCAGTTTCTTGAGGCGGTGCATGATCATTTCGCCGATTTCGGTGGTGGTCAGTTCGCGTTCGGTGGCTTCGTGCACCACGGCTTCGATTTCGTCCACGATGGCCTCGAGTTTGGGTGTGGCCACCGGGCGCTTTTCGCAGGCTTTGAGCAGGCCTTGCAGAATTTTCTGGCGCTCGAAGCGTTCCCGCCGGCCATCCTTCTTGATAACCATATAAGGAATTTCGTCGATGCGCTCGTAGGTGGTGAAACGCCGCTCGCATTTCAGGCATTCACGGCGGCGACGAATCATGTCGCCCGTGCGGCCTTCGCGCGAGTCAATCACCTTGTCATCAAGATTCCCGCAGAAAGGGCATTTCACCCTGCTTATTCTCCTTTGTCGCCCGCGTGAATCGTGTCGGGCGCCGCCGTTCCGTGCGCGGCAATTTCCTTGAGCTCTGTTTTTTCCTGCTCGGCCATCTCGCGCAACTGGCCGAGGGAAACACCTTCGCGCACCAGCAGCGGAATGCCTGTGACCGCACAGCCGGCGAAGGTCACAAGCCACAGAACAATCGCCGCCGCGACGGCAGTTTCCGCATCGACACCGAAGACCTTGGTGAAAGCAAAAATCGCCAAGGCCTGCGAACCGCCGCCGACCGCAGGCAACTGTACCGCGGAGCCCACCAGGGTAAACGCCAGCACCAGCATGCAGTCGCCAAGGCTCAGTTGGCCCAAGGGTCCGGCAAAACTTTGCGCGATACAGTAATACACCACCAGCACCAGAAACCAGTGCACCGCGGAATACACCACCGAGGAAAGAAGGTCGCTCGCGGAGCGAACGCTCTGGATTCCGGTGATGAACCCGAGCACGATCCTCGCTACCGCGGAGCGCCAGCCGGTTGAATCCCTCCAGACCCGCAGCCTCGCTTCGAGCCATGCCGTGCCGTGCAGGCGCAGGTAAACCAGCAAGGCGATCGCGCCGCCGACTCCCACGGCGAGAAAAACACCCGCGGTTTGCGCGGCTTTCGCGATGGTTTGCGCAGCATCGCCCGAATGTTTGCCGCCCGTAAAGATGATCAGCGCGATGGCGGCAATGACCGCCATGCTGGCGACGTCAAAAAGGCGCTCCAGCACCCAAATGCCGAAGATGTCGGCGACGGGATGCTTTGCGCGCTTGGCAAGGAGCAGCGGCCGGATGGGTTCGCCGGCGCGCCCGAGCAAGAAAACCGCCGAGAATCCGGCCAGGGTGGAGGCATAGATTTCCCAAAATTCGGCTCGGCCTAAATTGCGCTGGAAGATCTGCCAACGCAGCGAGCGCAGGGCATAGCAGGCGTGGATGATGATCATCGCCGCCGCCAGCCAGAGCGGATTTGCCCCGCGGATGGCAGCCCAAAGTTTGCCCCCGCTAAAGCCGGATAGGCCAAGCGAACCGCTGGACCGGTAGGCCAGGTACCCCGCGAGAAGAACGAAAATCGTGATGAGGATCCATTTTTTGGATCTGGAAGTCATGCCGGATGAGGGTACTGGCCACAGCGAGATGCGTCAAGCGAGGCGCACTTGAGCGCGAGGGCCGTTGCCAGGTGAAGCCGAAATGAAAAAACTCAGAGATAGCAAGCAAGGGGCTGGGCTGCGCTTTCGTAAGACCCTCCATCGACAGGACTTATGTGTTCGGGAAGCAAGTAAGGATTCAGAGGTAAGAGCGCCGCACGAGAACGGAGGCTTCACCTGGCTTACCCCGCGTTAAGGCGAAGTTGATGATACTATGCGTGGCCAGATGGGTTGTCGGTGCCCAAACCCACTGACGGAACAATTAGGCGGCAATTTACGTTCCATAGTTTGGCAGGCCGAGTTAGCCACTCAGGGGCCTCAATGGGCCGCTCGAGGGGCGCCAGAGCTAATCACGGTAGCCGCCGCTGGCGTGTGGTCGGAAGCGGCAACTCTGGTGCTTTCGGGAAGCTTTTGAGGATGCGAGGCTGAGTTTCGTTGGAGCAGGATGCCCAACTGGTCCAGCAATGCCTCCAGGGAGACGGCTCTGCCTGGGAGGAGCTTGTGCGTCGCCATTCGCGCCGCATCTTCAACATCTGCTATAGATTTACCGGCAACCGGACGGAAGCCGAAGACCTGTCGCAGGATGTGTTCTTGAGGGTGTACCGGACGCTCGGGAGTTACCGCTCGGCGCACGGCGGATTTGCAACCTGGATGACCAGCGTGACGCGCAACCTCTTGATTGATCATTACCGGCGGACGAAACGCGACCGGGCGACCGATTCGCTCGACGACGCGATGCCGGTGGTGGAAAACAAGGAATCGGTCGGCCGGCGTCCGGACGAGCAGGCGCTGCTAGGAGAATTGAGCGCACAGGTACAGGCGGCATTGACGCATCTTTCGCCGGAGTTACGCGAAGCCGTGATTTTGCGCGACCTGCAGCAACTTGAGTACAGTGAGATTCAAGCTGTACTCGCCGTGCCCGAAGGCACGGTAAAATCAAGAATCAACCGCGGGCGCATTGAGCTCGCGCGGATTTTGCAGCAAATGGGGGTTCGCCCATCATGAATTGGACCTGCGAACAAACCGAACAACTGTTGACGGATTATCTCGACGGGTTGCTGCCCGCCGATGAACAACACGCCTTTAACCTGCACGTAAACTCGTGCGAACGCTGCACGCCGCTGGTTTCAAGCGTGACCCACGCGATGAATAGCCTGCGCGGTCTGCCGGAACTGGAAACACCGCCGCGGCTGGTCTACCACATTCTCGACGCGACCTTGGGACCGCGCGAAACGGTTAGCGGCTGGGCTGCATTTCTATCCTGGCTGCGCGGTTTCGCTTCGCCGAGGTTTGCTTACGGCGCGGTTTCCATGGCCGCGACGTTTCTTATGGTGGTTACCGTTTCGGGCAGCATTAACTGGAAAAAGCCGAAGCTCTCTGACCTGGCGCCCTCCAACATCTATCGCAACACCAATCGCCAAGTGCACCTGGCCTATGCGCGGGGCACCAAGTATGTAAGCGACTTGCGCGTGGTGTATGAGATCCAGTCGCGGCTGCGGCAGGACAACGATCTGCCGGCAAACCGCGAGAACACGACGCCCGAAAATAAACCAACGCCTGGCCGGACGGACGGAAGCGGGCCAGCGAGTCCGCGGCAGCAGAACCGCGCCAATGACGTTTCTTCACAGCTCCAGGTGCTGGCCGAGGAAGTTCCCCTCCTCAGCGGCAAACTCAGCCTTGTCCTGTTGGAAGGGAGAACTCGATGAAGTGTGCTGTCCATACGGATGTGGACGCAACCGGGTACTGTAGAAATTGTGGCAAAGCGATGTGTTCGGCATGCGCGCGGCGGGTCCGCGACGTTCTCTACTGCGAAGATTGCCTCGCCCAAGTGATGGGTCACAGCGCGCCAGGTCAACCTATGCCCACGGTGCCACCCTCGGCTGGAGCGCCAACGGCCGCGTCTCCTTACGGATCGGTATCAAGCGCGACTGAGTCGGCGCCCGCCTACTCGGCTCCGTCAACGGCGCCATCGTATGCGGCGCCGCCTGGCGCACCGTATCAGGTGCGGGGGAATCAGAGTAGCCCTGCTGCTGCCTTCATTCTGGCGCTCGTGTTTCCTGGGCTTGGCGCGATTTATAACCGACAGTACAACAAGGGGCTGGTGTATGTCGCGCTATTTGCTGCGCTCGTTCTGGGTATCGTCAACGGCTTCGGTGGCATCGAACCCGTGCTCGGCATCGCTCTGGCCGGGTTGATTTTCTACAGCGCCTTTGAGGCGATGCAGACAGCCCAGGCGAGAAACCGCGGAGAAACTCCTTCCGATCCTCTGGAAACCTGGACTAAACAACGGCCAGTTGGTCCCATACTCCTGATAGGACTTGGCGTGTTATTCCTTCTCGAAAACTTCGACGTACCCATTCATCTAGGAAAGTTCTGGCCTCTCGTTCTCATCGGAATTGGGGTGTATATGTTTCGTAATCGGCTTTTGGGGCGGCCGTAGTTCGCGGAGGAATTGGCAACGATGGCCAATGCGGCTCAATGCAGATGCACGCGGTGTTCGATCCGCTCCTTGATGGGTCCGGTCATTGTGACCACGATCGGCGTACTGTTTCTGCTCAGTGAACTGGGCAGCGGCTACTTTCACATCGGGAATACTTATCCGATTCTGTTTATCGTGATCGGGATTGTTTTGCTGGCCTCGGCTCTCGCTCCCATGGATGGTCACATTGAGTATCCGGGCGCTCCACCGGCGGTTCCTCCCGTGAACCCCGCGCCGCCTGCAACTCCGCCCCCGTATCCCAATCTTTACCCAGGACAAGGGCAATAACGGATGGCCAGCGGATCTCCCATTCCACAGTCACAATCACAACCGGGAGTAACGTTGCGCCGTCCGCGGACGAGCGGTGTCTTCAGTGGCATGCTGCTGATTCTGTTTGGCCTCTTGTTGCTGCTGCACAATTACGGACACCTCTCGCTCAGAAACATCTTTGGCCATTGGTGGCCGCTGATCTTTATCTTCTGGGGAGCCACTAAACTCTACGAACGCACACTGGCGCAGCGGCGAGGTCGCACCTCCGGATGGATTACGCCCGGCGAGATTTTCCTGGTTTTGGGATTGCTCACGGTAGTCGGCCTGGTCGTCGCCTGGGAAGAAGGTAAGAAAGTACTCGGCGATGAATTCGGCGTTGAACTGGGCGACTGGGGCGAGCCGTACTCGTTCCCGATCGATCTACCATCGCAGACCATACCCGCGAACGCGCACATTACGGTCCGTGGTGGTCGCGGCAACATCGTCGTGCGGTCGTCGGACGAACCTGCCCTGCGTCTTTCCGGAGAGAAGTCAATCCGCACGCTGAGCGAAGGCGATGCGAATAACCGCGCGCCTTCCATTGGTATCGGCGTGAGCGGAAGCGGAGACGCCTACGAAATACGGCCGACAGGATTTGATCTTGGCGATTCGCGCGTTTCCATGAACATGGACGTGGTGGTGCCCAAGAAAGCCACGATTACGGTCCGCACCGAACGCGGCGATATCACCGTGTCCGACATGCTGACCGACGTGTCGGTCGCAACGCGCAAAGGCGACGTGGAAGTCAACGATACCACCGGCAACGTGAGCGTGGACACCAACAGCGGCGATGTCAAGGTGAGCGACACCAAGGGCGACGTGAAGATTGCCGGGCACGGCGGCAACATCGAAGCGGTGAACGCTACGGGCGGCTTGGTTGTGGACGGTGAATTTTACGGCTCGATCCGGGCGGACAAGATTACCAAGGGCGTTAGGTTTATATCGCAGCATACGGATCTGACGCTGACCCAGCTGGGCGGGCACCTCGAAAAGACCTCGGGAAATCTGGAAATTACCGACGCGCCGGGAAATCTGGCCGCGCGCACCAAAAACGCTTCCGTTTCGCTGGAAAACGTCACCGGAAAGATCGTGCTCGACAATACCAACGGCTCCGTGGAAGTGCGGTTTTCCACTCCGCCGAAAGAAGATATCACCATCAACAATGTGCGGGCGTCGGTAACGCTGCTGTTGCCCTCAGGATCGAATTTTGAGATTCAGGCCGACTGCCACTCCTGCGACATCAATTCAGACTTCAGCGGCGGGTCGTTGAAGCAGAGCAAAACCGAAAAGGGCGATTCGCACCTTGAAGGCAAGTACGGCGCGGGACGCGGGCCGAAGATCACTTTGAAATCGAGCTACGACTCGATTGAAATCCGCAAGACCACCTAGTGTGCTGTCCCGGAAATACGTTCACATAGTCGTTGAACTTTAGCGAAGATCGAATCCGCGGTCGCGGTCCAGACGAAAGGCTGCGCGTGGTGGTTTGAAGTTTGAACGTATTGGTCGATTTTCTCGACCAGTTCCTTGACGCTGCGAAACGTCCCGCGGCGAATGGCCTGTTGTGTAATCAGGTTGAACCAGATCTCCACTTGATTAAGCCACGAGG